>Ga0310695_10011074_pt1 | contig 12988 bp, 15 predicted proteins | sample RumenRJG_04DNA_FD_203882 | JGI IMG/M metagenome (GOLD analysis project Ga0310695, IMG submission 203882) | Bovine rumen microbial communities from Lethbridge, Alberta, Canada - RJG_04 (v2) (version 2) | ecosystem: Host-associated > Mammals > Digestive system > Stomach > Rumen | place: Canada...
TCCGCGGAGGACGTCATAGAAATGATGATGGCCGGTGCGACGGCCGTACAGGTCGGGGCAGCGAATCTGCGCGATCCGTACGCCTGCAAAAAAATCATCGAAGACCTGCCGCCGCTGCTGGAGGAACTCGGAATTGACAATATTTCAGACATAATCGGAATCGTATAGACTACATAAGGTCAGCCCGTAAGGCGCATACAATAATCATAAAGGCGGTGCCTGATCCGCCCGACGGGCGGCCGCGCTGAAACCCGAAAATGGGCAGATGCGCCGGAACCCGCCGGACATACGGGCCGCACCAGAGTCCGCCGGGGGCGACTGCACCAAACAGCCAGAAAGGAGCACGCTATGGGATATGATGTCATCATCGCCTGTGACTTTTCATCAAAAAGCGACACACTGCAATTCCTGGACCGCTTCACAGACAGGAAACCTTTTGTCAAAATCGGCATGGAGCTGTTTTACGCGGAAGGACCTGACATCGTCCGTGAAATCAAAAAACGTGGTCACCGGATCTTCCTGGATCTGAAACTCCATGACATCCCGAACACTGTGGAAAAAGCGATGCGTACGCTGGCCCGTCTCGATGTCGACATGGCCAACGTTCACGCTGCCGGCGGAATCCGTATGATGGAAGCCGCAAAGAGGGGTCTGACAAAGGAAGACGGAACCTGCGCGGCGCTGATCGCTGTTACACAGCTTACCTCTACGAGCCGCTGGATGATGAATAACGAACTTGGAATTCCCGGTGAGGTCACGGACATAGTCACTGCCTACGCAAAGAACGCATCGGCCGCGGGCCTTAGCGGCGTCGTATGTTCACCGCTGGAAGCCGGTATGATCCACGATGCCTGCGGAAACCAGTTCCTGGCCGTAACGCCCGGGATCCGTTTTGCTGATTCGCCCGCAGACGATCAGAAAAGAATCACGACGCCGGCCGACGCCGACCGGATCGGATCCGATTACATCGTTGTCGGCCGCCCTATCACACAGGCGGAGGACCCAGTCAGTGCATACGAACGATGCGTAACCGAATTTTGTAAACAAAGGAGCAGATTATGATCAATAAAAGAGCAATCGCAGAAGGACTGCTGTCGATTGGCGCCGTTTTTCTGCGTCCGGACGACCCGTTCACCTGGGCCAGTGGAATCCGGTCTCCGATCTACACGGATAACCGCCTGACTCTGACGGCCCCTGAACTCCGCACACTGATTGAAGAATCGCTGGCGGAAACAATCCGTACCTGCTATCCGGGCTGTGAGCTCATCATGGGCACCAGCACCGCCGGAATCGCACACGCCGCAATCACCGGACACATCATGGAACTGCCGGCCGGATACGTCCGCGGATCAAAAAAAGACCACGGTCGCACTAACCAGATTGAAGGAAAACTGATTCCCGGTCAGAAGACCGTCGTCATTGAAGACCTGATTTCAACGGCCGGATCCGCCTGCGAGACCGTCGAAGTCCTCCGTGCTGCCGGAGCCGATATTCTCGGCATCGCGAGTATCTTCACGTACGGCATGACCGCAAGCATTGAAAAACTCGCCGCGCATAACGTTGAAAACAACAGCCTCTGCACGCTGGACGAGCTGCTCGAAGTCGCCGTTCAAAACAAAACCATCGATGAGGACGCAAAGAAACGGATCCTGAAATTCCGCAATGACCCGTCCGATGAAAGCTGGATCGGCTGATCCTTGTTATACAAATGGAGAACACGAATGAACGAGATTAAAAACCTTATCAATATCACTGACCTTTCAGTGCAGGAAATCGACCACCTCGTAGAGATCGCCGACGACATTATGGCACGCCCGGAAGCCTACCAGGATACCTGTTCGCACAAAAAACTCGCAACGCTTTTCTTTGAGCCGAGCACGCGCACCCGCCTGAGCTTCACCGCCGCGATGATGGAACTCGGCGGGAACGTTCTGGGTTTTTCCGATGCTTCCTCCAGTTCATCGACAAAGGGCGAAAGTGTTTCCGACACGGTGATCATGGCCGGCTGCTACGCCGACATCATCGCGATGCGCCACCCGAAAGAAGGCGCTCCTGTTGTCGCCGCCGGAAAAACCATTGTTCCGATCATTAACGCCGGCGACGGCGGCCACTTCCACCCGACACAGACGCTGACCGACCTTTTAACAATACACCGTAAAAAGGGCTCCTTCAGCAATTTCACAATCGGCCTCTGTGGCGATCTGATGTTCGGCCGGACTGTTCACTCCCTGATCGAGGCCCTGATGCGCTATGAAAACGTACGCTTTATCCTGATTTCTCCACGCGAACTGAAACTTCCGGAATATATGAAAGAAAAAATGAACGCTGCCGGAGCCGTGTGGGTCGAATACGAAAAACTGGAAGACGCCATTCCGGAACTGGACATCCTGTACATGACCAGAGTTCAGAAGGAACGTTTCTTCAACGAGGAAGACTACGTCCGTCTGCGGGACAGCTACATCCTCGATCTGGAAAAACTGGAAGCGGCAAAGGACGACATGATCATCATGCACCCACTCCCACGCGTCAACGAAATCGCCGTCGAAGTAGATAATGACCCGCGCGCATGCTATTTTTATCAGGCGCTCTGTGGAAAATACATCCGCATGGCTTTAATCCTTTATCTTCTCGGGCTGAAATAGGAGGAACCAATGAACATAGACGGACTGACAAACGGAACCGTGATCGATCACATCACCGCCGGACGCGGAATGAGAATTTATGAACTTCTCCGACTCGATAAACTGGACTGCACCGTCGCGATCATCCAGAACGCGACCAGCAGCAAACACGGACGTAAAGATATCATTAAAGTAGATACAATGATGGATCTGGACTTAGACATTCTGGGCTACGTCGACAATACCGCCACAGTCAACATTATCCGCAATGGATCTGTTGTAAAAAAAATCAACGCGGAACTGCCGGAAACGCTGACAAATGTCATTCACTGCCACAACCCGCGCTGCATCACCTCCGTTGAGCAGGGCATCAACCACGTATTCAGGCTTGTTAATAAAGAAACAAGATCCTACCGCTGCGTTTACTGCGATACGGAATACCGCGAGCGCTCGGATTCTCCGTACTGATCCGGCTCGGAGGCATATCCCGCTTCCGACTTCCGATCATTCCGATAACTAATACCGATCAGAAACCGGCGCATTGACGCCGAACAAGGAGGTTGCCATAGACACCAGGAATATCAGAATCATCCGCAGCGGCCGTAAGACGATTGCCCTGGAAATCACACAGGACGCGGAGATTATTGTCCGCGCGCCATACCATTTTACCGACCGGGCAATAAGTAACTTTGTCCGGTCAAAATCCGACTGGATTCGAAAACACCTGTCAAAAATGGAAAAGCTCGCCGCGGACCGCGCTGCGCTGGAGCCTTTGACAAAGGGAGATATTGAAAAACTGGCAGAGGATGCCCTCCGCTACATTCCCCTCCGGGTCCGTGAAATCGCGAAAAAAATGGGCGTAACATTCGGCAATATCACGATCCGCAACCAGAAAACGCGCTGGGGCAGCTGCAGTGCCAAAGGCAATCTGAACTTCAACTGCCTGCTTATGCTGACGCCGCCTGAAGTCGTCGATTACGTGATCATCCACGAACTCTGCCACCGCATCCATATGAACCATTCGCCTGCTTTCTGGCGGGAAGTGGAAAAGTATGACCCCGGCTACCGGGACAAAAAGAAATGGATGAAGGAACACGGCCGCGTGCTGTTTGACCGCATGGCGGCGGGAAGCCATTAAGAATCACTTCAAGGAGTTTTAAATATGCTATTATCCACACTGTTTGCGGGACAGCCGGACATTGAAATCAGCGGAATCACTCTCGATTCAAGAACCGTCCGTCCCGGATATATGTTTTTCTGTATAGAAGGTACCGAACTCGACGGACATAAATTCGCCGGAAAAGCGGCTGAAGCCGGTGCTGCGGCAATCGTCTGCAGCAAGCCGGTAACAAAAGTCTCCGGCGTTACCTGCATTCAGGTTTGCGACACTTCGGTCGAACTGAACCGGGTCAGTGACCTGTTCTTCGACCGTCCGAGCCGCCGGATGACTGTCTTCGGCGCAACCGGAACCAACGGAAAATCAACAATGACCAGCATCATCAGCGACATCTACTCCGCTTATAAACCATGCGGATATATGGGTACCATCGCGATCCGCTACGGCGGCTTTTCCCGCGTCCCGAACCTGACGACTCCGGATCCGGTCGAAACCCACGCGAACCTGAAGGAGATGCTGGATCACGGCATGCAGGCCGTCGCCATGGAAGTCAGCTCACAGGGACTTGACCGAGGCCGCGTCGATTCTGTCGACTTCGACTGCGCTGTGTTTACGAACCTGACGCACGATCATCTCGACTACCACAAGACGATGGAGAATTATTTTGATGCCAAAAAGCGTCTGTTCAGAAATCTCCGTCCGGATGCCGTCGCCGTGCTCAACGCGGACGACGCAATCAGCATCGAAGGCCTGAAGGAATGCTGTCCGTGCCGGTATGTTACTTACGGTACCGATCAGGGTGAGACCAGCGTCGACGAAAACGGCTACCCTGTCTCCGGCAGCCGCTGCCGGAGCGGTACGGCCGAAACGATCGATTACTTCGCGGAAAATATCCGTCTTAAGGCCGACGGCACAGAGTTTACGCTTTGTCACAAGGGCAAAAGGTATCCGGTCGCTACAAACCTGGCCGCGCTTTACAACATCTACAACCTGCTCGGCGCGATCGCCGCGATGCATGAATGCGGCATGCCGCTGGAGCAGATGATTCCGCTTCTTGCCGATATCCCGCAGGTTGACGGGCGCATGGAACGGATCGACGAAGGCCAGGACTTCACGGTCATCGTTGACTACGCCCACACACCGGACGGTTACGAAAAAATTTTCAGCTACGCTCTTGAGATTACCCGGGAAAGCGGCGGCAAAATCTACGCCGTCTTCGGATGCCCAGGTAAACGCGACACTGACAAAAGGCCGGTCATGGGCGAGATCGCCGGCCGCTGCGCCGATGAAGTCGTAATCACTTCGCAGGATCCGCGCGACTCGGAGCCGGCGGAAATTGCGAAAGACATTCTTAAAGGTGTCGAAAAGAACAACTGCCGCCATTCCTTCATTGAAGACCGGGAAGCCGCGATCGAGAAAGGAATCCGACTCGCGGGTCCGGGCGACGTCGTGCTCGCCCTCGGCAAGGGCAGCGAATCGTATATGTACTATGAAGAAGGCCGCCGCCCGTGGATCACGGACGCGGAGGCCGCCCGGCAGGCTCTGCGAAAGCTCGCGGAAGAATAGAGTTCCTGATACCTTTGTCTTCATAGTAATTGCGGCGGCAGTCTCCGCACATAGTTGCGGAGTGAACAAAAAGGGATACTAAGAGAGATGCGGTACTGTACGGGTAAATATCCACAAGCAGTACCGCATCTCCCATAGGATGAAATTATAATGTATTTACTTCAGAAGTCACACTGATATCATTCTGAAGGTGTACTCCGGCATTAACCAAATTATTTTTATCATTACCTTTATCATTTCTCCACCCGCCGACTCGCGACCTGGCGCAGAATATCACGTTCATTCATCAACTCACCGGCGACGATGTCAAGCATGCGGGTAAATTCATCCAGTTCTTCTTCCGTGAAACGCTCGCGCATGCGACCGCAGACAACATAAACGTAATTGAAAATATCCGAGTAGATTTCGTCATATTTGCCAGTAGCTTCGAGATGATATTCCCTTTTATCAATGTCACTGCGAACCTTTTTAATGTAGCCTTTTTTACTCAGGCGGTTGACTCGATAAGCGGCGTTTGGTGCAGAAAGACCCGCAAAGGACGAGAATTCATTGACCGTCGGGGTGCCAAGCGCTTTAACCAGTTCCATGCAGAGCACTTCCTGTTCGCTTAATGCATCGACCTCATCCACATCCAGGCGCCGCATAATCCGCACGTATAGATTTAATTTAAACTTTCTGTAGATTTTTGCAAAACTTTCTTCCAGCGTACGCATATCCTTCCTCTGTTATTTAACAATAAAAGAAAGCTCTGCCTGCGCCACGATGTTGCTTTTTACGCTGGCAACCGCCTTCCCGAATCCAACGGGTCCACGTCGACCCGTAATCTCACAGCAGAGCTCAAGGACATCACCCGGAACGACCTCTTTTCTAAAGCGGCAGTTCTTAATGCCGCCAAACATCACGATTTTTCCGTGATACTTTTCTTCAGAAAGGATAGCCACAGACCCGGTCTGCGCAAGCGCTTCGATAATCAATGCGCCCGGCATGACCGCTCTGCCGGGAAAATGCCCCTGAAAAAAGGGCTCATTCGCGGTGACACATTTCAGTCCCATCGCCCACTTCCCGGCTTCCATGTCCGTGATCCGGTCTACAAGCAGGAACGGATTACGGTGCGGTATGATTTCCTTTATTTCTTCAATACTCATTTTCATTATACCACCTCTTGAACACAATTGTAGCGTTATGCCCGCCAAAACCGAAAGAATTTGAAATCGCCCAATTAGTATCGAGCGGCTTTTTTTCATTCGCCGCAACATCCAGATCACAATCCGGATCCGGTATTTGGTAACCGATCGTCGGCGGCGCGACCTGTTTCTGCAGCGCATTCATTGTGAGAATCGCCTCAACCGCACCGGTTGCCCCAAGCATGTGCCCGGTCATAGACTTCGTTGACGACATCACAAGTCGGTATGCGTGATTACCGAAGACATCTTTCACAGCCCGTGTTTCACACCGGTCATTCATCTCAGTCGACGTACCGTGCGCATTAATATAGCCAACATCCTGTGGCGTAATTCCTGCATCGGACAAAGCATTTTTTATGCAGTGCGCTGCGCCATACCCATCTTCAGGAGGCGACGTCATATGATGCGCGTCGCAGCTGGTGCCGTAGCCAGTGATTTCACCAAGAATCTCTGCCCCGCGCTTCTTCGCGTGCCAATATTCCTCCAGAATCAGAATTCCGGCGCCTTCGCCCATGACAAAGCCGTTTCGTTCTTTGTCGAACGGTATTGACGCGCGCAGCGGATCTTTTGTTTCTGACAAAGCCTTCATCGATGTAAAGCCTCCTATTCCGAGCGGAGTGATACAGCTTTCGCTGCCGCCGGCTGCCATCACATCCATGTATCCGTCGCGAATCTGTCGAAAGGCTTCACCAACGGAATTGGCCGAAGATGCGCAGGCTGTTACGGTACTGATGCAACTCCCCTGAAAACCCAATTCGATCGCGACCATGCCGGCGGCCATATTACAGATAGTCATTGGCACGAACAACGGCGAGACTCGGTCAAAACCATGTTTTAGTCCTCTGCTGTGCTCTCTTTCGATTATATCCAGACCACCGATGCCACTGGAAATACAGATACCGGAGCGCCAACGATCTTCCTTTGTCATATCGAGCCCACTCTGCCGAAAAGCTTCCCGGGAAGCGACAAGCGCGATCTGTGTAAATCGGGCTACACGCCGCGCCTTCATCCTATCCATGTAATCTTCCGACCTGAAGCCTTTGAGCTCACCGGCAACTTTCACCTTCATTTCCACTGTATCGTAAGACGTGATTTCTCCGATCCCGCAGACTCCGGACTCCGCATTCCTGCATGTTTCCTCCGCAGTATTTCCGATTGGTGTGAGCGCTCCCGTGCCGGTTATCACTACTCTCCGTTTCATCCTGAACCTCCCGTTCACTCCCGTTACTATTTACTTACATGTACATTCCACCGTCCACGTTAAGAACATGCCCTGTAATGTATGATGATTCCTCCTTTGCCAGGAAAGCCGCCGCGTTCGCAACGTCCTCAGACTGCCCGATCCTGCCCGCCGGTACTGCCCTGATAGCCGCAGAGCGGAATGCGTCCGTCATACGTTTTGTCATGTCTGTATCGATCATTCCCGGAGCAATCGCATTGACTGTAATTCCGCGCGCAGCGACCTCTTTGGCAAAAGACTTTGTAAGCCCGATAATGCCCGCCTTGCTCGCTGCATAATTTGCCTGTCCGGCGTTCCCGGCCAGCCCACTGACCGAAGAAAGATTGATGATCCGACCGTAACGCTGCCGTATCATTATCCTCGAAACCGCCTTCATCATGCGATACGTGCCATACAGATTGGTTTCCATAACTTCTGTCAGCTCTTCTTCTTTCATAACTATTAAGAGATTATCGCGTGTGATCCCCGCATTATTCACAAGAATGTCGATCGTTCCAAATGCCTTCTTTGCCTCGTCTGCTAAAGTCTGGCACTCTTCCGGTACCGTAACGTCGCAACGAACAACCATCGTACCCGCCGCGCCTGACTTGCGGCATCTTTTTGCCGTCTCCTCAGCCGCCTCTTCACTTCCCGAATACGCAATTACCACCGCAGCGCCTTCCTGCGCGAACCGGCAGGCGACTGCCCGTCCTATCCCGCGTCCCGCGCCTGTAATCACTGCTGTTCTTCCCTTCATGAATGCGCCTCCTTCACAGTATTCTTCTCTTTCAACGACCTGACAACATTCTGAAAATCTTCCACTGTGTCGATATTGAACGTTTTTATCCCCATGCATGTCTTTCTGACAAAGCCCGACAAAGCTTTTCCGGGTCCGATTTCCACAATGGTATCGATTCCCGCCTCCGCCATCCGGTAAATCGTATCTTCAAAATACACACTGCTGCATACTTGGCGCACGAGCAAATCCGCAACGCTTTCTTCTGCTTTCTTCTCTCTGCCGATGCAGTTAAAGAGAACCGAAAATCGCCCCTCTCCAAAACTAACGTTTTTAAAACGCTTTGCGAGTGCTTCGGCCGCCGGATTCATGAATGCGGTATGAAACGGACCGCTTACTTTAAGCCGTATCGTGCGTCTGGCCCCCTTTTTCTGCGCTAGTTTTTCTGCTTCTGCCACCGCCGCACAATTACCTGCGATCACAATCTGGCCCCGACAGTTATAATTAGCGATTTCAACAGCAGTTGAGGCTGTTCGGATCAGTGTCGGAGCTGTATTTTCAGCTATTTCTCCTTCCTGATCCAAGCCTTCCTGACTCAAAAACGTCTCAGCCTCCCGGCAACATTCCTGAACAGTTTCACGATCCAGATTCAGGATCGCCGACATCGCCGCATCCACTCCTTCCGAAGCCGCCGCCATCTGCTGTGCTCTGAAGGCGATGAGATCAACGGCCTCCTCCGTTGAAAAAACGCCGGCCGCACAAAGCGCTGAATACTCGCCCAGACTGAGCCCCGCTGCCATTTCCGGAACAAACCCTTCCTTTTCCAGAAGCTTCCATACGCCGATTCCAAAAGCAAGTAAAATAGGCTGTGTATTGATAGTTTTCTTCAATTCTAAGTCCGGACCCTCAAAAGCGATCCGGCGCTGCTCTTCTGGCAACAGATTAAAAACCTGCCGGAACTCTTCATAATTCTCGTAAAAATCTTTTCCCATGCCCGGGCGCTGACTGCCCTGACCTGCAAATAGCAATGCTGTTTTCATACAAATCCTACCTGTATTATATATATATTGATGCAGCACCCATCGCTTATAATTCCGGAGCGATGTATCGACCGCCGCATAAAACTTAACTAAATTCCTTTTGTTCTGATTTCCTCATACTCCCGCATCAACTGCTCCAGGATCATCCGCGCCGGCCGGATGTCCCCGATCATCCCGGAAACCTGTCCCGCCATCAACGATCCGCGCTTCACATCGCCATCAAAGACCGCTCTCCTCAGTGCACCCAGCATAATCCTTTCCAGCACCATCGGATCCGCTCCGCGAGACTCCTCTCTTACATATTCACGTGACAAAGGGTTTTTCAGCGCCCGAACCGGATGTCCCGTAATCCTGCCTGTCACAATTGTGCCATTGTCCTTTGCCTTCACAACCGCGTTCTTATAACTTTCATGGATCGGACATTCTTCGCTGAGAAGGAACGCCGTCCCAATCTGCACACCTGAAGCGCCCAGAATAAAAGCTGCCGCTAACTGTCGCCCCGTTGCGATTCCGCCAGCTGCAACGACCGGGATTCCCAACGCCTGTACCGCGTCTGCGACTTGCGGCACAAGCACCATCGTAGTCAACTCTCCGACGTGGCCGCCGCTTTCGCAGCCTTCCGCGATCAGCCCGTCAATTCCGAGCCGGGCAAGACGACGAGCCAGTGCGACAGAAGCAACAACAGGGAAAACTTTTGTCCCTGCATCTTTCCATTTCTTTACGTATACACTCGGATTACCCGCACCGGTCGTAACCAAAGGCACACGCTCCTCACTGATCACCTTTGCCATATTTTCCGTATCAGGATTCATCAGCATCAGATTAACGCCGAACGGCTTGTTCGTCAGTGACTTTGCCTTGCGGATATGCTTTCTTAATGTGTCCGCGTCCATGCCTCCGCTGCCAATAATCCCCATTGCCCCGGCGTTGGAAATCTCCGCCGCAAACTCACCGGTTGCGATATTAGCCATACCGCCCTGAATAACCGGATACTCGATTCCAAAAAGTTCGTTGATTTTCATCATTTGCCTTTCTATAGCGTCAAGAGCATCACTCCATACGTCAGTCCCGCGCCAAAACCCGCACAGACCAGCCTCATTCCTTCACGCAGCAGCCCTTCTTCGTTCATCTGACAAAGAGCAATTGCCACGCTCGCAGCTGATGTGTTGCCAAATTCATAGATATTTCGAAAAAATTTCGCTTCAGGTTGTCTGAGTTTTATTCTTATCTGATCAATAATCCGCAGATTTGCCTGATGACAAACAAAGTAATCAACCTCGTCCGCGCTGATCTCAGAGAATTCCAGCAAATCACAGATTGCAGCCGGTACTTTGCTGACCGCAAACCTGTATACTTCCTGCCCCTGCATGCGGATAACCGGGGTAAACCGGGCACAATATAAAATCTCCTGATTCGGAATGCATCCGCACAATGCTTGAAATCGCTTGTTCTCATCATATTTAACAACCACTGCTCCGGCCCCGTCGCCGAATAAAATGCAAGTAGAACGATCTTCCATGTCGAGCAGCGGCGAGATTTTTTCGCTGCCAATAACAAGAGCGTAGCTTTCCTTCGCTCCTTCCAACCTTTTTTGTATATTCCCGTCGGCCGCGGCTGTTTGACAGACAGATGCACAGCTTTTTATCGGATTTGCCTGTAAAAGTGACTCCGCAACCGTGCATCCATAAATAAAACCAGAACAGGCGCCGTTCAGATCAATCGCCATCACGTTCTCAGCCAGACCCAGGCGTCCAGCTACCTCACAGGCGACCGGCGGTGTCGCACAATCCGGTGTAAATGAACAGACGATGAGATAAACGATTTGTCTTTTATCTGCTGCGGCCTCCCGCATCGCCTTTTCGGCCGCTTCCACTGCCATTTCTGCGTTGCTCCGGCTGTGCGCATAATACCGGCTGTGAATACCGGTCCGTGACTGAATCCATTCATCACTCGTATCCACAAAATGTTCCATGTCTTCGTTTGTTACGGCCAGGTCCCCGGTCGCCCTGCCAAACCCGCAGAATTTCAATCCTGATATTCTTTTCATCAGTTCTTCTCCACTATTCTTCCAATATTTCTCAATTTATTATAGCGTTCACGCACCAGTTGCTCCGGCTTCTTTCGCAGGAGCGAATCTGCTTCCAGAAAGATTCTTTCGTGCTTTTCGCTGCGAGTTTGTTCATCTGCAGTCTTCAGCGACAATCCCAGTTCTTCCACAAGTGCCCGACGCAACGCCTCAAAGACATATTCCGGTGCCCCTTGCGCCCCTTTGTCTGTTTCTGATATGACCCGATCACAGATACCCAGTTCCTGCAGGTCCTGCGCTGTCATTTTCATCACCTCACAGGCTGTTTTCCAACGCGAGGAATCTTTCCATAGGATACTTGAGAATCCTTCAGGAGATAAAACCGAAAAGACACTGTTTTCCAACATGATAATACGATCCGCAGCGGCAAATGCCAGTGCCCCGCCGCTTCCGCCTTCTCCGGTCAGAAAGGCAACGGTTGGTACACGAAGCCGGCTGATCGTCATGATGCAGCGGGCGATCGCTTCGCCCTGGCCACGTTCCTCTGCTTCTCTGCCGGGATAGGCCCCAGGTGTATCGACAAAAGTTATGACCGGCCTTTTAAACTTTTCAGCCTGCTCCATCAGCCTAATCGCCTTACGGTACCCCTCCGGGCCCGGCATCCCGAATCGGTGTTCGACCTTTTCACTCAGCGTGTGCCCTTTCTGGTGTCCAATTACCGTTACCGGCAGCCCATGAAACAGCGCAACTCCGCCAAGCACCGCAGAATCTTCACCCGCAAAACGGTCTCCCGCCTGCTCAAAAAAATCGTCAAACATCTCCCGGATATATTCTCTTGTTGTCGGCCGGCCTGCATTCCGAGCGATGATCAGCCGGTCTGCTGCCGAAGCCGAGCAGGTCCGCGCCTCATCGTGCCGGAGTGCGGAGGCCGAAATCTTCTTTGTGGTCATCAATACCTCCAAATAATCTTTATTCAGCGGTGGACCGGACATATTCAGCGACGTGAATGCATACGCAGAAGTCGGATCAACGTATTGCGTAGTTCCGGCCTTGCCACCACCGCGTCAACAAATCCGTGCTCCCGCTGAAACTCTGCACGCTGAAATCCGTCCGGCAGCATTTCACCGATGGTCTGCTTAATGACTCGCGACCCAGCAAAGCCAATATGCGCGCCTGGTTCGGCGAGTATGATGTCCGCCAGACTAGCGAAGCTTGCCGTGACGCCGCCGGTCGTCGGATCTGTGAGAATCGACACATAAAGCAACCCGGCCTCGCTATGGCGAGCCACAGCGACAGCTGTTTTGCTCATCTGAAACAAAGACAAAATGCCTTCCTGCATTCGTGCACCTCCTGACGCCGTAATAATAACGATTGGCCGACGGCGTCTCAGTGCGAACTCAAAAGCCTGCGTAATCTTTTCTCCGACCGCGGTACCCATACTGGCCATCATAAACCTGCAGTCCATAACCCCTATGACGA
>Ga0310695_10011075_pt1 | contig 12987 bp, 12 predicted proteins | sample RumenRJG_04DNA_FD_203882 | JGI IMG/M metagenome (GOLD analysis project Ga0310695, IMG submission 203882) | Bovine rumen microbial communities from Lethbridge, Alberta, Canada - RJG_04 (v2) (version 2) | ecosystem: Host-associated > Mammals > Digestive system > Stomach > Rumen | place: Canada...
TGTGTACTGCTGGCAGGAGGGGTAGACGATGAAATAGTCAAACCGCTGGTAGCCCGCTGGCGTCCTACACATGACCCTGAAATCGGTTCGTTGATTGATACCGTCAATGGCTATCGTGGAGGCAACTACGGTTTCTTCTCGGCTCATGCTGCTAACACGTTCTCCCTGGCTGTGTTCTTCTCGCTCTTGATGCGCCACCGTCTCTTTGTGTGTTTCATGGTTGGCTGGTCGCTCACTAACTGCTACACCCGTCTTTACCTCGGTGTACACTATCCTGGCGATATTACGGTCGGTCTGCTGTGGGGCGGCTTTGTTGGCTGGTTGGTTTACCGTCTGTATTGTCGGGTTACAACCCCTGCAAAATATGAATTCCGTGACCTTTTGGTTCCCGTCATCGTGCTGTGTCTGATATTGTTCTTCGGACTCATCAAAGCATTCTTTAATTCATAACAACGAAGGCGTATGGAAATCAAACAAGCAGAATTCTCGCTCTCGGCCCCGATGGTGTCAATGTGTCCTAAAGACACAAAGCCTGAATATGCTTTTATAGGCCGCTCGAATGTGGGTAAGTCGAGTCTTATCAACATGCTGACTAACAACAAGAAGTTGGCCAAGACTTCGTCAACTCCAGGCAAGACGCTGCTCATCAACCACTTTATTATTAATAAGGAATGGTATCTGGTAGACCTGCCGGGTTATGGTTATGCCAAGCGCTCGAAAAAAGAAGTGGACCGTCTGGACCAGATGATTCGAGGGTACATCCTGCAGCGTGAGCAACTGGTAAATGTTTTTGTATTGGTGGATATCCGCTTGGAACCACAAAAGATAGACCTTGAGTTCATAGAGTGGTTGGGTCTGTCAAGCATACCGTTCAGCATTGTCTTTACCAAGGCCGACAAGCTGACACCCAATAAGGCTCGTCAGGCGATGGAAGCATACAAGAAGAAACTCTCTGAGACGTGGGAGGAGATACCGCCCATATTCCTGACTTCGGCCGAAAAGAAAGAGGGCAGGAAAGAGGTGCTTGGCTACATCGAGAGTATCAATAAGTCATTGGACATAGAACATTGAACTTGGTATGACTCCCTATCTCGACGTACAACATCTTAGCAAGTCGTTTGGTGCCCTGCAACTGTTTCAGGACATTAGCTTCTCCATTGGCGAAGGTCAGCGGGTAGGACTGATAGCCAAGAATGGTACAGGTAAGTCGACATTGCTTAGCATTCTGTCAGGCAAAGAAGGCTACGACTCGGGCGATATTGTTTTCCGGCGCGACCTGAAGGTGGGATTCTTGGAGCAGTCGCCTGTGTTCGACCCTGACGAGTCGGTACTTGATGCTTGCTTTAACCATCAAGGTGAAGAAGAAAAGGTGTTGAAGGCCAAGCAGGTGCTGACGCAGCTGAAGATACGAAACCTCCAACAGCGTATGGGAGAACTGAGTGGTGGTCAGCAGAAACGCGTGGCTTTGGCCAATGTGTTGCTAACGGAACCCGACCTGCTGATACTTGACGAGCCGACGAACCACCTTGACTTGGAGATGATAGAATGGCTGGAGGGTTATTTGCAGCGAGGCAATCGTACATTGCTCATGGTGACCCATGACCGCTTTTTCCTGGATCGTGTCTGCAGCGTCATTTTGGAACTGGACGACCATACCGTCTATACCTATCGCGGCAACTACGCCTATTATCTGGAGAAGCGGCAGGAACGCATAGACAACAAACGTGCCGAGATAGCTCGTGCCAATAATCTCTATCGTACTGAGTTGGAGTGGATGCGCCGCATGCCCCAGGCCCGCGGCCACAAGGCCCGCTATCGTGAGGATGCTTTCTACGAATTGGAGAAAGTTGCCAAACAACGACTTGAGGAGCGCCAACTGCGGTTGAAAGCCTCGAATATATATATAGGTAGTAAGATTTTTGAGTGTCAGTATATCTCGAAGCGCTATGATGACACCATCATCCTGAAGGACTTCTACTATAACTTCTCGCGCTTCGAGAAGATGGGCATTGTGGGAAACAATGGTACTGGCAAGTCAACTTTCATTAAGATGCTGCTGGGGCAGGTGCCTGTCGATGAAGGACACATCGTCATTGGCGACACCGTCCGTTTTGGATATTTCTCGCAAGAGGGTCTGCAGTTTGATGAACAGGTGAAAGTGATAGATGTTGTCCGCGACATTGCAGAGTATGTGGACTTGGGCGGAGGTCGCAAACTGTCAGCATCCCAGTTATTGCAGCATTTCTTGTTTACCAACGAGCAGCAGTACAACTACGTCTATAAGCTGAGTGGGGGTGAGCGACGCAAGCTATACCTCTGTACCGTGTTGATGCAGAACCCCAACTTCCTGGTGCTTGACGAGCCTACCAACGACCTGGATATCGTGACACTACAGATTCTGGAGGAATACCTGCAGGATTTTCCTGGTTGTGTCATCGTGGTGTCTCACGACCGCTATTTTATGGATAAGGTGGTGGACCATCTGTTGGTATTTAAAGGGCAAGGAGAGATTAAGGACTTCCCTGGTAACTACACACAGTATCGCGAGTGGGTGAAAATGCGTGGTGACGAAAGTGCAGAGACTCGTGGACGCGAGAATGCTTCAAGTTCTGAGAAAACACGCACCTCCGCATCGTCTCGCCCACGTACTGCCAACGTCAGTAAGCGCAAGTTAAGCTATAAGGAGAAGCGCGAGATGGAACAGCTGGAAAGTGATATCGCAGCCCTGGAGGCCGAGCAGAAACAGATAGAGGAGGCGCTCTGTGGAGGTACGACTTCAGTAGAAGAAATCACCGCTATGAGCAAGCGCTTGCCCTTGCTGAAAGACGAGCTGGATGAGAAATCTATGCGGTGGCTGGAACTTTCGGAAATAGAGAACTGACAATAATCGTAAAGTATAGTCTAAAAAAGAAAGATGTTACAACAACAATATCCATCACAATTACTGGAACGTGCTGTGCAGGAGTTCTCTAAACTGCCAGGCATCGGACGTAAGACCGCTTTGCGGTTGGTGCTGCACTTGCTGCGTCAGGATACGGAAGATGTGATGAAACTGGCCGATGCTGTCAGCACCATGAAACATGAGGTGAAATACTGTCAGGTATGCTATAACATCAGCGACAGTGACATGTGTCCCATCTGTAGCGATCCTCGGCGCGACAACTCTGTCATCTGTGTGGTGGAGAACATCCAGGACGTGATGGCTGTTGAGAATACCCAGCAGTTTAACGGGCTGTATCATGTGTTGGGAGGTGTGATCTCGCCCATGGACGGTATTGGCCCATCAGATTTGGAAATCGAGTCGCTTGTAGAGCGTGTCAGTCATGGAGAAATCAAGGAAGTCATCTTGGCTCTCAGTTCCACGATGGAGGGCGACACGACCAATTTCTATATTTTCCGGAAACTGGCACCCTATACGGATGTGAAACTGAGTATTATCGCACGAGGTATCTCTGTAGGCGACGAACTGGAGTACACGGACGAGGTAACGTTGGGACGCTCTATCCTGAATCGTACCCCCTTTGAGGGAAAGTGAAAAAGAGAAATTGAGATATGAACGCAGAAACATTACAATTTATATGGACTACAGTGATGGAACTGGCAACGCTGGTGTGTGCCTATTTGGGGCTGCGCCTGTTTAAGCGGAGTAAGTGGTTGAGACTGGCACTTATCGTAGTGCCCCTGCTGCTCAATGCATTGCTGTATGTGGTCTATCAGACCACGCCCTTCTTCTATCTGGGCGTTATCCTTTTACTTTGTATTCCCTTTGTATGGCCAAGAAAGTCTGCATAGTCATTGTCAGCTATAATGTCTGCCAACTGTTGGATGAGTGTCTGCAGAGTGTCAGTAAAGCCCTCGAAGGAATCGATGGTGAGGTGTTTGTCGTGGACAACAATTCCACGGACGGTACAGTAGATACGTTGGAGCCGCTGCATCCTGATGTTCATTTTATTGCCAATCAGGACAATGTAGGGTTTGCACGTGCCAACAATCAGGCAATCCGCCTGTCGGACAGCGAATATGTGCTGTTGCTGAACCCTGACACCGTGGTCTACGAACCAACCATCCGCGAAACGCTGCACTTTCTTGATGTCCATCCCGAGGCAGGTGGGGCCGGAGTGCGCATGCTGACCCGCGAGGGGACACCGGCTCCTGAGTCGCGTCGCGCCATTCCTACACCTTGGGTGGCCATGCTCAAAATGCTGGGTTTTACCCGTCGCTACTATATGAGTAACCTGCCTTGGGACCAGCCAGGACGCATCGAGGTCATTAGCGGAGCCTACTGCATGCTTCGCCGCAAGGCATTGGATGAAGTGGGGCTGTTGGACGAGGACTTCTTCATGTACGGTGAGGATATCGACTTGTCCTACCGCTTGTTGAAAGGTGGCTGGCAAAGCTGGTATCTGCCGTTGGACATCATCCACTATAAGGGTGAGTCCACCAACAAGTCGTCGTTCCGCTATGTCCACGTGTTCTATCAGGCCATGCTTATCTTTTTCCGCAAGCACTATAGCCACTTCGGCTTCTTGTTGTCATTGCCCATCAAGACCGCCATCTACTTCCGGGCGACGCTGGCTCTGCTGGAAATGCTGACACACCGCCTGCACCATTTTCTAAACCCCAGAAAAAACAGTGAACTATGACCACTATTCCTTCTATTCGTTTGCGAGCCATTGAGCCGGAGGACCTTGATTTACTCTATCTGATAGAGAATGACACCCGGCTGTGGAATGTGGGGACTACCAATGTTCCTTATTCGCGCTATACCCTGCATGATTATATTGCCACCTCGAGTGACGATATCTATGCTGACCGGCAGGTGAGGCTAATCATCGGGAACGAGGATGGCCAGACGGTTGGCATGTGCGACTTGGTGCATTTCGAACCTCAACACCAGCGTGCCGAGGTCGGTATTGTCCTTTTGGACTCATTCCGTAGGCGGGGCTATGCCTCGGCAGCACTTGCCGAACTCAGTCGCTATGCCCTGCAGGTGCTACATCTTCATCAGCTCTATGCTCTGATAGACGAGAGCAATGAGGCTGCAGTCCAACTGTTCCGTAAGTCAGGTTTTGAGCTCCAGGCAACGCTGAAGGACTGGCTTTTTGACGGCAGAAAATACCGCAATGCAGTGCTGATGCAAAGTTTTTTATAAAGTTTTCGCAAAAAAGTTTTGTGTTCTCGAAAATTATCTGTACCTTTGCACCCGCTAAACGACAAAAGCGACCAAAAGAGGTGCGTTAGTTCAGTAGGTTAGAATGCCTGCCTGTCACGCAGGAGGTCACGAGTTCGAGTCTCGTACGCACCGCCTCGGAAGTCGCAGAAAAAGTCAAAACAGCAAGGTGCGTTAGTTCAGTAGGTTAGAATGCCTGCCTGTCACGCAGGAGGTCACGAGTTCGAGTCTCGTACGCACCGCTGGAAACAAAGAGCTCACTAGAATCAACAAGGTTCGGTGAGCTTTTTTCAATAACTGAAGCGGAGATGATGAGAAGACTATCTTTATTCCTATTGCTGATGCTGGCGCTGAGTGCCAGCGCGCAGAAACGTGCCCTTTCTATCCTTGGCGACTCGTACAGCACCTTCAAAGACTTTGTGCGTCCCGACACGAATTTCGTCTGGTATCCTCGTGACAGCGTCAAGCATAACGACGTCGTCAGCGTGCGCCAGACGTGGTGGCATCAGTTTGTCAGCAAGGGCAATTTCCGTCTTTGTCAGAACAATTCGTTCTCTGGGGCTACCATCTGCTATACTGGTTATAAACAGGAGGACTATAGTGACCGCTCTTTTGTTACGCGCGTACCTTATCTTGGTTCGCCTGAGGTCATCATCGTCTTTGGTGGAACCAATGACTCGTGGGCGAAATCGCCTGTTGGAGAGTTTAAATACGAAAACTGGACGCGTCAGGATCTCTATAGCTTCCGTCCGGCGATGGCCTGCATGCTTTCCTTGTTGCAGGACTATTATCCGGGAGCCGAGATCTATGTGGTCATCAATACGGGACTGACCAAGGAGGTCACAGAGTCCATGCAGGTGATCAGCGACCACTATGGGGTGCGCTGGATTCTGCTGCACGATATTGATAAGCAATGGGGACACCCCTCGCAGAAAGGTATGAGGCAGATTGCCGAACAGTTAAGTGAAGTCATTAAATAAAAGCATCATAAATATGAAACAAACTATTCTTGTTACAGGCGGAACAGGCTTCATAGGAAGTCATACCACCGTAGAACTGCAGAATGCGGGCTACAAAGTCGTCATCGTTGACAATCTCTCCAACTCCAATGCCAATGTCGTTGACGGCATCGAGAAGATTACAGGACAGCGCCCAGAATTCGTAAAGGCAGATTGTTGCGATATGGAGGCAATGGAAGCCATCTTCCAGAAGTATCCCGACATTGAGGGTATCATCCACTTCGCTGCTTCCAAGGCTGTTGGTGAGAGCGTAGAGAAGCCTCTGTTGTACTATCGCAACAACCTGACTTCGCTCATCAACTTGTTGGAACTGATGCCGAAGTACAACGTCAAGGGTATCATCTTCTCCAGCAGTTGCACCGTCTATGGTCAGCCCTCAAAGGAGAACCTGCCTGTTACCGAGAATGCTCCCATCCAGAAGGCAATTTCGCCCTATGGCAATACTAAGCAGATCAACGAGGAAATCATTCAGGACTACATCCACTCGGGTGCCCCCATCAAGAGCATTATCCTGCGCTACTTCAACCCCATTGGTGCTCATCCTACGGCATTGATTGGCGAACTGCCTAATGGTGTGCCCATGAACCTGATACCTTTCGTAACCCAGACGGCTATGGGTATTCGTGAGCAGCTGAAGATTTTCGGCAACGACTACAATACGCCCGATAAGACCTGCATCCGTGACTATATCTATGTCGTCGACCTGGCCAAGGCTCACGTCAAGGCCATGGAGCGTGTGCTCGACAAGCCTGAGACGGATGCCGTTGAGGTGTTCAACATCGGCACGGGCAAGGGGCTTTCTACACTCGAGGTGGTAGAGGGCTTCGAAAAAGCCACAGGTGTCAAGGTCAATTGGACCTATGCTCCTCGTCGCGAAGGCGATATCGAGCAGGTTTGGGGCAATGTCGACAAAGCCAATAAGGTCTTGGGCTGGAAGGCAGAGACTCCTACCGAAGAGGTGCTGAAGAGTGCCTGGAAGTGGCAGCAGAAACTGCGTGAAGACGGCATACAATAAAAGGAAAATAGGGTGAAGACGCCTGTTTACATTATAGAAGAAGAGAAACTGCGAAGGAATCTGTCGCTCATCCGAACGGTGGCTGAGCGTACAGATTCTGAGTGGATTCTGGCTTTCAAGGCCTTTGCCTTGTGGAAGACGTTTCCCATCTTCCGCGAGTATATCCGTTCCACTACGGCCAGCTCGCTCAGCGAGGCACGGTTGGCTTTGGAGGAGTTTGGTGCCAAGGCCCATACGTATTCGCCAGCCTATAAAGATGACGAGTTTGACGATATCGTGCGCTGCTCCAGCCACCTGACGTTTAACTCACTCAGCCAGTACGAGCGCTTCCATGAGCGGGCAGCTGCGTGTTCCATTGGTCTCCGCGTCAATCCCGAATATTCAGAGGTGGGCACCCTCTTGTATAATCCCTGTGCCCCAGGAACCCGCTTTGGTGTTACTGCCGACAAACTGCCCGAACAGCTGCCCGCTGACATCCGGGGCTTCCATTGTCATTGCCATTGCGAGAGTGGGGCAGACGTCTTCGAACGGAGCCTGCAGCATATTGAAGAGAAATTCTCCAAGTGGTTCTCTCAGTTGGAGTGGATCAACTTTGGTGGTGGTCATCTCGTTACTCGTAAGGACTACGACATAGATTTGTTGGTGCGTTTGGTGCAGGCCTTCCACCAGCGCTATCCGCACCTGAAGGTTATTTTCGAGCCCGGCAGCGCCTTTGCCTGGCAGACGGGACCGCTCGTCGCAAGCGTTGTTGACGTGGTAGAGGACAAGGGCATCCGTACTGCCATCCTCGACGTCAGCTTCACCTGCCACATGCCCGACTGTCTGGAGATGCCCTACTATCCCGATGTCCGCAATGCTAAACATGTTGAAGAAATCTCTCACCTCTCACCTCTCACCTCTCACCTTTATAGATTAGGTGGCAACAGTTGTCTGAGTGGCGACTTCATGGGCTATTGGCGTTTCGACCATGAGCTGGAGGTGGGCGAGCAGATAGTCTTTGAGGATATGATTCATTATACTACCGTCAAGACCAATACTTTCAACGGCATCACCCATCCTTCTATAGCCATGCTCCATCAGGACGGCACATTAGAACTGCTGCGCCAGTTCACCTACGAGGACTATCGCTCCCGCATGGATTGACTCCTATATAAACAACCAAGTATTTATCCTACTACAAGCACTACTGAGCGCTGTAATATATTGAAAGCCAATGCTTTTCAGGTGTAAGATGGCGTCTTTTTATCCGGCACCTTCTTACACCTTCTTACACCTGAAGGTATAAGTGTGGCTTCGCAATCTTACACTTGAAGGAATGTCTTCTATCGCTGATGCAGATAGGCTCCGTGGGTTACGCCAATGCCTTCCATACCCCTATAGAGATTATCCGCACAACTCATAGATGACGTCTGCGTGAGTAATTGACATTTTTGGTATCAGCCGTGGTTCCACTAGATGCGGTTTTTGTCAATAAAAGCGAGCCGTAATATCGTTCGTAGTGAGATTACTGCTCACAGGTCACGAGATTACGGCTCGTTCGTGGTGAGGAGTAAGGTGGCTTAGACTGTATGGAGCCTATATATAATAATGTGTAGGGTGGGAGTAGAGGGCGGAAAATAGGGAAAATGAAAGTTTTTTGTGAAAAAAGTGCCAAAAAGTTTTGGCAGTTCCGAAAAAAGTAGTACCTTTGCATCCGCAATCGAGAGAGATGCTCCTCTGATGAGGAATTGAATGCGGAAATAGCTCAGTTGGTAGAGCACAACCTTGCCAAGGTTGGGGTCGCGGGTCCGAGTCCCGTTTTCCGCTCAACATGTTGAACAAAAAAGAGCATTAGGACGTTGGGTCTTAATGATATAATGCCCAGGTGGCGGAATTGGTAGACGCGCACGTTTCAGGTGCGTGTGCCGCGAGGCGTGCAGGTTCGAGTCCTGTTCTGGGCACTCTCTTTTTTGGTCAGCGGTTATTTTGGTGTTGGAGAGGTGGCGGAATTGGTAGACGCGCTACTTTGAGGGGGTAGTGTCAATTGCGACGTGGGAGTTCGAGTCTCCTCCTCTTCACCATTATTCTTCGAAAAAACAGTCTGCGGAAATAGCTCAGTTGGTAGAGCACAACCTTGCCAAGGTTGGGGTCGCGGGTCCGAGTCCCGTTTTCCGCTCTTTATTAGATAAACCACACAGGAAAACAACCCATTCTAATGAATTTATATCTTAGGTATTTTGACAGAGAGGTTTTGGTAACGAATGTCGATGATGCTATTGCGTTCCTTGCCGAGATCGAAGAAATAGGAATGAACCCCGTTTTGGAACGTGATATTCGCGAATATGTAGCGAGTGATGTTGTATTTCCGAAACGTTATAAAGTACGTCCCCGCATTTATTTTATCATTATCAAGACAGAAGCCTCTACGATGCAGGACTTCAAGGATAAGAAGGCCGTTCACACTTCTGTCGGAGGTGTCAAGCCGGCAACACCGACGGTGCTTCGTCTGAACGAGGAACGCTACGGATGGTATGAGGGTTCTATTGACTTCAAACGTGTGCTGATGGTGCCAGGTACGGGTAAGTTCCAGTATCGTGATACGCATTTCGAGGCTTGTTGTAAGGCAGAGTCTGGCCAGGACTGCTATAACCGCATTGTAGACCATCTGAGCGAGCGTGTAGACCCACGTAGCCAGTTCCCCTCAGCTAAGGGCAAGAATTTCAAGTTCCGCTTTTTGGGTGACTGCAAGTAACTTTGATGTGGAGCGGCGATGAATAAAGTAATGCTGATAGGCAATGTGGGTGCCGAACCTGAAATCCGCTATGTGGAGCAGGGCGTGGCTGTAGCCCGCCTGCGGTTGGCAACGACGGAGCGCGGCTATACGTTGCAGAACGGTACACAGGTGCCTGACCATACTGACTGGCACAACGTGATACTGTGGCGTAAGCTGGCGGAGATAGTTGAAAAGTATGTTCATAAGGGCGATAAATTGTATATAGAGGGCCGTTTGCGCTATTCCACCTACGACGACAAGCAGGGACAGCGCCGCTTTATGACGGAAATTTGGGCTGACAATATGGAGATGCTGACGCCCAAGCCCACTGAATAGTCATGGACGAGTATTTGCAAGTGTTCAATGAGGTGACTCTGATGTCACCATCCATAGGAGCCATTGTGGCAGGTATTTGCGCCTGTCTTTTATTGTTTGTGTCGAGTTTTGCCTCGGGTTCGGAGATTGCGTTCTTTTCTTTGTCTCCATCCGACCTGAATGAACTGGACGAGGAGAAAACCACAGGAGACGTACAAATCAAGCAGTTGCGCAACGATTCAGAGCGAACGCTGGCTACCATACTGATAACCAACAATCTGGTGAACGTCACCATCATCATGCTCAGCACTTATTTCTTCAGCCACACGGTGAACTTCGGTTCGTCTTGGTGGTTGCAGTTTACATGTATGACAGTGTTGCTGACCTTCCTGCTGTTGCTTTTTGGTGAAATCATGCCTAAGGTGTATTGTGGACAGCATGCGCTGAGTTTCTGTCGCAGAGCAGTGGGAGGTATCCTGTTCTGCAGGAAGATCTTCTATCCCATTGCCACTATTGTGATGGGTTCCGGACGATTGGCAGACAAGGTGGTGACCAAGGAGAGTCATACGCTGAGTGTGGACGACTTGGAGCAGGCGCTGGAACTGACCGATAAGGAAGATATTAAGGAAGAGCAGCGCATGCTGGAAGGTATTGTGCGCTTTGGTGACGAGACCGCCAAGGAGATTATGACTTCGCGTCAGGACGTGGTGGATCTTGACTTCAAGGCTTCGTTCCAGGAGGTGATGCAGTGTGTGGTAGAAAACAACTACTCGCGCATTCCCGTATATCAGGACAATAGCGACAACGTGCGTGGCATCCTGTATATCAAGGACTTGCTGCCCCATCTGTCGAAGGGAAACAACTTCCGTTGGCAGTCGTTGATACGTCCGCCTTACTTCGTACCAGAAACCAAGAAGATTGACGACTTGTTGCGTGAGTTCCAAGAGAACAAGGTGCATATCGCCATCGTTGTAGATGAGTTCGGAGGTACCAGCGGCATTGTGACGTTGGAGGATATCCTGGAGGAGATTGTTGGCGAAATCAACGACGAGTACGATGATGACGAGAAGAGCTATGTCCGCATCAACAACAATACCTTCGTCTTTGAAGGCAAGACGCTGTTGAGTGACTTCTATAAAATCCTGAAACTGGACGATGATATCTTTGAGGAGGTGGAAGGTGATGCTGACACGTTGGCAGGCCTGTTGCTTGAGATTAAGGGTGACTTCCCCAAGTTACACGAGAAGATAGCCTATCAGGATTTTACCTTCGAGATTCTCGCCATGGAAGAGCGGCGCATCTCAAAGGTGAAAGTCGTGGTAAATGAAAAGGCTGCCGAGTAAAGGCAGCCTTTTTGTTTTCTAAGTGTTTGTGATATTTCTTTACCAGCCGAAGCGGCTCCAGTTGATGATGCGGTTCCAACCGAAGTTGTTGGACTTTTTGTTATAGGCGTAATTGCCAGAAGAATAACTGGTGTGGTTTTGTGGAATGAACATGCTGACAGATCCGCCGTCGACCTTCTTGTCGAATTTGTCGAAGTCCTCATAGTAAAGGGTTCTGCTTATGGTCATCCACATGAAGGACATACGTGAATATGGAACAGCCAGGTCGAAGGCCTTTTTCCATGTCGCATAATCGTTAGCACTGGCATAGCGCTGGATATAGGCCTTCATATCGTACATGACGGGAACATCCAAATTCAGGTAGTAGGGAATACCATTGAGTTCAGGCTCGTTAGGATATTGGGGTGCAAAGGTGGTCAAGACATCCCGTGTGGCCTCAGCCAACTGGGCGATGTAACGTGAGTCGATGACAGACAGCGGAACACTGAATCCATCCAGATCTTCACTTCCCACACCACTTACAATTGGGGAATTCTTCTGATAATAGTCGGCATAGTAGTCATAATATGCATCAATAATGCCACGATACATGTCGCTACCGTTCTTAAATAATGAAGGCATGATTTTATCGTAGGGAGCACCCCATCCGGGAATCTCTGCCGGTGAGCCAATGAGGTACTCTGTCGCGTTACGCAGTTCGTAACCCACTTCGGCACAGGCCATGTTACAGCAGTCGGCAAAAATGAACTTGAACGGGGTGAGACCCTCTAAAGTCCTTGCCATCTGGGTAATGTTCATCCACTTTCCGTTATTAGAATTGGTATTAGTTCCATTATCAACACCATAGGCACGGCGCGAGGGACCTGGGATGGTGTCATTCTCTACCACCCAGCCGCTGCCGTGACCCCAGAGTATCAGGGCGTATTCATCGGATGGCGAGAGCGTCATCATGCGTTCCATCACTTCCCGGAAATTGTCAGCATCAGAGGTGTAGGGGTCGTTGGGGTACTTATACAGCGTGTCAAGGGGTTGCTGCTTGTTGGTTGTGACTTGGGCGATGAAAGGCTTGATTTTTGAATCAGCCTTATCAACATAGACGAGCATGCGGCCGTTTGACGGTATGCTGGCAGCTCCATCTGTCATTTCCTTAATATCGTCGGAAGTTATGTTTGTGAGTTGGTTTTCACCTGCCATATAGACAAAGACAGTGCGCTTAACCTTTTCTTTGACAGGCTGTTTGTCGTCGTCACTCTTGCAAGATACCATGAGCAGCATGGCACTAATAAACGTCAATAAATATTTCATATCTTTACTTTTTTCGTGCAAAGATACGAATATTATGGGGATTTTTGCTATCTTTGCACCTAAATTTT
>Ga0310695_10011078_pt1 | contig 12985 bp, 6 predicted proteins | sample RumenRJG_04DNA_FD_203882 | JGI IMG/M metagenome (GOLD analysis project Ga0310695, IMG submission 203882) | Bovine rumen microbial communities from Lethbridge, Alberta, Canada - RJG_04 (v2) (version 2) | ecosystem: Host-associated > Mammals > Digestive system > Stomach > Rumen | place: Canada...
ACACACGGGTCCTGTCCCTCGCGCTCGTCTTTCTGATGCTCGTCCCCTTCCTGTTCTCCTGCTCCGAAAAGGCCGCGGAACCGGAAGCGCCCTCCCCCGACGCGGCATCGACCCCGGAAGTGACCGACGCCGTTCCCGAAGAGGACGAAGGGGATCTCACTTCCCTCCAGCAGCGGCAGCGGATCCCGGACAACCTGCCCGACATTACCTTCGACGGCCGGGACTACCTCGTTGAAACCGAGACCCGCAAGATCTACGAGATCCTCTCGGAGGAACTGACCGGCGAGGCCACCAACGACGCCGTCTACAACCGGAACCTGCTCATCGAGAAGCGGTTCGACGTCAAGATCGGCACCATCATCCACGAGGAGCCCTACAACGAAGTCGTCACCGCCGTCACAGCGGGCAGCCACGACTACGATCTCGTGGGCTTCATCAACTTCCTGACCCTCACCCCGGTGGGCGCGCGGGTGCTGTACAACTGGCTCGACATTCCGAACGTCGATCTGACCCAGCCCTGGCACAACCACCTGGCGAACGAGCCCGCCACCATCAACGGCAAGCTCTACGCCATCAACAGCGACCTTTCGATCTCCACCCTGCTCTATACCTACGGCATGTTCTTCAACTACAATCTGATGGAGCAGTACGGCTACACCTCCTCCGACCTCTACGGCCTGGTCTTCGAGGGAAAATGGACCCTCGACAAAATGTCTGAGATCACCGCAGGGATCTGGCAGGACCTCAACGGCGACGGCCGGCATGACGCGGGCGATATCCACGGGTACTCCGTCATCAACGGATCCATCAATACCCACGACGTCTGGCTCGCCGCCCTCGATCTCTCCCCGCTGCTCGTGATCCGGGATCAGGAGGACTACGAGGTCACCTTCTACGGCGAACGCACCGTCACCGCCCTCGAAAAAGTCGCGAACCTCTACCACAATTCCGAAGGCACCCTCTTCGACAACAGCGGCGACTGGCGCAACATCCCGAAGTACTTCTCCGAGGGCAAGGTCGCCATGACCCAGCTCTATTTCGGCGAGACCACCGAGTCCCTCTCCGAGATGGAGGACACCTACGGGATCCTGCCCCTGCCGAAGCTGGACGAGGAGCAGAGCGGGTACTACACCAATTGCTGGGACCAGTTCACCGTCTTCGCAGTTCCGCTCACCATGCCCGAATCCGACGGGGAGTTCGTCGGCACGATCTACGAGGCCCTCTGCGCGGAGTCCTACAAGACCGTCTTCCCGGCCTACTATGACGTCGCGCTCAAGAGCCGGTATTCCGCCGAGCCCGCCACCGCCGAGATCATCGACATCATCATGGAAGGGCGGAATCTGGACTTCACCTTCCAGTACGGCTCGAAGCTCATGAGCCTGCCCTATCTGTTCCGCAACATGGTGGTCGCCAACGACACCAACGTCGCCTCCGCCTACAACAAGAGCAAGAAGGCCATGAACAAGAACGTCCAGTCCTTCCTCAAGATCTTCTACAACGACTGATATTGATTTCACGAAAACCACCTTTTTCAAAATGGTGGCCGGGGATGCGCAGCTCCCCTGGTGTCGGGACAGCGTCCTGACCCGAAGTCCGCAGACTTCGGAACACCCATGACTTCCTGAGAGTTCCTCTTTTGGTTCTCGTGTTCAATTTATTGAACCGGCTCCTCGATAAAGGAGAAAAGAACGGCGAGGATTTTGGATTGACATGATTTAGTCCGGAAACAGTATAATCGAAAGAAACCCGCGATCCTCCAACAAAAGAATACAGAAAACCGCTCGGACCTGAAAATCAGGAAACCGAACGGTTTTTTGATGCTGTGCCGCTGTATTTCCGAAGGGAACTTATGCCTCCAGTCCCGCGTAGGCGAAGAGCCTCTTCTCGGCCTCGGGGCACCAGAGATCGCCCGCCGCCCTGCAGATCGCGTCGAGATCCGCAAAGAGCTCGCCGAGCTTCGTGCCCTTGTTCTCCTCGGCCGCCGCGGCGAAGTCCTCGAGGGCGGTGAGGGGCAGATCCACGTGGGTGTAGATCAGCTTCTTCGCGCCTTTGAGCTTCGGCAGGTTCATCGTGGCGTCCGCGCAGGCGTTCAGACCGCCCACGTGGGTGATCATGCCGGCCGGGTTGATCGCGCCTTTCGACATGAGCTCGATGGATTCCCGCATGTCGTCCGTGTTGCCGCCGGAGGTGCCGACGATGTGGGTGGAGCCGTAATGGACGTTGTAGAAGTTGAACATCGCGGAGAAATTCGGATCGGTCGGGCCCGCGAAGAAGTTCAGGCATCCGTCCCGCGCCAGCAGAGCGTCGCCCATTTCCACCACCGGCTTGACGGGAGCGTAGACGAACACGTCGTCATAGCCCGCGCCGTCCGTGAAGTCCTTCAGATACGCGACGGGATCCGCGATATCCCGGGTGTTGATGAATTTCAGATCGACTCCGTGCTTCGCCGCTTCTTCGGGGGGGAGCAGGGAGGCCGCCCGGTCCAGACGGGCCTGATCGAGGTCGGTGACGACGAGGAGTTTCGGGGGATTGCCGCCGTGGATCGCGTAGTCCGCGCAGCCCAGTCCCATCGCGCCCGCGCCCGCGAGGATCGCCATGTTCCCGCGGGGCTTCGGACCCATCTCATGCTGATAGACGCCCGGCTTCATGTGGTAGTTGGCGTGATACGCGCCGACGATGCAGGACATGGGCTCCGTCAGGGATCCGAAGTAGTAGGCCGGACCGTCGAAGGGGAGCAGGCAGTCCATGAGCATGACTTCCTCGGGGATGATGACGTAGGTCGCCGCGCCGCCGCAGTACTTGTAGGAATAGCCCGGGGAGGCGAGGGAGCCCTTGTAGTTGATCGCGGGCTGGATGACGAACTTGTCGCCCGCCCTGAACTTTTCCGCCCACTTCGCGCCCACCTTCACGAGACGCCCGCAGAATTCATGCCCGATGATGACGGGATTTTCCGCCACGTCCGCGGGGACCCGCTTGTGGTTCGCCCCCTGGGAGGCCGCTTTGTAGGAGGACATGCAGATGCTGTCGGAAAACACTTCGGCGAGGATTTCCCCGTCGGAGATTTCGGGGAGGTCGAATTCCTCCATCCTGAGATCCATAACGCCGTACAGGCGGACTGCCTTGGTCTTCATGATCTGTAACTCCTTTCCCGGACAGAAGCCGGTTATCTTCTTTTCGGTTCGATGAATCCGATCTTGCGGCGGACTTTGGACATGGTGCGGGCAGCGCTCCTTGCGGCGTCTTCCGCTCCCTTTGCCATCACGTCTTCGAGGTAGGCCTTGTCCGCGGAGAGACGGGCGAATTCCGCCTGCACCGGGGCGAGAGCGTCCGCGCAGACCTCTCCGACCGCCAGCTTGAAGTCGCCGTAGCCCTTCCCCTCGAATTCCTTTTCGACCTCCTCGGGAGTCTTGCCCGAGAAAGCGGAGTAGATGGAAATGAGGTTGGTGACCCCCGGCTTGTCGTCTCCGCGGCGGATCTCGCTGCCGGAATCCGTCACGGCGCGCTTGAACTTGCGGATGATCACGTCCTTCGGGTCGAGGATCCGCACGGTGGCGTTCTCGTTCTCGTCGGATTTCGACATTTTCTTCTCAGGATCCGCGAGGGACATGATTTTCGCCGTCGTCTGGGCGATGAAGGGCTCCGGCACGACGAAGGTGTCCCCGTAGATCTGGTTGAACCGCGCCGCCACGTCCCGGGCCAGTTCCAGGTGCTGCTTCTGGTCCACGCCCACCGGCACGAGCTCCGTCTGATAGAGCAGGATGTCCGCAGCCATCAGGGAGGGGTAGGTGAAGAGGCCGGCGTTGATGTTGTCCGCGTTCTTCGCGCTCTTGTCCTTGAACTGGGTCATGCGGGAGAGCTCGCCGAACATCGTGTAGCAGTCGAGGATCCAGCCGAGTTCCGCGTGGGCGGAGACATGGCTCTGCACGAAGAGGGTGTTCTTCTCGGGATCCAGCCCGCAGGCGATATAGAGGGCAAGGGTCTCGTAGGTCCGCTTCCTCAGATCCGCGGGGACCTGACGGACGGTGATGGCGTGCTCGTCCACCACGCAGTAGTAGCAGTGGTAGGTTTCGGAGAACTCCGCGAAATTGCGGATCGCACCGAGGTAGTTCCCGATCGTGAGGACCCCGGAGGGCTGCACGCCGGAGAAGACGACTTTTTTGTCCTGATACATGTTCGATTCCTTTGCGGTTTTTATTTTCTTTTTTTGATTTCAGAGATTCAGGCGGCTGACTGCGGGATTGCCGGCTCTACTTCCTCTTCGCGGCCTTCTTCATCGCGAGCAGCCGCTTCATGACCCCGTTCCCCCCGCGGCCGAAATAGTCGACCAGCTCGAGGTATTCCCGGTAGAGGGCGTCGTAGGCCTCCCGCTTCGAGGGATCCGGGAGATAGGATCTTCGGGGCTTCGCACCCATGCGCTCCGCCGCTTCGGAGAGGGAGGAGTACCCGCCCCGATCCGGTCCTGCCGCGGCCGCCGCGTAGACTGCCGAGCCCTTCGCGGGACCTTCCTTCGTCCCGGCGATCCCGATCTCCATCCCGAGGGCGTCCGCGTAGATCTGCATGATCTCCGGGGCCTTGAAGGGGATCCCGCCCGAGGCCGTGAACCGGTCGACCGGGACGCCGTGCTCCCTCAGATTTTCGATGATGAGCCGCATCCCGAAGGCCGTCGACTCCACCAGCGCCCGGAACATCCCGACGGAGGTCGTCCCGAGGGTCAGCCCGAGGAGCATCCCGGAGAGGTCGCCGTCGCCGAGGGGATTGCGGTTGCCGTTCCACCAGTTCAGCGCGAGGACGCCGGATTCCCCCGGGGAGAGGGCCCCGATCTTCTCCGTCAGCAGGGCGATCACGGGGACCCCGCGCCGGTCCGCCTCCCGCACGAGATCCGGGGACACGCAGTTGTCCGCGAACCATCCGAAGGCGTCTCCCACGCATCCGAGCCCCGCCTCGTACCCCCAGAACCCGGGGAGGATCCCGTCCTTCACGATCCCGCAGACACCGGGGACCGGACGGTATTCCGCCGCCGTGACCAGCATGGTGGTCGACGTGCCGACGAGGGCGAGCATTTCCCCCGGTTTCGTGATCCCGAGGGCGGGAGCCGCGACGTGGGCGTCCGTATGTCCGACGGCGACGGGCGTTCCGGGGAGCAGTCCCGTCAGACGCGCCCCTTCCTCCGTCAACCCGCCCGCCGGGGATCCCACGGGAAGCACCGGACCGGCCAGCTTGTCCCGGACGACATGGCAGAGACGCGGATCGAGGGCGGCGAAGAAGTCTTCCGTGGGATAGGAGCCGCAATAGAGGGCCTTGTACCCCGCGATGCAGGAGTTCCGCGCCAGATTCCCGGTCAGGATCCACGCGATCCAGTCCGCCGCGTCGAGGAAGGTGTAAGCCGTGTCGTATACCGCCGGGGATTCCGCGAGGGTCTCGAGGATCTTCGGGAACATCCATTCCGAGGAGACCTTCCCTCCGTAGCGTTCGAGCCACGCCTCCCCGCGCTCCGCCGCGATCTCGTTGATCCGGTCCGCGTAGGGCTGGGCGGCGTGGTGCTTCCAGAGCTTCACCCAGGCGTGGGGATCGTTCTCGAAGCGGGGATCGAAGCAGAGCGGGGTCCCGCTTTCGTCGGTCGGGAGCAGGGTGCAGGTCGTGAAATCCGCGGCGATCCCCACCACGTCCGCGGGTCCGGCTCCTGCGTCGGAAAGTACGGCGGGGACGACGGCTGAGAGAGCGTCGAGATAATCCCGGGGACTTTGCAGCGCCCAGTTCGGCGGCAGGGGGATCTTTTCCCCGGAGGGCGTCGCGAGCTCTTTGTCCATCACCCCGTGGGGATAGGCGAAGGAAGCGGCCCCGCGCTCCGATCCGTCCGAGACGTCCACAGCCAGGGCGCGCACGGAGAGCGTTCCGAAATCCAGCCCCAGCGCGATCTTCGCCATGACGCTCCTCCTCCCGTGCAGGCAGAATATTACTTCATCCTGTATTATACACCCCCCGCGCCGGGAAGTCAAGAAAAGCGGGGCGGAATTTCTGCCAGGAAAGCGCGATCCGGCAAAAAAACGTAACAAAGAAGACTTGCATTGTCGCGCCCTCTCTGCTAAAATGGAAAGAGAGCAAAATCGGAGAGACCGGGAGACGGAAAACCCGGCGGGAGGAAGACATGGCGGATCGCGACGAGGAGAGAAGAAACACCGGGGCGGATCCCGGAGAAAGCGGGGAATCCAACGCGGCGAGGCGGCTCAGAGCGCAGGGCGGAGCGGGGGAGGATCCGATCCACGGGGAAGAGGAGGCGAAGGGCTCGTTCTTCTCGAATTTCTGGTATCACCACAAGTGGAAGGTCATCATCGGGGCGGCCTTCGCGTTCATCCTTCTGACGGGGATCTCCCAGTACGCGCGGCACGCCAACCCGGACGTCACCATGCTCTACGCCGGGACGAAGTACATCACCGCGACGCAGAACCAGAAGTTTGTCGGGATCCTTGAGACCATGACCGGGGACCGCAACGGGGACGGCAAGGTCTACGTCCAGATGAACGACGTGGTGTTCTACACCGAGCATCAGTTCAAGGAGTACGAGAAATGGTGCGAGGAGAACGGCGAGGACATGACCATCGACCGCATGGGGAACAAGCAGGCGGCGGACCGGTACGTCCAGCAGGTCTGGGCCGATCCCCTGATCTGCATCTTCTCCCCCGATCAGTACACCGAGGTGGCGCGCTCCGGCGGATTCACGACGCTGAAAGATCTGTTCTCCGACGATCCCGGAGCCCTCGAAGCCCTCGGGGACGCGGTCCTCGACGACTGGGGCGTGCGGTTTTACGAGACGAAGTTCGCGAAATTCTACGACGCCGCCCGGATCTTCCCGGAGGACGTTGTGATCGCCGTGCGCACCCTGCCCACCATGTCCGCCCTGACCGGAAAGAAGAGAGCCGAAGAAGCCCTCGCCGCGAACAAGGACATGCTCAGAAAGATCCTCACCTTCGACTATCCCGAGGGCTACGACCCGGAAGCGGTTATGGAGGAGAACCCGGGAGAGGGAGCATGAGGAAACCGGCCCCGTCCCCTTGACAAAGCGGGGGAATTTGATATAATAACAGTTGATAATCTAAGAATTCCAGAAAGGAACGCTCTATGTCCAATATCCATTCCTACGCGGATCTGAAGCCGAACGCCGCGTACGCCCTCGAATACGAAGAGTACCTCGACGACATCCGCACCGCGGGCATCGTTCTGCGCCATAAGAAGTCCGGCGCGCGGATCGCGGTCCTGCCGAACGACGACGAGAACAAGCTCTTCTGCGCGGCATTCCGCACGCCCCCGGAGGATTCCACCGGCGTCTGCCACATCATCGAGCACACCGTCCTCTGCGGATCGAAGAATTTCCCCTCCCGCGATCCCTTCATGCAGCTGGCGAAAGGGTCCCTCAACACCTTCCTCAACGCCATGACCTATCCGGACAAGACCCTGTATCCGGTGGCCTCCTGCAACGACAAGGATTTCAAAAACCTCATGAACGTCTACATGGACGCGGTGTTCTTCCCGAACATCTACAAGTACCGGCAGATCTTCATGCAGGAGGGCTGGCACTATGAGATGGAGAGCGCGGAGGACGAGCTGAAAATCAACGGCGTCGTGTATTCCGAGATGAAAGGCGCCATGTCCTCCCCCGACGGCACGGTCTGGGAAGAGCTCAGCAACGCCCTGATGCCCGACACCACCTACGGATTCAATTCCGGCGGCGACCCGGAAGTCATTCCCTCCCTGACACGGGACTACTACCTCGACTTCCACCGGAGCCACTATCATCCCTCCAACTCCTACATCTTCCTCTACGGCAACTGCGACATGGACGAGCGGCTGGAATGGATGGACAAAAACTACCTCTCCTCCTTCGACGCCATCGACCCCGGCTCCGAAGTGAAGACCCAGGTCCGTTTCGGGGAGCGCGAACCCCGCCGGATCACCAAGACCTATTCCGTCGGCGAGAACGATCCCACCGAGGGCAAGGCGTTTCTCGCGTTCTCGGCCCTGGGCGGATCGAACCTCGACGTCCTCGACTGCCGGGCGTGGAACGTGCTGAGCTCCGTACTCCTGAACGACGACGGCGCGCCCGTGAAGCAGGCTCTGCTCGACGCGGGGATCGGGGAGGACGTCTACGGCGGCTACGAATCCCACATGATCGAGGACGGCTTCTCCGTCATCGCGAAGAACGCGAAGGCAGAAGACCTTGATAAATTCTACGCGATCATCCGGGAGACCCTCGCGGAAGAGGTGAAGAAGGGCTTCAACGAAAAGGCCATCCTCGCCGCGCTGAACATCCGCGAATTCCACTTCCGGGAAGCCGATTACGGCGGATATCCCAGAGGGCTTGACATCGCCTCCGACATGCTCCAGTCGTGGCTTTACGACGAAAAGGGAGCGTTCACCTACATGCACGTCCTCGACGACTACGCCGAGCTCAAAAAGCGGATCGGCACCGGCTATTACGAGGATCTCGTGAAGCGCGTGATCCTCGAATCCGACCACTCCGTCCTGCTCACCCTCCTGCCCGAGCCGGGACTGGTGGACAAGAAGAACGAGGAACTGAGAGAAAAGCTCGCGGCCTACAAAGCCTCCCTCACGCCGGAAGAGGTGGACAGGATCGTCGAGGAAACAAAGCTGCTCCGGGAATACCAGTCCCACGAGCCCACCGAGGAGGAGCAGAACTGCATCCCGTCCCTGAAGCGGACCGACATCCTGAAGGACACCGTCCCCTTCTTCAACGAGGAGAGGACTGTCGGCGGCGTGAAGACCGTCTTCCATCCCGTGGACACCAACGGCATCGCCTACGCCCGCCTCTGCTTCGACATCGGCAAGATCCCGCACAAGTACGTCCCCTATCTCGGCCTGCTCGGAAGCGTTCTCGGCCGCGTCGACACGGCGGAGCACACCTACAACGACCTCGCCATCGACATCCGCATGAACCTCGGCGGACTCTCCTTCTGGCCCTACACCGTGCGGAAATTCGGCACCCTCGACGACTACCGCCCGATGTTCGCCGTCCACACGAAGGCCCTCTCGGAGAACGTGCCCTTCGCCTGGAAGACCGCCGCGGAGATCGCGCTCACCTCGAAATTCACCGACTACCAGCGGCTGTACAATATCCTCGTCGAACTGAAATCCGACCGGCAGCGCGGCATCATGTCGAGCGGCAATTCCGTGGCCGTCGCCCGCGCGCGCTCCTACTACTCGAAATTCGACTGCTACGATCAGGACCTCGGCGGACTGAACTTCTACTTCTTCTTAAAGGACCTCTGCGACAATTTCGAGGAGAAGAAGGAAGAGATCGCCGAAAACCTCGCGAAGGTCACGGCTTACGTTTTCGATCCCGCAAGGATGATCCTCAGCCTCGCGGCGGACGAAAAAGGGATCGAAACGACCGCGGAAGGGATCCGGGAATTCGCCTCCGCCCTCTCCGCCGCCGCGCACGAGTCCCTCGGCGAAGAGGAGGAATACGTCCCCGTGAAGAAGAACGAGGGCATCCTCATCCCGTCCCAGGTGCAGTACGTCGCCCGGGTCGGCAACCTCGGATTCGACGGGTTCCGCTATACGGGAGCCCTGCAGGTGGTGCGGACCGCGGTCAACGTGGACTGGCTCTATCAGCAGATCCGGGTGAAGGGCGGCGCCTACGGATGCGGATGCGGATTCGGCGGCCCCACCGGCAACGTGAACTTCTCTTCCTACCGGGACCCGAAGCTCGAAGAGACCGACGAAGTCTACAAGGGGACCGCGGAATGGGTGCGGAACGCGAAATTCGACGAGGCCGAGCTGACGAAGTACATCATCGGCACCTTCTCCGGCTACGAGCGCCCCATGTCCCCCGCGGGCAAGGTCAGCCGCTCCTTTGACGCCTGGATGTCCGGCCGCACCTACGGGGACGTGGTCCGGGAGCGGGAGGAAATGCTCTCCATCACCGAGGAGCAGTTCCGTGCCGCCGCGGATATCTTTGAGAAGATCTGCGCCCAGGGTTACTTCTGCGCCGTCGGGAACGAAAAGACCCTCCGGGATCACGCGGAGCTCTTCGACAACCTCGTGAATATCTGATCCCCCGCAGAGCGCGCCGGAAAACCGAAATCAGACCGTCCGACCGGAAGGATCGCCTCCGATTCTCCGCCGGGCGGTTTTTCCGCGCATTCTGACAGGGAAATATTTCATCTATATTACAGTTTTGAAGAAACCCTTGACGGATACGCTTTTCCGTGCTATGCTGACGTGGGTTTTGCCGCGGTCCTGTGTCCCGGGAAAGCCCGAAGAGAGCCGGAGTCCCACTCATTCCGGCGCACAATATCCGAAAAACTTCTTCCTATCGGTTGAGATACCGCTTTTGCGGATAACGATTTGTTGAACAAAAAATGACAGTTCTGGCATTTTTCAACAGGACAAACCGGCTGTGGCCCCTGTGCCCAATGCGCGCCTGAAATGCCGCCGGAGGCCGCGGGACTTGTCCCGTGCATGGGTTAGGCTGCACGAACAGAGACCGCGCGAGGACCGTGGGATGCAAAATCGAATTTCGATTCAGGCGCGAGCTGTAAGGTTATGCTATATGGCCAAGGGACCCTCGGGAGGGGACTTCGGCCTGAGATGTTCCCTCCCGACGCGCGTCCCGCGCAGGGACATAAATCTGAAAGGCGTAGCCTTTCATTCCTTATAATCCTTTCGGGAAGGATTGAATCAGCTATGGAAAAGATCAGAAAAATCAAAAAATCAAAAAAGAAACGAACCAACTGGGGACTCACCCTGGGGTTTATCCGGGGATCGGGACACTTTTTCGTCTTCTGCATCCTCTCCTCCATGCTGGCCTCCCTCTGCGAGCTCGTGATCCCGAAGATCATCAGCTTTACGGTGGACAGCGTGCTCGGCGGGAAGGTCGAAGGGCTCTCCCCGGTCTTTTTGAAGATCGCGGACCTCTTCGGCGGGGTCTCCTATCTGAACTCCCACCTCTGGATCACGGCGGCGGCCATTCTCACGATCGCGCTGTTCATGGGGTTCTTCAAATACGGCGAGAGCGTCTTCAACCGGCTCGGATCGGAGACCCTCGTCGAGAACATGCGCAACCGGCTGTTCTCCCATCTCGAACGGCTCCCCTCCGCCTGGTTCATGAAGCACCAGACCGGGGACATCATCCAGCGGTGCACCTCCGACGTGGAGACCTTGAAGACCTTCCTCTCGGAACAGCTGACCTCCATCCTGTCGACGGTGCTGCTCATCGTCATGTCGGTGGGATTCCTCTTCACGGTCAGCGTGCCCCTCGCCCTCGTCGCCCTCGTCTCCGTCCCGATCATCATCCTCTACTCCGCAATTTTCCACGGGAAGATCGGAGAGGGCTTCGAATACTGCGACCAGAACGAGGGCAAGCTCTCCGCCATCGCCCAGGAAAACCTCACCGGAGTGCGGGTCGTCCGCGCTTTCGGCAGGGAGACCTACGAGGTGGAGAAATTCACGAAGCAGAACAACATCTTCGCCGACGCGTGGATCAAGCTCGGATGGCTCATGTCCCTGTTCTGGTGTACGGGGGATCTGATCTCCGGCCTCCAGCAGATGACGGTCATGGTCTTCGGGACGGTCCTCGCGGTGCGGGGTTCCCTCTCGGTGGGCGACCTCATCGCGGCGATCTCCTACAACTCCATGCTGATCTGGCCGGTGCGCGAACTGGGCCGGACGGTCTCCGAAATGTCGAAGGCGGGGATCTCCGTCGGACGCATCGGGGAGATCATGGAGGCGGAGGAGGAGCATGACGCCCCGGACGCCGTGGACTGCGATCCCGCGGGCGACATCGAATTCCGAAACGTCACCTTCTCCTACGACGGGTCGGCGGACGTGCTCAAAAACGTCAGCTTCCGCGTGAAGCGGGGCGAGACCCTCGGCATCATCGGCATGACGGGGAGCGGCAAATCCACCCTCGCCCAGCTGCTCTGCCGTCTCTGGGAACTCCCGGAGGACGGGGGCAGCATCCTCGTCGGCGGGACCGATATCCGAAAAATCAAAATCGCCTCCCTGCGGCGGAACATCGGGATCGTACTGCAGGAGCCCTTCCTGTTCAGCCGGACCCTCCGGGACAACATCGGCGTCGGATACGAAAGACCCGCGGCCCACGACCCCGAGATCCGGGACGCCGCGAAGGCCGCCAGTCTCGACGAGGCCGTGGACGGCTTCAAGGACGGCTGGGACACGATGGTCGGCGAACGGGGCGTGACCCTCTCCGGCGGACAGAAGCAGCGGGTCGCCATCGCGAGACTTCTGACCGCCCATCCCGGCGTCATGATCTTCGACGACTCCCTCTCCGCCGTGGACAGCGAAACCGACGCGAAGATCCGCCGGGCCCTGCGCGAAAAAACAGCGGACGCCACGGTGATCCTCATTTCCCACCGCATCCAGACCCTCATGGCGGCGGACCGCATCCTCGTCATGGCGGACGGGGAGATCGTGGAGCAGGGGAACCACTCCGAACTGCTTTCCGAGGGCGGCATCTACAAAAAGATCTACGACATCCAGACAGGCGCGGAAGGAGGCGAGGCGTGATGGACGAGAACACCGAAAAGATCAACCATCTGCGTTTCTTCGGCATCCCGAAGATCCTCCCCCACTTGAAGCCCTACGTCGTGCCCATGATCTTCATGATGGTACTGGCCTTCGGAGGCTCCCTCGTCGATATCGCTTTCCCGAAATTCCAGGAATACGCGATCAACCACTACATCGCCGACGGGACCCTCGACACGATCGTTCCCTTCGTGATCCTCTACGTGGTGCTCCTCGTTGCCCAGGTGATCATGAACTGCGCGGCGTCGTACCTCGGCATCCGCATGGAGATGACCGTCGGGCGGGATCTGAAAAAGAAGGCCTTCGACCATCTGCAGACCCTGTCCTTCTCCTACTTCAACCGCAACTCCGTGGGATACGTTCACGCGCGGGTCATGAGCGACACGGGGCGGATCGGGTCCCTGATCTCCTGGTATCTTCTGGA
>Ga0310695_10011082_pt1 | contig 12983 bp, 2 predicted proteins | sample RumenRJG_04DNA_FD_203882 | JGI IMG/M metagenome (GOLD analysis project Ga0310695, IMG submission 203882) | Bovine rumen microbial communities from Lethbridge, Alberta, Canada - RJG_04 (v2) (version 2) | ecosystem: Host-associated > Mammals > Digestive system > Stomach > Rumen | place: Canada...
CATTTCTTTTTCTCTTTTACTTTCTTTATTAATATATATTTCATCTCCTGTATTTGGATCAATTTTCCTAATTAAATTATCACTTATTTTTTCTCCAGTATTTTTATTAATTAAAATTTTATCTCCTGTATCTTTATCAATAACTTTTTTAATATTATTTAAAATATTTCCAGTTTCTTTATTAATTATTATTTCTTTCCCAGTTTCATAATCTTTTTTAATTTGAATTTCAACTTTATTAATTTTATTATCAATTTCATTATCTTTACTATTTTTTCTAATTAAAAAAATTTCTTCTCCAGTTTCAGTATCAATTTGATTTTTTAAAATTTTAACTTCTTTATTATTATCTTTATTAATAATATAAGAATCTCCATTTTTAATATCAATTTTTTTAATTAAATTCTTCATTTCTTCTCCAGTTTCTTTATTAATTAAAATTTCTTTTTGTGTTCTTGGATCTTTAATAGTAATAATTTTAATAGAATTTCTTGGTATAATTTCTTTTTTTTTAATAAAAATTTCATTTCCATTTTGAGGATCAATTTTAACAGAAATTCCTTTAATTTCTTTATTAGTATTTTTATTTATTAAAATAGGAATTCCTGTTATTGGATCATTTTTTTTTTCAATATTATTAATTTCTTCTCCTGTTTCTTTATTTATAAAAATATTTTTTCCTGTTCTTGGATCTTTAATATTTGTAATTTCCATTATTTTATTTTTTGGTTCTTCAATTTCTTTTTTTTGAATTGAAAAATATTCTTTTCCAGTTTCAAAATCTTTTTTAATTTTAATATCTTCAATTTCTTTTCCATTATTTTTATTTATTAATTTTATTTCTCCTGTTATTGGATTTTCTTTTTTTTCTATATTATTTATTTCTTCTCCTGTTTTCTTATTTATTAAAATTTCATTTCCTGTTCTTTTATCATTATATGTTATAATATCAATTTTATCTATTTGAAAAATATCATTTTTTTTTTCTTTTATTTTTGGTTCTTCTTTTATTAAAAAAACTTCTTTTCCATTTTCTGGATTAATTTTACTTATACAACTTTTTATTTCTAAAGTTTTTTTATCAATTATCATTTTTTTTCCAGTTTCATTATTTTCTTTTATTTCTAAATTTTTTAATTCTTCACCTTTTTCATTTATAATAATATCTTTTCCTGTTCTTGGATCTTTTATTAAAGTAACATTTTTAATTTTTGGTAAAATAATATTTTTTGACATTCTAATTATTTCTTTCCCAGTTTTAATATCAATTTTTTTATTTATTCCTTTAATTTCTTCTCCAGTTTCTTTATTAAATAATTTAGTTTCTCCTGTAATTGGATCTTCTTTTTTTTCTATATTTATTATTTTTTCTCCTTTTTGATTAATTAAAATATCTTTTCCTGTTTTTTTATCTTTTATACTTCTTATTTCTTGTTCTGATGATGTTGAAGAAGAAAATGAAGAATTATTTTCTTCTGTTAAATTATTTATATCTTCATTATTTTTAATAATAAATATTTCTTCTTTTGTAATTGGATCTTTTTTTATTTCAAAATTACTTATTTTTTCTCCTGTATTTTTATTAATTAAAATAGGTTCATTTGTAATTTTATTATTTACTTTTTCAATATTATTTATTTTTTCTCCTGTATTTTTATTTATAATAATTTCTTTTCCTGTTTTATTATCTTTAATAGGTATTATTTCAATATTTTTTGAAATAATACTATTTTTTTTAACTGTAATAATTTGATTTCCAGTTTCTTTATCTTTTTCTATTTTAATATCATCAATTTCTTTTCCAGTTTCTTTATTAATTAATTTAATTTCTCCTGTTATTTTATTTTCTTTTTTTTCAATATTATTAATTTTTTCTCCTGTTTTTTTATCAATTAAAATTTCATTTCCAGTTAAAGAATCTTTAATTGGAATTATTTGACTTATTTTTTCTTTTTTTTTACTTTCTTTTCTTATAAAAATTTCTTTTCCTGTTTCAATATCAAATTTTCTAGAAATATCTTTAATTTCTTCTCCATTTTCTTTATTTATTATTTTAATTTCTCCTGTTTTTTTATTTGTTTTTATTTCTAAATTTTGTTTTATTCCAGTTTCTTTATCAATTAAAATTTCTTTTTCTGTTCTTGGATCAATTATACTTATTAATTCTTTTTTTGAAGGTAATTTATCATATTTTTTAATAAAATTTTCTTTTCCTGTTTTTTGATCAATTTTTATTTTTATATCTTTTATTTTTTCACCTGTTTCTTTATTAATTAAAATATTTTCTCCTGTTTTTTTATCAAATTTTTTTTCAATATTATCTATTTCAATTCCAGTATCTTTATTAATTAAAATATCTTCTCCTGTTCTTGGATCTTTTTTTATTATTATTTCATATGATTTTTTTGATTTAATATTATTATTATTAATATTATTTTCTTCATTTTTATTTTTAATATTATCTTTATTTATAAAAATTTCTTCTCCTGTTTCAGGATTAATTATTGGAATAATATTTTTAATTATTTCTCCATTTTGTTTATTTATTATTATTGGTTCATTTGTTTTATTATCAATTTTAATTTCTAAATTTTCTTCTTTTTCTCCTGTTTCTTTATCAATTAAATTTTCTTTTCCTGTAATTGGATCTTTAATTGAAATTAATTGTTTATTTTTAATATCATCTTTAATATAAATTTTTTCTCCTGTTTTATTATCAATTTTTTCTTTTATTTCATTTATTATTTCCCCAGTTTCTTTATTTACTATTATTTTTTCTCCTGAAATTGGATTTTTTTTTATTTCTAAATTATTTAATTTTTCTCCTGTTTCTTTATTTATTAAAATTTCATTACCACTTTTTTTATCTTTTTCACTTATTATTTCTAATTTTTTAAATGGATTTTCTTCTTTAATAAATATTTCTTCATTTGTTTCATTATCAATTTTTCTTTTTATTCCTTTAATTTCTTCTCCAGTTTCTTTATTTATAATTATACTTTTTTTTGTTTTTGGATTTATTTTAATTTCTAAATTATTTAATTTTTCTCCTGTATTTTTATTTATTAAAATTTCTTTTCCTGTTTTTGGATCATTAATTGTAATAATATGAGTTTCATTTTCTTTTTTTTCAATTGGTCTAATAAATATTTCTTCATTTGTTTCTGGATTTATTTTTCTTTTTATATTCTTTATTTCTTCTCCTGTTTCTTTATTTATTAAAATAACTTCTCCATTTTCTTTATTTGTTTTTATTTCAATATCATTAAAAATTTTTGATGTTTTTTTATCAATTAAAACTTCTTTTTTACTTATTGGATCTTTTATACTAATAATTTCTTGTTCAATTATTTTTTTATTTTGATTATTTTTTTCATTTTTTTCATTATTACTTTTATCAATATTATTATCTTTATTTTTAATAACAAAAATTTCTTTTCCACTTTCAAAATCAAATTTACTTTTTATTCCTTTAATTTCTTTCCCAGTTTCTTTATTAATAATTTTAACTTCTCCGGTTCTTTGATTAATTTTTTTTTCAATATTATTTATTTTTTCTCTTGTTTTTTTATTTATTAAAATATCATTTCCATTATTTAAATCTTTAACACTTAAAATTTCAGTTGTTGATGAAATTTCATCACTTTGTATAGAAGATAAAGAATTTGAACTTTGATTTCTTATTAAAATTTCTTCTCCAGTTTCTGGATCAATTTTATTTATTAAATTACTTATTTCTTTTCCAGTTTCTTTATTTATTAAAATACTTTTTTTTTTATCTTTATCATATTTTTTTTCTAAATTTGTTAATTCATTTCCAGTTTTTTTATTTATTAATTTTTCATTTCCTGAAATTGGATCTTTTATTGTTATTATTTCAATTTGTTTTGGTTTAATATTTTCTTTTTTAATTGTTATAATTTCTTTTCCAGTTTCTAAAGAAATATTTTTATTTATTTCTTTAATTTCTTCTCCAGTTTCTTTATTAAATAATTTAGTTTCTCCTGTAATTGGATCTTCTTTTTTTTCTATATTATTTATTATTTTTCCTGTATTTTTATTTATTAAAATTTCCTTTCCTGATATTAAATCTTTTTTAATTGTTATTTCTTTTATTGGAATTGATTCTTTTTTAATAAAAATTTCTTTTTCTGTTTTTGGGTCAATTATTCTTTTTATATCTTTAATTTCTTCTCCAGTATCTTTATTTATTATTTTAATTTCTTTATTTTTTGGATTTTCTTTTATTAATAAATTTTTTATTTGTTCTCCTGTTTCTTTATTTATTAAAATTTCTTTTCCTGTTCTTGGATCTTTAATTGAGATAATTTCTTTATTTATTAAAGGAATATTTTCTTTATCATTTTTTTTTTTATTTTCTTCTTCAATTATATCATCATTATTTTTAATAATAAAAAAAGTTTTTTTAGTTAAAGGATCTTTTTTTAATATAACATCATCAATTTCTTCTCCAGTTTCTTTATCAATTAAAATTTCTTTTTTTGTTTTTGGATTTATTTTTTTTTCTAAATCAATTAATTCTTTCCCAGTATTTTTATTTATTAAAATTTCTTTTCCTGTTTCTGGATTAATTTGACTTATTATTATATTATTATTTATATTATTAATATTATCAAATGATTCTGTTTTTGTTTTACTATTTGAAAGAGAATTTTTTTTTTGAATTTGATTTCTTGATAAAATTATTATTTCTTTATTATTATTTTCAGGATCAACTTTTAATTTTATATTATTTAATTTTTCACCTGTTTCTTTATTTATTATAATTGATTCTCCTGTTTCAGGATTTATTTTTTTATATAAATTAGGTAAAATTTCTTTAGTTTCTTTATTAATTAAATTTTCTTTTCCTGTTTTTGGATCTTTAATAGAAATAATTTCAATATTTTTTGGAATAATACTATTTCTTTTAATAGTAAAAATATCTTTTCCAGTATCATTATCTTTTTTAATTTTAATTCCTTTAATTTCTTCTCCAGTTTCTTTATCAATTATTTTAATTTCTCCATTATCTTCTTTTTTTAATAAATTTTTTATTTCTTCTCCAGTTTCTTTATTAATTAAAATATTTTCTCCTTTTCTTTTATCATTTACAGAAATAATATCAATTTTATCTTTTAATTTTGGTTTAATTTGAATAAAATTTTCTTCTCCAGTTTCTGGATTAATACTTTTTAATATATTTTTTGCCTCTTCTCCAGTTTTTTTATCTAAAAATATAATTTTATTTGAATTTGTTATTTTTTTAATTACTCCTTTTATTTTTTCTCCTGTTTCTTTATTTATTAAAATATCATTTCCTGTTTTATTATCTTTTTTCATTTCTAATTCTATACATTCATATTCAATATTATTTTTATTTTTATTATAATTTTTTTTTTTACTTGTTGTAATTGTTTCAAAACTATTTGATTCATTTTCATTAAAAACTTTTATTTTTGTTTTATTTTTTTTTTTCTTTTCTTCAAATATTGAAAAAATTTTTTTCCCTGTTTTAGGATCAATATTATAATTATACATATCAATTTGTTTTCCTGTTTCTTTATTAACTAAAATTTCTTCTCCATCTTCATTAATATTTAATTTAATATCATTTATTTTTTTTCCATCATTATAATTAATTAATTCTTTTTCTCCTGTTATTGAATTATTAATAATAATAATATCTTTTTTAATTAATTTTTTTCTATTATTTAAATCATCATCACTTGATGAACTTTCATTATCTTCAAAAATATTTTCATTTAAATTTTTTCTTCTATTATGAATTGAAGAAAAATCTTGTTTTGTTGAATTATCAGAACTAATATTAATTGTTTTATTTATTTGATTTAAATCATTTATTTTATCTTTTGAAGGTAAATCAGTTCTAAAAATATATTTTCCTTCTTCATTTGTTTTTTTTAATATTGGAATATTTTCATAATAATATTTTTTAATATTAATATTTTCATCATAATTATTATTAAATTTAATTCTTTGATTAAATGATTTAATATCAAAATCATCATTTATACTTTCACTATAAATTAAACTATTAATACTATTTGCTAAAGCAATAAAATCTTTATTTCTCATTGAATAAGCTTTTCTTATTTTTTTCCCATTAAAAACAATATAGGAATTATATTCAATTTCACTATCAATATATGGAAATTTTAATTTTTTTATTATTTTTTCTAATCTATAAGGTTCTAATGTTCTATTTCTTATAATTTTTTCTCTTTGATCATTAAAATCTTCATAATCTGATTTATTAAAACTTCTTCTAAGAAATTCTAAATTTTTATCTGATAATTTTTTTTTATTTATTTCTCTTGAATGTTCAAATTTATTTTTTTTCTTTGGCCTTTCTCTATTATTTCCTAATAAACTTCCTGATTTTCTTAATTCTTCATTTATTGATTTTATTAAATTTAAATCAAAAAATTTTTTTATATATTGTGTTTTTTTTTTTGATGATGCTTTAAATGATTGATTTATTATTTTATTATTATTTTTATTATATGAAAAATGCTTTGATAATCTTTTACTTATTATATTTTTATAAGGTAAATTTTCATTTTTTAAATGATAATCAATTGAAAATTTTAAATTATTTTCTTTTTGTTTATTTATTTCTTTTATTTCATCAAATGGGGATTTTTTTTTTATTAAATTAAGTTGTTTAATTGATTTTGATTTGAAAATAAAACGTTTATCCCCATTAGACATTTTTATAATTTTAATTATTTTCATTATTCAATTTTGAATTGTTCATTTTTATTTTTTTTTAATTTTTTAATTTATTTATCCATTTTAAAATATAAATGAATACAATTCAAATTGGATTTATTAATCATTATCAAGAATTTTTTACAATAAAAAATTTTATTTTTTGTATTTTTGCTTTTTTAATTTGTGCTTTTATTAAATATCTATTTTCAAAAGATGAAATTATTTTTGAGATTGAAAAGATTAAAAATAAAACTTTAACCTTCTCAGAAAAAATTTCATATTTTACTAAAATAAATACAAAAATAAATAGAGATTATCTTGAACATTCTAAATTTTATAATGAAAAAGGCTTTCATGAAATTTTTGGAAAAGAAATAGAAAATAGTATAAATAATGTAAATAAAGATAAAATTAATAAAGATATAAAAAAAGTTAAATTTTCTGATATAATTATATATGATTGCGAGAATTAAATTATTTTTATAATGACATAGTATTTAATGTTTTATGAATAAAATTTTTATTTTTATTATTATTTAGAAATAATATTATAAAATATATATAAATTTAATATTAAAAAATTTATTAAAATTTTTTTTATTTTTGTTTTTTAAATTAAAATATTTTATATTTTTAAAATTATTAGGAAAATTTGAGAAAAATATTTATCCAATTTATATTATTTTTATATCCAAATAATTAACAATTAATAATATTTGAATTTTTTATATTAATAAGTAGTTTAAAAAATAGAAAAATGAAAAACAAAATCCAAAATTGCAATTTTTTTCTTATAATTCAATTATTAATCTCATCATTATAAATCTTCAATAATTAATACATATTCATAATTATGTTTCCTATATATTTTAATATTTTTATTCTTACACTAAAAAATAAGAATTCCTTTACCTTCAATTAAACATATTCTCCACATAAAAAATTTTATTAATTTCTTTAATTATTTCTTTTTTTAATATTAAAATTATTTTCATTATTCCATCTCCTCCAATAATAATTTTATCTTCATCAAGTCTATATAATCATTTGTTTGATTACTTTATTATTATCTTCATGTGCATTTTAAATAATTTAATTAATAATAAATATATTTTCTTTTTTAATCTATAATTCTATACTTTTATCAACAGAACAAGTAATAAAATTATTTTCATCTTTTACTTCAACATAACTAATATAATTATCATGTGCATTTTGAATTTGATGTAAAATATTTAAATGAATATCATAAATTATAATTGATTTATCTAAAATAAAAATAATATTCCCTAAAAGGAAAGTAGATAATGAATTAATATAATATTTATGTGATTGAATTGAATAATTTGTTTTAAATTATATTTTGATAATTGAATATTAGTTTTATTATTTAAACAATTAATTTTTTTTATTTTATATTATTTCATTTATTTTTGTCTTTATTATTGTTGATATTATTTTTATTTTCTTTATTTGTTTTATATTCTTCTTTTTTTATTTTTTTTATTTCTTTTAATTTTTAATTTTCCTTTTCCATTAATTCCTTCCTTCCTTTTATTTTCATTTTCATTACATTTTTTAAACAGTTATTTTCATGCTTTATATTTTTAATTTTCATTTAATAAATTTTCAATTATTTTAATTGATATATTTCATTCTTCAATAAAAAAAAGTAATATTTTGAAATTAAATTCAAATTGAAACTATTATCATTTATTTCAAATTTAATTTTTTTATTTAATTATAAATAATTTTTATTATTTGCTTAATGAAATATAAATAATTATTATTATTTGTTTAATTGTTCTTTTTGAAATGTATGAATAGAATAAAAGAAAATATTCTAAATTAAAAGATGATGATAATTTATCATTATATTGTTTGATTTAAATAAATATTGAATTTGTTTTAGGAATTCTTATGATTTGTTGTAAAAAAATTATCAATATCACAATTGAAAAAAATTACACATATTTAATTAAAAGTATGTTAATTTTTTAAATATTTTTTCAAAAAATATTGTTTTATATTTAATATTTTTTTTCAATTTATTGTTTAAATAAACAATTAAAATATATTTCAAAAAGATTAAATTCATCTCAATTAATAATTTTAAGGTAAATTGAGTTAAAAAATTTTTAATAATATATAATAATAATTTTTAATATTGAAAAAACAATAATAATTAACTTTATTATATAATAAAATTAAATAAACCTATTATTCTATTTTTTTTCACAAAATAAATCCATAATTTATATTATTGGGAATTTATAATTTTATTATTTTGATTAGGTCTTATTATTATACTTAATGGAGTTATTATTTCATTATTTTCTTTATATTGTTTTATCATTTCTTTATCATTTTGAGAATTAATTTCAATTTCATTAAAATTTACCTTTTTTTTATCTATTATTTGAAATAAATCATATTTACATAAGGGACATACTGAACATAAATTATCATAGAAATATAATTTTAAACATTTAAAATGAAAAACATGTTTACATGGTAAAAAACATACTTTTTCATTTATTTTTAATTCATCTAAACAAATTATACATTTTTCTTTCTCATTATTTTCTATATAATTTTCTTCTTTCAAAATTTGTTCAAATAAACAATGTATTTTTTTCTAAATAATTAAAATTTCTTCTTTTGTTTTTTTACGATTATATGATATATTTAAAAAAGGATTAATATTGAAATATTTTAGTATAAATATTGTTAATATTATTATAATTAGAATTATCAAAATTCCAATTCCAAAGTAAATAAATATTTTTTTGAAATTTATTTTTTTAGTCAAACAATTTATACAAGTTTTATTTAATTCACAACATATTTCAATGATTAAATAAAAAAATATGAGACATTGATTCATTTATTTATTATTATTTAAAAAAAAATTGTAATTATAGCTAAAATTAGTAAATTATTTTTATCATATAAAAAATAAATAAAAAATCTTCAATTTTTAATATTATTTTTTTATAATTTTTCTTAATAAAAAATTTTAATAACATTAATTTAAAATAAATTCAAAAATATTTTTTCAATATTATAATAAATATGAAAAATTTTATTCATTCTTAAAAATTTTCATAAAAATATTTTTACATATGAATTTTAAACTTTTATTTAATTATTATTAATATAAATAATCTTTAAATATTTTTTAAAAATTATTTTTTTATTTTTTATATTTATTAAAATTAAAAATTATTTTATAAAATGAAATCTTCAAGATTCGGAAGAATGAAAAGTCAAAGTTTATATTCTTTTGGTGATGCCTTAAAAAAAAATGTAAAAATAAAAATATAAAAAACCAAACAATTAATTTAATTTTAGATAAATAATACAATACAAGAAAAAATAAAATTAAAAAAAGAAAAAGAAAATATCAAAAAAACAAATAAAAATGGAAAATCAAGAAGAAACGAAATAAACAATATTCAAAAACAAAATATATTATTATTTTCCCCAATAAAAATAAAAACTCAAAAATCAGATTCAAAATTAGATTTTTCTTCAGAAATATTATCAGAAGAAAATACAATATCAAATAATTATTCAATAAACTCAGATAATAATAATAATTCAACTGAAATTCCACAATATAAAGTAAGAATAAATTTTTTTATTTATCAAATTAATTAATTTTTAATTCTATAGTTTGGAAAAATACAAGAAATTTTAATTAATAAAAGTCAACTGAAATTAGCTTCTTTTATTGAAAAACATAAATCAATTACTTTATCTGGTACAAAAAGATTTACTGATAAAAGTGGTGAATATTATTTAAAAAATGTTATTTTAAAAAAAAAAAATCAGAAGAAAAAATTATGTAAAAAATTATCTTTATCAGAACCACAAAATTTAAATGATTGTATTAATAAATGTAAAGATATTAATTTTATTGTTAAACAAGCAAGTAAAATTATTACAAAATTACCTGAAAATTCTTTAACTCCTATTCCTATAAATAAACAAAATATTATTAAAAATAATTTTGAAAAAAAAGAATTAAATAATGCTGAAAGAACTGCAGTATTTATTAGGAGATATGAATATTCTACAAATGTAAAAAATAATAGTAATAGTTGTAATAGAAATATTTATGAAAATGATGATAATAATAATTTTTTAGTTGAAAAAAATAATGATATTAATAATAATTCCTTAAGTAAATATTTTTATTTTTGGAAATTATCAAAGAAAGATATTGTTAAAAAACTTATTGAAAAAAAAAATTTGGATAAAAAAAAATTATTCAATAAATTAAAAGATACTTTTGAAAAAATTATTATTAGTCATAATAAGACAAAAACATTTGATTATTATTTTGAAAAATGGAAAAATTATTATAATCATGAAGCAAATATAGTAAAAAGAATTGTTGAAAAAAAAAAAGTTATACAACCTGTAATAAAAAATAAAAATGAGCATAAAATAAGTGATTTAGAAGAAGAAAAAAAAATAAAAAAAATAGATGAAAAAAATATAACTTTAAATGAAATTGAAAAAGAAAATAAAAATAATGAAAATAATAACATTAAAAATTATAATTCAGAAGAAAGTTTTGATAAAAATGATTATAATTATGATATTAAAAATAAGAAAATAAAAAATATAAATAAAAATGATGATAAAAATCCAAATAAAATAAATGAAGAAAATACAATTGATGAAATAAATGATAAATTTTTAATAGATCAAATAAATGAAGATTCATTAATTAATAATTTAAATGAAGAAAAATTAATAAATGATATAAATGAAAATTTGAATAAAAATATCAATAATTCTCAAACAATTACAGAAATAAATCCAATTGAAGTTATCCATGAGAATGAAAATGAAATTAATGGAAATAATAAAAATAGTATAAATAAAAATAATGAAAATAAGGAAATAATTCCTGAGGAAATTAAAGGAAGTTTCAATGATGAAATAGATATTAATAATTTTAATAAAAATTATCCTAATGAAATTGAAAAAAAAAATCAATCAATTAATTATATTTTTAATGAAGATTATTCTTTTAAAAATAAAAACAAAAAAAAAGAAGAAACACTAAATAATAAAAATAAAAAATTTATAGAAAAAAATAATAATAAAATAAAAAATAATGAGATTAATATTCCAGGAATTATTGATAAAAATATTAAAAAAGTTATTGATATAAATGATAATAAAAAAAAAATTGAAAAAAATAAGAATTTAACAAAAGAAGATATTATTAATGATAAAAATTGTTTTATTGAAAATAAAGAAAAAAAAAATAAAATAATTCAAAATATTGAAACAAAAAATAAAATGAGTCAAGAAAGAAATGGGAATAAAATAAATATGAGGAAATCAAATATAATTAAAGAAGATAAAACAAATGAAATAAATGATAAAAATACTTCTCAAAATAAAAATAAAAATCTAAACAAAATAAATGAAGATAATCCTAATATAATAAAAGAAGAAATTAAAAATAAAATAAAAGGAGATAAAATAAAAGACAATAATCATGATGATATTAATGAAATAAAAGGAAAAAATTCAAAAAAACAAAAACCTTATAATTTGAAAATAAAAAAAAATGTAAATGAAATAAAAGGAAGTAATAATAAAATAAAAGAAAATAATGAAAATATACAAGATGATTTTACAAATAATATTAAAAATATAAATAAAAACAAAGATATTCTTAAAGAAAATCAAGATTACAATTATAAAAATAAATATGATAATATTAATGAAATCAAAAATAATATTAAAGGAAATAATAATAATAATATTAATAATTCTAATATAAATATGAACAATACTAAAATAAAAAAAGATAATAAAAATAATATTAAGAAAAAAGAAATAAATGAAGAAAATAAAATTAAAGAACAAGAAAAAGAAGATAATATAACTAAAATAAAAGAAAAAATAAATGAAAAAAATAATGATAATATTGAAGGAAATATTAAAGAAATTGAAAATAATATTATCATTAACAAAAAATCAGATAATCCAAATGAAGTTAAAAAAAATGATATTGATGAATTGAATAAAGAAAATACAAATGAAATCAAAAAATTTAATCCTAATATTAATAATCAAAAAAATATTACTAATAAATCATTTGAAATTTTTATGAATGATGGAAATGAAAGTAACAAAAATAAGAAAAATAATTCAGATATTTATAATCTAGATAAACCTTATAATAATTCTAGTAATTTAAAAAATATTAAAGA
>Ga0310695_10011085_pt1 | contig 12980 bp, 10 predicted proteins | sample RumenRJG_04DNA_FD_203882 | JGI IMG/M metagenome (GOLD analysis project Ga0310695, IMG submission 203882) | Bovine rumen microbial communities from Lethbridge, Alberta, Canada - RJG_04 (v2) (version 2) | ecosystem: Host-associated > Mammals > Digestive system > Stomach > Rumen | place: Canada...
ATCCCTTGATCATGCCCTTACGCACCATCGCATCGAATTTCCTACTCATCATACTGTCATTGCCAAGCCAGGCCCTTACCTCCGAGGCCTTCAACTGGTCTTTCACTGGATCAAGCTTCTTCACTGCTGACATCGCTCCGAGTGTAGCGGCATTGGTAAGCATCGCTTGTAAAGTTGTAACTGGTATATCCATCTTTTTACCGTTTTTATATTTAAATTATAACATTTTGTACTATTTCTATAAAATTTCTTTGTTTTTTCTTGCAAATATCGAAGATAATACCTATCTTTGCACCCGAATTGCTGTCAAAACGGCTGCAAAATTACAACTTATTATAATTTCAACAAAGAAAAATTACGGTTTCATTCCGAATAGACATAAAATTTAGCAAAATTTAAACATTATGACCACATACAACGAACAGGAAGCCATGATGCAGGGTGTTGCAGAGAGATTCGCAAAAGCTGCAGAAGAACTGCGTCTCACGGGACGACAGCTATATCGTGATGGAATCGTCGCAAACGACCAGGTACTGAGCAAAATCAAGAACGGCTGGCAGAAACCGACCAAAAAGGCCATTGAGCTCTTCTGTCAGAAATACGGCGTAAGTGCTGCATGGTTGTACACAGGAGAAGGAAATCAATATCTGGGCAGGAGCAAGCCATTTGAACCTCGCGTAGAGGCAGGTGAAGAAAAACTGCTCTACAACACGGACTTTGAATCGTGCCTGGACAGCGACGGACAGCCAATCTCTACTGGCAACGAAATTGCGATGTCTTTCCCAATGGCTGGCGACTTCGATTTTATGTGTATCAACACCGACAAGTCGCTTGCGCCAATTATCATGCCTGCTGACATCATCGCTTTGAAGAAATATGCTACGTGGGATAAGTACATACCCGGTGATTTCATCTGTGTAGTTGTAACCAAAGAGTTCAAAGTACTCCGCAAGGTCTCTCCTACACAGGGTGACGAACAAAGCATCACTTTCATCCAGATGATCGATGGCAATCCAGTAGAGTCAAAGATTCCCAAGGACATCATCCTCGAAATCTACAAGGTTGTCGGCAACTACCGCCGCCAGTGACACCTCCTACACGCAGCATCCCCCGACCTGTTCGCAAAGAACCGATCGGGGGATGCCCATATATACCGTCTGTGTGCGAGTCCGGCCATTGCCGTCCCACACTTTACATCATCCTTCAGCCATCATACATCATCCTTCTTATCAACTCTTCTTCAACCTCACAACCGGACACACCTTTCCCGTACCCGATGAACCCGCCAAAACCGAAGTCCATCAAGTACCCAGCCATCTCAATATAATTTGAAGCAAAGAGCCTTCTTCTCATTCTCGAATTATCTTCTTATTCTGTTTGCTGCCATATCATGGCAGCCCCTTGTTGTCCCATATGTTGCGATAATATAATATCGCAACAATCTATACTCATACTTGTTCTTAATCTTATACTATATTTTCAAAAAAGCGTCCCTTGCAGACCAACTTTACTTATCTGTTCTGGTTTTATTCCGAGAGTCTTTATAATCTCAGCATCGCTGATTTCAGTTGGAACCGCAAAGGCCAGGAACTGTTCAGCCCTCGAACATGCCACATATAGAAGCCTCTGCTTTTCTGTCAATATACCACCCCGTTTCCGTTTTAGTTCCGAGAACGATATTTTCTGACCTGAGCTATTCTCTGATAGAAATACTAACACGCCACCATAGGATGCTCCTTTCGCTGAATGAATTGTCTCTACAGAGAAAGGTAGTTTCGCGCTGGCGTTTACTCCGTAGTATGTGCTCACTGGTTCATTATTCAATTCTGCCTGATTATGGCCTTGCTTTCTACTATAGGGCAGAAAGTTCACATCTGTCTTTAGGTTGAATGCATTTTTCAATACCTTCTGTGCTTCAGATGTCCATTTTGCAAAACCTTCACTCAGCGGAGGTAACGCTTCAAGAAGTCTTATCATCGCAGCTCTTTCATGATAGTCATCCAGTCCATCAGTCACGCACTGTTTCTTTTCTTCTATTTCCGTCCCCTTAAACAAGAATTCTGCCTTTACCCTAAGCAACTCTCTGATGGCATTAGGATAGTGTGATTCATCTTTCAGTAACAAAGCCTTAATGAGCATATATGGAGTTTTGCTCTTCCAATATTCCATTTTTTCGGTCTTCCCGAAGTATTTATGTAACGAGTCTCTCCCCCGAGCCAGTATATGACAATTTTGAAGACCATGATTATTACATCTATCCACAAACTCTTTTAAAACTATACTGATGTTCGTCTTGTCATATTTGAAGACCATGACAGGGATATTCTTGTCTTCTGACACCAATGAGACAATCTTCTCTTCGCCAGGAAGTCTTATCTTGCTGTATATATCAATTATTCGTTGTACCGACCGTCGGTTTTCTGTCAATGGTAGCACATTCCATCCACTACCTGCTACCATCATTTTTTGGAAATTCTCTGGATTGGCATTTCTCCATTCATAAATAGCTTGATACACATCGCCAACATACTCCATATTCTTTAGTCCATTTTTGCACAAAAAGTCGAAAAATAGAGTCTGTAGTTCCGAGGTATCTTGTGCTTCATCAATAATAATGTATGGAAATCGTTGTGCTATCGACTCTGCCACTTCTGGGTGTTTATATAGAATCCAACAAGAAAGGAAAGTAACATCTTGGCTATTCAGCACACCTTTCCCTACTCGAAAATGCCACACCGCTTTAGCATACTCCTCCATCGCAGGTTTGCAAGGTTTGTTTTCATAAAGGAACTTCCCTTTGCCTCTATCAATTTTTTCAGGGTCATGTTTCCAAAGCATACTCTGATGTACTGCGCTGAACTGTTTCGAAGCAAACCCTCCCGGAAAATACATCTGATGAATAACATCATCATCATTGACTATCACGGGTCTCTTTTTTAGCCCTGCAAGATAATAATATGGCAACAGAACATTTTGAGTTACGAAACTGTCTATAGTGGAGATAAGGTGAGGATGCTGGATATTGCTGCCACACATCATTTTGTATTTATCTTCCAGCTCCATGCACGCCTTATTTGTAAATGAAAGACAAGCAATCCCCCTATGCCTACCATATAAGGCCTCGCTTTCCCCTATCAGCGTATGCAGTTTATAGGCAACACTTGTTGTTTTGCCACTGCCTGGGCAGGCTGTAAGTATCGTCTTCCCCCTTGCTTCAATATAAGCTTTGCGCTGTTCCGTCAGGTCATATTGCATATATTAGGAGAATAAATGGGTGAAACCATCCTTAATATATATAGGTACTTCAAACTTCAAAGGATTATCATTGTCTTTCAATCTCTGTTCAAGATAATAAGCCAATTCTTGTGCGAAAGTTCCCTTGCTGGGAATACATTTCCACAGCACAATGGCTATTCGCTGCTTTTCCTCATCAGTAAGATTCTTCCCTGCATATGTATCCAAATAGGCTTTCATCCGATCAAGGTTGTCTTTGCAATACGTCAGCATAAATTGATACAGGTCGCCTTCTATTGTAGTTTCCAATGTCTGCCCAACGTTCGCAAGGCATATCTCATACTCCAAGGTCTTAAAACTTGCACATATCTTTATGTTCTTCTGACCATGTGCAACTGATTGCAAATTCGCAATCCTGCCTATCGGTTTTCCCTTATAGATATTATCTCTTAATTCCTCTATCTTATTAGTGTCACCTTCAATGGTCGCTAGAGTATAATCCTTCGATTTAGCATACTCATCGCCATCCGAGAAGATAGCCACTTTATTCGGGAGTCTCTTATCTATATTTGTAGAATTGTACAGCAACAAGAACTGATAAAAAGCCGTACCATTGGTATTCACAACCTCAATTTGGCTATCTGCCAATGGTGTTTGGTTAATCTTTGAGAAGGTGTCCATAAGCATCGCCTCCGTGACACCCTCTACAAAGAGACACCCTTTTGCAAACAATAATTGAGACCTTGTAACGTCAAGATACCTCTCCAGTTGTTTTTTCTGCTTTTCAATATCTGTATCAGTGTATTTCTTTCCTTTTGCAGCATCACATATAATATTTTCACTAGCTCTGCTGCTAAAGCACTCTCCAATATTGTATGCCTTGCCGTTCAGCACAATCAGGTTTTCTAACGGGATTCTTGATGTCAGCGTTGGAGAATGCGAGGTTATAAAAAGTTGACTATTGATATTGTCATCAGCTGCCTTAAGAAAATTATACAAGTTCACCTGCAATTGTGGATGGAGATGGGCTTCTGGCTCTTCTATAAGCAATGCATATATCGACTCTTTGTCCTTGTCATGAATTTCCTTAATGTCACTCAACACTGTTGCAATGTAAATCAGGTTATTCAATCCCAGACTATTTTGCCAAAGACGCAGTATCTCGGTTTTCGCAGTGTCAACAGGTATATGTGGCTTAATAACATTGACGATATAATCAACTCGGCTTCGCTCTATTTCCACATCTATGCCATACCCGCTACCAGGCATTATCCCTGCAAGATTGGTATTTATTCCTTGTTTCGTACTCTCAACTTCTTCTCTCTTCAATAGCTCTACGTTTGCGTTTCTAATAATGGACTTAATATCCTCCTCACTTCCCGCATTTTCAATTTTTCTCTTTATGACTCGTCCTAGAAGATTTCCTCTTGTGCTCATCAAATCCTTTGTACTATCTCTTAATGCTCCAAGATAATACGACTTGAATAATTGAAGTGAGTCGTAGTCTAACTTATTAGCAGTGTCGGGATTTCCAGGTGTGCATCTTGTCTTTATCAGACCCTTATCATTCTCATATTCCAGTCTTATGCGAGCCACCATAGTAATAGGATTCCCCTCTGCTGACAGATAGCTGGCGTATGCCCCCTTCTGCTCTGGTGTCAAATCATCAAACTCGTAATCTATAGTAATCTTATTGGCTTTATTGACTGTTTCCACACCAGCAACATTTGTCACCTCCATGTAGAAATCCTCTGGTTCAACAGAAAGGAACTCCTCCCTGTTACCCATCGTATAAAACAAACGTATGGCATCAATGAGAGTTGACTTACAACACCCATTGCTTCCAATAATCACATTAAGTTGTACTAATTTTCACTGCGGTGAAAAAGCTAAAGCCATGCGGCTCCAACCTATCACCATTTATACTATTCTCTATCTATTCTACGTTTATTTAAAGGTGCAGGGAGATGACGGGACTCCCTTAACAACCCCGCCATTAATCCCCCGCACCACAATACACCATGCCCAACAACACTTTGGACAGGGCGATTGAAGTTGTTCCCAAATTCGGGGACCGCATATCGCTGTTTACCAAAAAACTTCGTCTGGCCCAGTATGCCGACGGCAGTATCTACAACTACCGCCTGAAGATTGCACAGGCTGTACTGTACCTTAAGAAGCTTCCTGATGACTTCACACAGGCAGATGTCGATGACTATCTGTCGATGCTGCTGGACAGAAATCGCTACACTATTTCTCATTTCAAGCATACCGTGTTTGGACTGAAGAATTATTACGAGTATATGGGGCTCAAGGAACCGGGTGGTCTCGTCCTCCCCAAAGTGCGTAAGCCAAAGAGACTCCCGCGTGTGCTCTCCCAGGAGCAGGTGAAACGGCTTATCAGCCTCTGTGACCTGTATGACAAAGCTCTGCTCTCTACTATTTATGACTGTGCTCTCAGGGTGAGCGAGGTTTGCAGCCTCAAGTGGGATGACATCAGTTTTGACCGCCAACAGGTATTCGTCTATCAGGGCAAGGGCAAAAAGGACCGCTGTGTGACGATCTCTGCACAGTTGCTGCTCCTGTTGCGTATCTTCAAGAAGAGGTTTCCCAGTGATGACTTTGTATTCAAGTCTCATGGAAGAGGAGTCGCGCCCCAGCCCATCAAGCCAGGATATGTCGCTGTCATTCTGAAGAATGCGCTGATGAAAGCCAGCCTCGACCGTACCATCACCATCCATGCCTTGCGGCATTCTGCGGCTTCCCATCTGCTTGAGAATGGCGAGAGCCTTCTGGATGTACAGAAGCGGCTCGGTCATGTACGTCTGACGACTACAATGGTCTATCTTCATGTGGCTGACATTGAACCGATGAGACATGTCCGTCTGATTGACACCATCTTCCCACCTAAGTCCAGATGAGGACGCGCTTCGACATCGGTGAGATTATCCGGTGCCACGGTGGAGAGTTCTTGAGCAAGCATCATGTCGTTCCTGCGGTTGAAAGAGCCTTCAGGCACATGGCACTGTGCCGTACCAGTGCCTTGGGCGGGCATATAGAGGTATGTCCCGAATGTGGGGACATCCATATCAGCTACAACAGCTGCAGAGACCGTCATTGTCCCAAGTGCCAGCAGAAGGAGCGTGAGCAGTGGATTGAGTTCCGCAGGGAAGAAATCATCCCTGTCAGGTACTTCCATGTCGTTTTCACGCTGCCCGACTGTCTGCATCCTGTAGCGATGGCTAACCAGCGGGAGTTCTACGACTGTATGTTCAAGGCTGCATGGGGCACTATTGACGCTTTTGCAGCAGGAAAGGGGCTTCATGCTGGCATGACTTCCATCCTCCATACGTGGGGCTCGAATCTTTTTTACCACCCCCATATCCACTGTATTGTCCCTGGCGGAGGTATTGATGCAACGGGCGCATGGCATGAGATTCATGGATGCAGAGGTACACCGTTTCTTTTCCCCGTGGCTGCCATGAGCCGTAAGTTCCGGGGACGCTTCATGAGCCTGCTGACCAGAAGGCTGAAGGAGAAGGGAATTACCCTCCCCAAAGATATACGCAAGAAATGCTTCGACAAGGACTGGGTCATACATGCCAAGCCTCCTGCCAAGGGAGTCGGACAGGTGCTCGAATACATCGGGCGCTATGCCTACCGCGTGGCCATCACCAATTCCAGGATACTCGATGTTGCAGACGGACATATCTCGTATGACTACAAGATGTACAAGAAAGGCGGCAAGCATGGAGTCATGTCCATGGACATCGATGCGTTCCTCAATCTGCTGTCTCTTCATATACTGCCAAGTCATTTCGTCAGAATACGTCACTACGGCATTCTCTCTCCCTGCAACCGCGAGAAGCTGCGCTACATACAGCAGCAACTGGATATGCCACCAGTACCGACAGTGAGGAAGAAAAAGTCATACCTTGATATATGTAATGAGAAAGGATGGAACATCGGATTCTGTGAAACCTGCTGTTGCCTGCGGCTCATCATGAAGACAATCAAGCCTGCTCCAAGGGCACCACCTTATAGATTCTGGCGCATAGGGGATTAATTACATCTGTCTGCGAAATGCTTATCTTCGTAGACAGCATCATCATGCCCGTTTGTACCGAAGTCACCATCATATTGCGTCAACTTTTGAGATTGGTTATCTCTGATTTATATGATTGTGCGAGCTGAAGCACTCGCTTGTGTATCTTAAAGTCATCGTCTGACACTTAGGCAACCATGAAAAACCGGCATCTATCCCCATAGATATTACTCATGCGACGGAAGTACAACATCTTGCTTCATATCTGCTTCGCAGAGACGAAGCCTATGTCGTTTTTTATTGAATGTAACAGTCAGGTCCTTTATACCCCGATAGTTTTGAATATGAATGCGTTTCAGATACATACCTCATCAATTTCAGATTACATCAAACAGTTTTTTATACAATCAAGTTCGGCTTCTTACATATAATGCCCGTTCTTCAGAATCTTCATCCGCTTGAGCAGGTCGTATTTAAACTTGCTCATTGGGCGCTCCCCAAAACGATGCGGGTCTAGTTCTACCCCGAAAAGCATCCTATAGATATCCTGCTCAGCTTTGTCTGGGTAATCTACGGCCAACAAATTCAACAAGTCCTTCAGATACCTTGGCCCATGACGGACAGCCAAATCATATAGTTCCTTTGCTTCCAAATCTGCATGACAATTATAAACTGTTTTTAACTTGAAAGCATCAAAGGTTCTTTTCTCTCTGTCTGTTGCCTGTCTGTCATCAATTGTTACTCGTTCATATTGAGGCGCAGCTGGATTATAACAAAAATCAAACGAAGGATTATATTTCTTCTGAAGATACGGATGCACATGTGTCATCACATCGAAATCGGCACTACCCTTTACCGAACTGTTGCATGTGCTACAACTAGGTATTAGGTTATAGTAGTTCATCGATAGTAGAGGGTACTTGCTCTTGGCATACCAATGATCGAGTTCTGGTCTAGCCACCTTATCTTTTTTTCTTGTGCCTGTTGAAATTGTAAAGATATAATTTCTGTTGCAATATGTACAGGCTTTTGCCCCTTTCCATTCTGTTACATCATACGCATCCTTAACTTTACTAAAAGCTTCCTTATATCCCATCACCTTCAACAGTTCTTCCATTTTGTCATGGTACTTAGCGATAAGATTTTTCTGTGGATTTGTTCTTTTCCCTTTATCTGTGTACTTCGCCTTGAAATAAAGATTCAACTCTGTTCTGCTATAGCCATTAAAGATCTGTCCCATCAGCCTTTCGCTCTCTTGATATGATGCATACACTCCACCAGTCAAAAGGGTCTTTAAGATGGACTTATCCCTATACCCATTCGGCAACACAGGTATAAGGCTGTCCTTGATAACAGCCACGCCACACGCATTTATTCTGTCAAACAAATCTTGCAGCATCATGATTTCATAATTCTGCAGGTCTGTAACCGTTGGTTGTCTAAGCTTCCACATGATGCTGTTCTCTATCCAATTTTCTTAGTTCTTCTTCCAAGTATTCTCGCTTCAAGCTATTGTCAAATTTTATTGAATACTCGTCAATCAATAGTCTCTTCATAACAGGTTCGTCTATCAGCTCTATGCGCTCTTTGATTTGCTGTTGATTCAGCCTTGGATCCTCTTTACGAAGACTTTCAACTACTTCATTCACCACATGCTGTGCGAAAGCACCAACTGGCCCTTCAAGAAAGAAGCCCGTTTTTAGCATATCATACACATTGGCCCCAAAAGTAGTAAGCTGTTTTTTCTTGTCTTCACTAACAGGTAATCCTTTGTCTATGAGTAACACGTTCCCGTTCGGGATGTCTGACAGTATAAATGGGGAATGGGTTACAAACAAAATATTCACGTCACGTACACTCGTCAACCCAATTCGCTCTATCGCTTCTATCAGTTCCTTTATGAACATACGCTGACATTCTGGATGAAAATACAATTCTATTTCTTCGAGCACAATGTTTACATGATGATATTGTATCCGCCCTTCATCAATCGAATTGATATTGCGCAGGTGATATACCACCCCACTCAGCGATGCCAAACGTTGACGTTCACCCGAACTCATCATCTCCAGTGTCATAATTTCCACAGGATTATCATCCTTCATAAAGATAATATGAGTATAGTAGAATGGAGGAGGCAGTTGTTCCAAATCTCGGACATCATTGATATTCTCTTTGAGGTTTTCCAAAGGCATTACAAGATAACGGGAAGCTTCCTCCTGCTCTCTATTTTCATTCAATTTGTCCTTAATCCAACCGATTTCATGGGCGACATGCATGTCTATCTCAGTAAAAACATCAATATTTTGTTCACTGAGATAGTGCTGGCGATAATAAAGTGCCTGTCGCAACTTCAAGTTGATGTGAGAAGGTCTGTCATGGATGTCATCCCATAATTTCACAATCGCATTCGACACGTACGAATTTGGTATAGTATTCTCGCCTATTACGGAGCCGTCATACATTCTACACGGACGTTTATAATCTTCAAGATAAGTCTCAAAGATGGCTATAATCTTATATATAATATAATGCTGACACTTCTTGTCAAGTGACAACATTTCATAAGGACTTGCTATTTCGTCAGAGGTTAAATCAAAAGCGTCATGGCCTGGAACGAACGACTCATCATGTCCTCCCATCAAATAACACACATAGTTGATAAGACCAATCCTTTGCAGCTGAGCGAGGTTGAACATACAATATCCTCTAATACCATTAACCAATCTTTTCTTTTCCTCCTCATATTCTGCCCCAAAATTGACTTCATCCAGGACCTCTATCCATCTTCTTAAATCGCTCCTCGCTGTTAGGAATCCACGTTCTTCGTTCAGCACATTACGACGTGCTTTTTCCTTCTGATCCCATTCTATGATTGCACGAAGAAGGTTCTCGTTCCTATGAATCCATGAGCCTTGGATTTGCCTAAGGAGTTGCAGGCATTCCTCTATATCAGAATGATGAGTTTCTGGGGCCGTGTTTATTTCTTTTGTCTTATTGATTGCTCTTGACAGTAACTCGTCTTTCATGCATGCAGTGAAATACTCAACGATTGATTTCATTTCCAACTTCGATTCACCTGGAACTTCCAACGCTACATACTTAGCTGTTTTACCATAGAGATTCCTGAACGATGGCCTATCATTTCGTGGCTCTTCAGCATCCAAAAACAAGGAGATTAACCTTTGTTGGTTCAGATAGGCTTCATTATTAACGTCTATATTGCCTTTGTTCCTATATGGATTCAGTACTAATGGAGTCCTATATCCATCATTTTTGTGGAAAATATAATATAGCCAGCAGCGCTCATTTTCATCATTACCCCTCTCTTCTGTTGACACCCACTCCTTGCGAAAATCATAGATATTATACGCATAGTGAGAATAGTTCGACACCATTGTATAGAAGAAATGGACAGCCAACTGGTTCTGGTTATCAACATCTTCACGATGCGCTAGCATTCTGATATTTCCATTTTCTTCTATAACAGCTATTTTTTGCAGTTTTACTTCACCATGTCCTTGTTCATCATATAAGCGATAAATGCATTCGTTCTGCAAGTAATAAAGTTCTGCAGCGACACCCTCTATCCGAATAGTTGGATTCACTTCCGTCATCAAGCCATATACGTTGCTCGTGAAATTATTTATGAGTCTCATCATCAATTCCACTATAGTACTCTTTCCATCTCCATTCTTACCAACAATGGCTGAAAGTGTGATATTTACGTCAGCACCTCCGATATGGAAAAAATTATCGACAGATTTTTGCCCGTCCTCCCTTTTGTGCAAGGCTTCATTCTCAAAAACATACTGGTCACAAAAGTAATAATAGGTATTACTTCTAAGACATTTTCTGATATAGCTTTTGCAGTGAGCAAACGGCCTTATAGCAATTAGTTGAAACATACTATTTATATTGATTAACTCTCTTATTCTCTTCACTCAACTCCAGCAACTCTTTGAACAGGCTCAGCCTCGGTGCCTTCAATTCCCCAGCATTCATCTTCTTTCGGTTCGCTTTGACCCAATTTAGATAGTCATGTTCTTCAATTCTATGGCGTGACGGATTCCGATGATTAGTCTCAATGAAACTAACCACCTCCTTATATCTTGTCATCCATCGTTCTTCCTGTGTCATCGTTTCTCGTCACTGTTCCCTGTGGTTATCCGCAGGGCCAAGAATCCTCTCAAACACCCTCCTGAATGCCTTATTCGGATTCTCCTTCACAATCTCCTCCGCAACCTCTCTCGCAATCTTTTCACACTCAGGCGAAGAGTTGTAAAGCCTCCTTATCCAACCAGCGAAATGGTCATAGTCATCACCGCGCTTGCATTCTGGAGCACGTCGTTTCATGCGCTCAACAATATCCTGAGCGACCAGCCTTTGGTCAGTCTCTGACATATACTTGGCATATTTCTCCAGATTCTCCTCTGCATTATATGAGGTATGCATGCAGAACTTCACCAGGTGGTCATACATCTTCCGCTTCATATAGATCTGTGCCTCCACATCATCGTAATCATGCACAAACACCTCATCTGCATCACGGATGGTATCGTCAATGAAAGCATCCCATTCCTCCTTCGTCATTTCCTTTTGGAGTCTGTCGAAGTACACCTGTTTTCTGTCAGTCTTCTTAAATTGATCCTTACATACCTCAATGGTCTTATCACGATCGTTTATCAGATCAAGAATCGCAAGAATCTTCTTCGGATAGCTATAGATACATGAACGTGCACTATCCACCACATCAGCCACTTTGAGAGCTTCGTCATACATCTTCCACTCCGTCAGCATATCCACATAAACCAGTCTCAGCTCGTCATCTTTATCTTTATTGGCTTCCATCGCAGCGATAGCTTCATTGCGCTTCCCCATCTTATCCAGAAACCGAACCATCTTCTCCAGATACGGTTTGCGGAAGTAACCACCTCGTGTGTTATCCACTTTCTTCTGAAGCCATGCGATATATCGCTTCGGTGACAGCACCTTCGCCTGAGCATCCTCCAGAAACTCGTCCATTCTACAAATATGAGTCTTCTTGAAAGGCTTGCATTCTGCAACTATCTCTTTCATTAAACCTCTCTGGGAGTCATCATCGATGTCCTCTCCCGTAACAAGCAGGTCGATAAGCATAGCCTTTGCCTTGGCCATCACGTCACGAAGACCTTCACGACGTAGTGCCCAAATCTCACCGTATTGTTCTCCATACGGATGGTCAGCCTCATATTCAGCGCAAGTCAGTGTCATCACATACCGGGCAATCTCTGCAGCATCAAGCAAACTCCCATCTTTCACCTTCTCATCTGCCAGATTCATCATCCGAGAAAGATCTACTGCGATAGCCCCCCAGTCGAAACCATCACCATTCTTGATACCTGCTGGCGTTGGATGCATCAGGCATTGCTGCACCATCGATCGATAGTCATCCTTCTCTGGCCTCCAGAACTCATTGACCAATGCCATAGCCAGCTCTTCATGCTCCTGCGCATAAGAACAACGTAACTGTTCGGTGAACCCCGTCAAGCTATCGGTTTATGACCTTTAGCCCTGTTGATGCATTGTCATCAACAAGGTGTTCACCATTGTTTATAAATAAATGTTTGTTGATTCAGTTTATATCTTCCCAAAATTCAGGAAGCAGTTTATACAAGTCCTCCTCCGTGGTGTTCTTGATATGGTCAAGGACGTAAGTCAG
>Ga0310695_10011086_pt1 | contig 12980 bp, 6 predicted proteins | sample RumenRJG_04DNA_FD_203882 | JGI IMG/M metagenome (GOLD analysis project Ga0310695, IMG submission 203882) | Bovine rumen microbial communities from Lethbridge, Alberta, Canada - RJG_04 (v2) (version 2) | ecosystem: Host-associated > Mammals > Digestive system > Stomach > Rumen | place: Canada...
TTTTTAGAGAAAAATTTAATATTTTTATACCCATGGACATAAATTTTAAAAAAGTGCCTTTGGGTTTGGAATTTTGATATTTTGGCCTTCGTGCTTTTTGGACTTACTGCACCGCACTCATTTATAGGCTTATTTTCGTCAAAAGATTTTTTTGTAAGTAGTTTTAATGTTTCAACGGTATCAAGAGAGAGTTCATCGATCTTAGATGCTGTTGTGTATAATGAAGACATGATAACCTCTACGCTTTTATATAGTAAATGAAGATATCAGAGATATTAAGCTCGATATTTCGCGTTGATCCGTGCTTTCCAGCAAAAATATCAAGATACAAAGTATTGCTAGAACATAAGAAAAAATTGATTTTAATTGTAGTGTGTGTTGAATATTCGTTAAGGAATAAAAAAGAATGAGTTTTCTTGTCAAATAATCCGATAGAAAATTCTTTACAACTGCTACTGTGTGCATTATCAATATCTATGGAGTAGTATCCTTTGTTTATAAGTGGGAATTCATAATGGTTGTAATTATCAGTATCTGAGGTTTTAATATTTAATTTTGCATGATGGAAGAGTTCTAAAGAATGTTTATATTCAAATTCATTAACAAAATTGAATATGCAATTGTTATCCTTATCGTAATGAAGTTTCCAAATATAATTGATGATTTGACAATGCTTGTTAATAACATCCAAATTCTGATCTTTATCTGATATTTGGAGTATAATCGAATATATCAAAGGAAAAAGTTCTTTATCATCATGAGCTACATGAGAATTTGCCGTTTTTGCATAGTACATCCAAATATACAAGTTTTCATGTTTTGTTATAGGATATTTTACTTTAATATTCAGTTTATTTATCAGATATTGAAGATGATCTTGGCGATCCCATCTGCTTGCAACATTTTCAATTAATATTATTTTGTTGTCTGTCATTCCGGTATATGATTTTTGAATTTTTGAAATAATATCCCCTCGATTTTCAGAATCATTTTTAATTTGAAAATTCATGATTTTTTCAAAAGATGTAATATCTTTATGATAATACTCAAAATTAATTTGTCCATTTATAGATATAGCTGTACTTGATTTGCTGAATTTTTCTGATATTGCAATAGCAGCAGTTCCGGCACAAGAAGATCCAAAAAAAATTACATTTTTATCTTCGATATTCAAAATTTTTGAAATTTTTCTTACGAGTTGTGATGTGTAATGATAAAAATTGTTATCCTTGTCACCAAAATACCAACCAACCTTCAATTCATTGTTTAAATAATACGTAGGATCTTCGATAAATAAGTAATTATCATTTGTGATGGTTGAATAACTTATTCTTTGAAATCTTGGTAGTTGAGGTTTTGTTCTGGCAGCTGATAACATAACTATCAGTCTGCTTGATATTTTCTTATTAAGAAAACACTCGTAATGAGCATTTCTAAAAGTGGTCTCAAAATATGTCAAATCTTCAAATTTATAAAAATCAAGATCTTCGTATTTTATTGAGATTTTATTTTGTAAGTGTCGTTTGTCAAATTCTAATTCACTATATTTTATGGATAAAAACTGATCAAAAGTCTCTGATAGTACTATTTCGTCATTATTAAAAACATGATTAAAATTATCCAAAAATTTGGTATTCATGATATTTTCAAAACTACATTCTATAATTAGTTATAAGTTTGTAATTACCTTGTAAAAATCAAGACGCCTTGATCATGACTGTCAAACGATACCGAATCAACTATCTGATTATTTGAAGTATCGTAAATAACCACATTTACTCCTCTCTTGTTTTTGGACAATTGTTTCCCGTTAATAATAACCTCACCCCGATCACCGTTTTTCCAGGTCTCGCTTTTTGCTATAATGCTGAAACTTCCGTCCATGCTTTCGTAGAAATAACTGCTTTTCTCCTCATTGCTTCTTCTTTCGTCGAACCAGCATTTTCCCTGGTGAAATACTCCGATATAAGAATTCCACAGATCCGTGCGAAAATTGCTGAAACCGGCGTCAAGAATTGATTTGTAGACGCTTTTCGGCATGTGGCTTCCCGGGGTATCTCTTACGACCATGACAACCAGGAATCTGGATACCATCTGCTGTAAATATCTAAACCAGGAAATATAATCATTTTCATTCTTTATCATTTTAATGAATTTGTCGGTTTCAATGTTCTTTAGGTAAAGATTAAATATCGTATTTTTATCATTTTCCAGTTCGTCAATGCGTTGCTGCATATCAATGATTCTGGCCTCTAAAAGCTCAACAGATGAGGACTCTCTGATTTCAGATGAAAAATTTCCGGCGTTTTGGGTGTTGTATTCAGTTTTATTATTGTTGCTGTGTTGTACTATATTCATTTTTTTGAAAATCTCCTCTTTTTGTATTTATTGATTGAAATCCCATGTTTGTTTCATATTTACGTGGAGTAAACTATTTGTTATTTAATTTTTGCACTTAATTTTGATTTTTGTCATAAGGTGCTGAAGGTAATATGAGGATAGTAGTACTCAACCAACCCCTTCAAAGTAAGATGATGCGCAGAAATCCCCATGGTCTCAAGTTCCCCGGCGTCAAATTTTTTAGTGAACTTAATCTGTTCTGTAAGGAGCATTTTTTTATTAGTGCTTGAAATTACAGATTCTCTCAGGTTAATCATGAAGTACAGATATCTTTCAACGGTCAGTTTGTAGAGAATGTCAAACGAATTATCTTTTGCAAATTCAAGAACCTTGTTCATGCATCTAAAGAATTCAACAAAACCGCTGTCGCTGAATTTTGATTCGTGAACATTTAGCACATATACCGGGGTGGGAAGTGCGTAGAATGAGCCTGCTTTGGATAATGCCTGGGTCAGGAACAGCACATCCTGATAACGGCGTTCTTCAGGAAACATAATTCCGTTATCTGTCAGGTATTCTCTTTTAAAAACAAACCTGTGGAATCCAAAATCAAACTGCCAGTTCCGGTATTCTATGAATCCTTCTTGCTGAAATGCGTATCCGTTAAGAGGGGCGTCATAATTTCCAAATCTGATATCGGTTCCTCTTTTTTCAGCCATCCCTCCACCGCAAGCCAGTGCGTTATGTTCTCTGGCAGCACTGTAAAGAGTTTTGAGACTGTCATAGGAATAATATTCGTCATCACCGTCAAGGAAAGCTACGTATTCGCCTCGTGCTTTTGAAATTCCGAAATTCCTGGCCTTTCCGGCACCGCAGTTCTCGTTAAGGGAGTACACCCGTATGAATGGAAATACATCGGTGTATGACAGTGCCAAATCCAGCGTTCTGTCATATGAATTGTCATCAATCAGGATTGCTTCGCAGCTGCCAAGAGCACTCAGATTCAGTACCAGGCTTTCCATTGTGGCCGGAAGTGATTTTTCGGCGTTGTACAGAGGGACGATCACACTCAGCTTTATGTCTGAACCTGTATCAGTCGCCGTCTTATGTTTTGCAGAATCTCTGGAACTTTTTCCCGTTTCCTGCGCATCGGTATGATATCCATAGTCAGGCACGAATTTCCGATGCGGAACTACGCTTAATGGCTTTACTTCGTCAAGCCTTCTGAATGAGAGGTAAACTTCCGGCCACTGAAAATATTCACTGTTGGCAAACAGGGCTGACTTTTCGGCATACTGAAGCCATCGGTTGGCCCATTTCAGTCGGAAATCATTCCAGGGCTTGGTTTTGTTTGCATAGTGAATGATCACCGGAGAACTCATGGCTTCGGCAATTTCATCCGGCGAATAAACCTGTTTTCCAACTTCATTTGAATGTTCGTCTGTTCCGAAATACTTGATCATCACGTTGTATTTCAGCGGGAGATGTCTGATATGGTCATAACAGGCCACATTGATTACATCCTGATCCTCCTGCATGAAATTACGATTGGCCAGTTCCAGAAATTTATCCTGAATGCTGTCCCTTCTCATGTTCGCAAGATTCATTACAAGGAATCCCGAGTTGATGTACTGCTTCATGCTCGGAATGCCAAGTTCCTGAAGTTTTCTTACTTCAAATCGGTTGTTTGCCATGAACGCGGCTGCTTTAACTCCCATCACGTAATACATGTTCATATTGCGGGTGTACAGCTCGCTTAAATCCTTGCATATTATGGTGTCACAGTCGATATAGATGGCTTTGTCCACATGGGGAAGCAATCCGGGGATGAGAAGCCGGTAAAAGCATTGCAGATCCAGATGTTCGGTATAGAGCTTCAGGTGCCCGAAAATATTTCTGTCAACATCGATAAAGCTGATTCTGAAATCATGCTCCCGAGATTCTTGGCGTACAGTTGCATTTTTACTCTCATTACTCTTATAACTGGCATTGTTTTCAGAAATGCCGTGTATTGCATTCAGAAAATCGGTCTTTTGCTTTCCTGAAATGCCGCCGGAAAGAATATAGATATCATAGAATGTAGAGGTTTCTGCATTATCGAGAAGTGAAATTACGGACACTGAAAGCGGCATCAGGTAAGATTCGTTTGTTGCGTAAACCACAGCCCGGTAATGGTCAGTGCGGTGAATGGTATGCTTTCCGGAAAGGGAGAGGTAACTATAGACACCATCAGGGATCATCAAATTACTGTCTGCCCCCGAATTATTGTTTTCGGGATGTCCTGCACTGTCACGAGACTTTGGTGCGGGGGAGTGCAGCTCTTCAGATAGCTTTTCGCTACCAGGAGCAGGTGAGCCTTCGTCTTCGTCCTGAAGCAACTTCTGAATATTCAGGTAGTTGGAAAAATTTGAATCATTGCTAATCAGATAGTCTTCAAATTTGGCGCTTCTGAACCCCAAAAGCTCAAGTCCCTTCGATTTCAGCCACTGAATATATTCGGCGCGCTTGTCTGCCATGTTCACGCTTTTAAGCTGCCAGTTCAGAGCGGAACTGACGCGGCTTATAAAGCTCTGGTATATCTTTTTTGAAAAGGCATTTTTGCTTCTCAGAATCCTGGCGAGCTCGATATAAACTCCCATGGCATCCCTGAAGTAGAAGTTATATTTGCTTTCGGAATTCTCCGCGGCTCTGTTTTCGTACCTGATTAGAACATCCGAAATGGCGGTTATGGATTTGGCCAGAGCCATATGGGAGTTTACAAAAACCACGTCATTGGAGCAGAAGGTTTCGGACCACCTGATTCCGGTCTCTTTCACGAAGGAGTGCCTGAATATTTTGTTCCACGGCACCGAATTAAAGACTTCAAAAACCTTTGTCGGGATGTCTTCGGCGGAAAATACGTCCTTTTTGGGAATGTATTGATGATTGAAATTCAGCACCGGAGTTTTTCCTGAAGCATATTCGGTGTTGAACACACAGATATCGGCATCGAACTGTTTAGCCCTGCGGTACGCGGCTTCCAGCATGTTCGGGTAAAAATAGTCATCGGAGTCAAGAAATGAGAGATATTCACCCCGGGCATATTTCATGCCGGTATTCCTGGCTGCACCGCCTCCTTTGTTTTCTTCGTGGGTAATTATGGTAATGCGGCTGTCTCGTATCTCATAGGATTTTGCAATTTCCAGGGATTTGTCGGTACTGCAATCCTCTACGATAATGATTTCAATATCCCTGAGCGTTTGAGCAAGAAGCGAATCCAGTGTGGCAGCTACATAAAGCTCGTCATTGTAGAGCGGCATAATTACCGAAACTTTGACAGAACTATTCTGTAAAAAGCCGATTTCAGACTCTGCTGTTTCAAACTGTGAACTTGCTTTCACGATCTTTTCCTGTAAACTTCTTAACTTATATGCTGTAACTGAAAACTGCTTTCCAGGTGCTAACCCGATATTCAATAATCGTTTTCACAACAAACTGATGAGAATTCCTGAGTGCCTGACGGGCATTTATCAACTTAAATCCGGCTTGTATTTTTGGCGTTCTTAAAGAGACTTTAGTCTATACATCACAAGGATTTGCTCCTGAATATTGGAGTATTCCTGTTTATTGAAAACTGATACAAACAGTCCCGATAATGGTATAGGGAGATGTCAAACTCGCCAGAACCTCCGGAAATACAGGCCCATAACTGAAAAATGTCCCGTAGTGTACTGTCGATTATCTCTATCGAGAGTTGCCGTTACGGAGGTCTTTGTATTGAAGATCTCTTGTCTGAAAACATGCGGAGTTACCATACGCCAGGAATTCTCTGCATCAGCGAGAATCCGTTATATGGTAACCATAGTTCTGCGGAGAGTTTTCCTTCTGATTAACAAGTCTCGTCATCAATTTTGTCGGGCAGATATACCGTGTTAAGAAAGGTATAAGAATCAATACTTGACACGATGAAGTCAGACCAGACCTTCATGAGTTCCTGTCTGTCAGTGTACAGATAGGTGGCCAGATCACGGTTATATGAAACGGCCACCTTGGACCAGCATTTGTGGCTGAGCACGCATTCACTGGCAGTATCGTTGATTTTGTTCCGGTGGGCCCATGTTCTGAATACCGCCCGGATCCCGTGAGCAGTCTGTTTATGACGAAGTTCCGGAATTCTGTTAAGGTATATCCCGAGGACATTGGGAGAAAGAGGGATCTTTCCGGAACTCCTTGCTGAGCAAAACAAATACATTTCGTCAGTATTGCCATCAGCAATTTTGTCATGATTATCGATTTCAGGCTGGCATCCTTTGTTAGTCTCATTGGCTATTTCTGAACTGTTGTCTCTGCAAGACTTCCGGGAATCAGATTTTCCTGGCTGTTTCTGAGCAGGGGGATCAGTTTCCATATCTGAATGAGAATTATCAGTGCATTTCCGACAGCGATCTGCGACAGACTTGTCAGGCAGTTTCTGTGATGCTGAGGTTTTGGGGATTTCGTCATGATTACGGAGTTTTCGGCGAGCCTCTTTGCTGTGCATTATCAATACCTTTAAAAGCTTTTCGGTATGCTGATTAAGAGGTATGTCAAATCCCCCGTTTCTTGCGGTGATGGTTTTGGTTTCAGCGATATGGATCCGGTGTTCTTCAAAATGGATATTACCGATTCTGATGCTGAGCATCTCATTCTGCCGAAGGCAGAAATGGAAGGACAGTTCAAGAAGAGCCAGAATTGTTATGTTCTTAACCCTTTCATGAAACAGCTGGAATATTCGTCTGATGTTTGTTCCGATATCCCCATCTATCATTGCCGGGTAGGATTTCTCGTATTCACTTTTGGAAGGTATTTTGGCGACCTGACTGAGGGCATTGAACAGAGACAGATGGGGATAATTGGAAAGATCGTGAACAAGTCGTGCATGATTGATGATGGCCACCAAAGTGTTTCTGGTATTGTGGGCAGTAGACAGCTTGCCAGCATCGACAATTGGCTTAAGAATTATAGTTGCCGCTTTGAATACTGTCAGATCCTTTAAACTGGAAAACTCTGCAAAATGCGGCGCTACATACCGTTTGATAATTTTTTCGTAGAAGAGGATCGTTTTAGGTCTGAGGGCCCGATGGGTAAGATATTCGCTGCATAGCTGTTCCAAAGGAAGGGAGTTTTTTTCAGCTTCAGGAGAAGCGGAAGATGAGAGGCAGGGAGATGTATCATTATGAAGCGAATCGCTCCTACAATTCTCTTTTGGTGACTTTGTCCCTGAGTGCTGTGTACTGTTATTGGGGAATATGGAGTGAGAACTGTGAGAAATTGGGGCATGAATCGGATCATGGAAGATGTTATTAAATATTGGATCGAATGGTGGTGTTTCCGACGGATAGTGTTTTGAGACAGAAAGATTGCTGTCAGTGTTAATACATCTGTGTGCGTCAGAGACAGGAAGATTCCTTTTTAGAGTGTTGCATTCAGCGTTGTTCGGGGGTGAAATGGTCAATGAATTAGGAACCGAAACAGGATTAGCAACACGGGTAGCGATGCAGGAAGCATTCTGGCTTGAACCTGACAGTTCGGTAGTTTTTGAATGGCGGGGACAAGAATCTTTTTTTGTGGCTGTATCAGAGCTGGATGTACCATCTGAAATAAGTGCTGCCAATAAAAGGAGAACAGCCAATGCAAATATTTCTTCCGGTTGATGAATGCCGAATGAAATTATGTTTTGAAAGAGCTCCGAAGCAGAAAGAAATTTTCCAGTATAAGAGTTTGAATTCATGTCCCTGAGGGGAATCTCTGCCACATCGAATAATCTGCGGTTCGTGGCGGTAAAGTCGTTTTGGAAGGAATAAGTGTTAAAGCCAGATAAAGAATGGGCATAAGGCTCTCGGGGCGAGGGGATCCAGCCGTGATAGATACAGTAATGAGCTCCGAAAAGAAAATCAGTTTTCGGATAATAGATATTAGCAGTTGTTAATAACGTAAAATGCGATCCGTGTTTATCGCTATCATTTTCAGCAAGCTTGATACTGTTTGCGGCTTCATTGCTGTTTTCAATGCCTGTCAGTCCGGCAAGAGCCCCCTTCACAAACGCTCCGATATTATAACAGCTTGGATAACCTGAATCTGGATGGGAAACAACAGTGCTGGATCTGTAAAATGAAGGCGCTGGGTTAGAGTTTAATGGTGACGAATGGTCAGCATAAGAAGCTTTTGCAACAGAAGCAGGTGGATGGTGGGGTACATTGTCGGAGGCAATCCCTGATTCTTCCTTGCAGGAGAATGAATCAGATGCTGCCGGTTGTGGATTGTTAATACTGACTGAAACTGCTTCATCTGAGCTTAAAGGAGCTACTTGGGAATTGACATTTGTGTCAGGTGCAGTGTTTGTTTGACCAGAAGTGTTCGTATTTAACGAGGATAGATTATTCTTATGAAAAATTCGGTTTGCGCTATGTTCATTTTTGTTTGTTACACCGGCAAATACTGATAAATTCTCAAGTTCTGTCGGGTTTAGTCCGTTAACTGCAGCGAAGTAACAACAATTGCAGAACGCCATGAGTTGTTTGAATTCACTGACTGTCGGAAGGTTGTTATCCTCCCAGCAGCCGTGGTTAATGCTGATATGTTTGCCAGAATGTCCAAGTACCAGGCGCTGCCTGAGATAGTAGTGCATTGAGCTAGCTCCTTTCCTTCTTATGAGGTAGGTGTTGAAGCATCCTTTAACTCTTACAGACCTTTCTGTACCATCCCTGTCTGAAAGCGGAACAAAATAGGAGATCAGTTCTTTCTTTGAAAATGGCATATTGGACTCCTTTGGATGAAAACATATTGGCAATCAATCACTGGTTCACTTAAGAATACGCAAAGGGGAGAATGTCGGAAAGAAACACCCGCTACATATACGAAACCGGAAAGGCAAGCTTTTGGAGATGGGAGATAGCGGATTCAGATCTTTGATTTCTATACTGTACTTCTGCAATTCATTTTGAAGCTACAAAACCTTATAAACAAAGGATTTGAAGCAACTTTAGCTGGGCTAAATCGCAAAATTGACACCAGCCTTTTCATTATCAGCCTTTGGAACCAATATTTCATATGCCGAGGCCACCATCTTCTGTATAAACCCCAGTCTGTCATCAAACCAGCTCTTCATTTTCGTGGTTAAATATTCATCAATGTCCTGCTGAAGTCTCTTGTTGTGTTTCAGAGCTTTATGAGACCTGAGATAATCTCTGAAGTCCTTAATAAGTTCGAGAAGTTTGTTCAGCGCATCTCTGAACGGCGCTTTTTGCGTATCGCTTACAAGGTCTCTGAAAACACCGCCCAGCAATGAATCGTCGGATTCCATTCTGCGTTTTAATTCCGTTACGATATATCGGATGGAAGCAATCGTGGCGAATGCAATGATTGAATCAAACAGATGCCCCTGACATTCCGAATCAAGCTTAAAGAACTGCTTCTGAGCTTTAAAGTTGGTTTCTATGGACCATCTGCGAGCATACAGCCCGACAATATCCTCTGCCGAAAGTTCCAAATCATCAGTTACTATCGAGATGAACTTGTTTTTGCCGCAGGCATTTACAAAGACCAGCTTCAAAAGCATTCCTTCATTGTTCTTAACCGTTACCCAATAAACGTCCTTGTTCCTGTCATTAAGTTTCACTCTGAGCCTTTCAAGAATTTCAGACTGACTCATTTTCCCATTCCCATGACAGTTTTTGTCAGCGCTGATGAATTTGAGATTGGTCTTAATTCTTGCCACAGAACGCATTCCGAGATTAGCTATTTGCCACAAAAGCTTTCCTGAATAAAACCAGGTATCCATAAGCACATGAGTAGCCGGTATTTTGGCATTCAGGGCCTGCTTAAGCATCTTGACCACCAGAGCAGGTTTGGATTCTCTGCTCTCCTTTCGGCGTACGTATCCGCAAGTTTTCTTGCTGGCGGCTTTATCAATCCCGAACAAAAGGTTTTCATCCTTTTTGGCACAGTCTATAGCGAAATTCAGGGGGAAGAAACCTTTCCCGTCATCCCAGCCCAGAGTAAGCTGACCAAAGCCTCTGAAATACCTATGGTCAACATGGTCATACATCCTTGATACAAGTTCTGTCTTAAAAGAGTCCGGCCTCTCAATACATGTGTCATCAACAATGAATGCGCGAATCGTCTTGCCTGCCTTTTGACCGGATACTGCATCAATAGCCTGCTTCGCAAAAAGCAAATGCAGTTTTCTCCAATTAAAATTCGGGTTGCCCAGAAAGCGATAGACGGTATCCAGACTCATGCCAAAGTCTTTATCCATTGGCCCCTGAAACAAAGCATAAAGATTAGGAACACCGAAGAACACACTAATAAGACACAGTACGAAAATACTAAACACATCAATCCCGTGTCTTTTGACGAAATTAGCTTTCTTGAGATTGCTGATCACTGGAAACGAATTCATCTGAGCATAAAAACCAAAGTTTCGCGTTATTTTAAGAATACCAATGCTCATTGTTGTTGCAAATACCTTTAATCTGTAGACTATGCAATGGTAATTATATATTAAATGTATTTTTATAGCAATAACGATTCTCAAAAAAAGCAAGTTTATGATCAAAATCCAGGCCAGCCTTTATAAAGCAAGCTCTTGTGTCGTATAATGAACTGCAAAAGCACAGTTCTATATTTGAAGAACTCACAGCGAAGAAAGCAAAAGGTCTTAAGTTGTTTGTGGGAGATTGGTGGGGAAAACATGGGAAAGACCGATATCAGGAGAAGATTTATGAGGTGTGGGTCACATAACGGAAATGCGGAAGAACCAATCAATTTGCCGAGGGGAGATAATTAACCGTCTTGGTTTGCCATGGGAATCTGCAATTTCAAATTGATCAATGAAGATCGTATTTGTATTCACGTATGCAATCATAGTTTTACTGTTTGCAAAAGTGATTATTTCATTGTAAAATGCGACTTTGCGAGGATGGTGTGTAAGGCAAGGTGTAATGGCTTAAGTCTTTTGTTGAATCAAAAAACGAAATAGCTTTTGTTATTTGAGGCATAGCAGTCAAATGAGAGTGCTGTTACTTGAGAAGATTGTTGATGTCATATAGACTAAAGTCTCTAGTATTAATTAACATTTATACAATCTACGTAACATCATTTGTTGATAATTCCATATCAACATAATTGGTTTACTAATAGTTTAGTAATTATCAAAATTCTAAAAAGAACTAAATATTCTCAGAATATGGGCAAAAATTACAAGTAAATTTGAGGGAAATTGTTGATAGATCGTAGTTAATATTTATTATAATTTCTAGTCGAAGTTATATTTACTCATATGAATTAATATATTCATTTTGAGAATCAAATACTGTTATGATGACTTTAACTAAATAATATGTAAATCAATTTCTGTCAATGTATCATCTATCAATACATTCTAAATTTGATTTTTGAGTTATTAGTAATAATTAATTGAATATGAATTCGAGAGGTGTAATAATGAAAGAATTTTTTTACTGTGATAATATCAATCGCTTTATAACTGAACATAAAAATGAGATACCTTCAGAAGATTTATTATTATCAGGAAAAATTAATATTAATATTTATAGACCTATTAAAAGATTTCGAATCTACTGTACAAAACCTAAGTCACTACATTTAAGGGGCGTTTATCTATATAAATCTGGCGATATTATTCCACTTGAAAAGTCTATGTTTACAATATCTCATGGTAAGTTGTTCCAAGCAGATTCGTTTGAATTTGTATTTAATACTATCGTCAGTCCCTTTATGTTTCATACTGAAAATGACATTGAAAATAACTACATTGATATACGATTTAATAATGAATTAGCTGTTGATAGCATGAGCATCTATACTAGAAATAGTGACAGACTATCAGCTCTAAGAGCTAATACTATTGCAATCAAATTCTATGACGTTAACAACAATATAGTTTTAAATTATGAGTATGAGAAATTAATAGTTCAAGCAGCACATAGGATTTATAACAATTTAATTGGTAATGTCTTATCAAAACCTTATTCATACGAAATATCAATTGGAATTATATTGGTCATTCTCTATGCAAGAAATGGCTTATTTACTGAGGTTTCTAAGAATATAAAACAGCTAGAGATAAAAGGCGTAAAAACGTCATATATAAAAAAATACATCAATGAATTTATAATATCTAAGACTGAGTTTAAATACACCCTTAATTATGGAGTGAGTAAAAAGACATTTTCCTCCTTTAATGATGATGAAAAATATAGCTATTTGAGTTCTTCACTAAATGTTGTTAAAATCCTTCAAAAAAGTTTTCCCTGTACATATTTTGCATTTGGAACCCTATTAGGGTTTATACGAGAAAAGGATTACTTCATACCACATGATTATGATATTGATATAACTGTTGTTGGACAAACATCCAGTTTCTCGAACATTGATTTAATGAAAGAATGCTTAATTGAATTATTAAAAAACAATAATGTTATTGTGGAAGGGGTATTTGACCATATGTGTTTACTTCATGTCAAATATATGAATGAGTGCGGTGCAGAATCTCACGCAGTATTGCGATCGTGTATTGATTCGACAGGTCGGATCGCGAACACCTGATACTTAAGCCTAAATTGATTTTCAAAACTCTTGGTAGTGCTTGCGTTATCGGC
>Ga0310695_10011087_pt1 | contig 12980 bp, 9 predicted proteins | sample RumenRJG_04DNA_FD_203882 | JGI IMG/M metagenome (GOLD analysis project Ga0310695, IMG submission 203882) | Bovine rumen microbial communities from Lethbridge, Alberta, Canada - RJG_04 (v2) (version 2) | ecosystem: Host-associated > Mammals > Digestive system > Stomach > Rumen | place: Canada...
AAATACCTTTGGTGCTTTTGAGACAAAATTTACAGGAACCGAAGGAAAATACAGTCTTGAACAGATTATTGATGCGGCATTTAAAAATGCTCAGAAAGCCCGCGAACTTATAGAAGAAAAAGACAAAGAAAGCAAAGAAGGTCAAAAACCTCGTTTTATTGCACTGGATGTTGGTTCTTGCGGAAAACTTTTAAAACCTCTCGGTGATCTGGAATTTGAAGACGCTGTAAATCTGTTTAAAAAAACTTTTTCGATAGGCTTAAAAAATAATCCTGATTTAATCCTGATTGAAACTATAAATGATATTTACGAAGCAAAGGCCGCTGTTCTTGCCGCAAAAGAATGCATGGAAAATCTTCCGCAGGAAAAAAGAATTCCTATAGCAATTACAACTGTTTATGATGAAGGCGCAAAATCTCTGACAGGAAGCACGCCGGAAATTATGGTTGCCGTTCTGGAAGGTCTTGGAGTTGATGCGCTCGGCTTAAATTGCAGTCTTGGACCTGTTCAAATGAAGCCTATTGTAAAAAGACTTTTGGAAGCGGCCAGCGTTCCTGTAATTGTAAATCCAAATGCGGGACTTCCGAGAAGCGAAGGAAACAAAACTGTATATGACGTTGAGGCAGAAGAATTTTCTGAGCTTGTTGCTGAATTTTGCAAAGACGGAGCGTTATTTGCGGGCGGATGCTGCGGAACAAATCCTTTGTATATAAAAAAGCTTGTAGAAAAAGCCGGTAAACTTCCTGCAAAAAAAATTGAAAAGAAAACTCGTTCTGTAATTACATCTGGAACAAAAATTGTTGAATTTGGAAACGTTCCTGTTTTAATTGGCGAAAGAATAAATCCAACTGGAAAGAAAAAATTCAAGGAAGCGCTAAGAAACAACGATATTCCTTATATTTTAAACGAAGGAATTACGCAGGAAGAAAAAGGTGCTCAGGTTCTTGATGTAAACGTTGGCTTGCCGGAAATTGATGAGTGCAAAATGATGACAGATGTTGTAAAGGAACTTCAGAGTGTAACAGATCTTCCTTTGCAAATTGATACTTCTGACCCGATTACAATGGAAAAAGCTTTAAGAATTTACAATGGAAAGGCTCTTGTAAACTCTGTAAACGGAAAAGAAGAAATCATGAAGTCGGTTTTTCCTATAGTAAAAAAATACGGTGGACTTTTAGTTTCCCTCACAATTGATGAAGATGGAATTCCGACCACAACAGAAGGTCGCATAAAAATTGCAGAAAAAATTTATAAACGTGCGGCGGAATACGGCATAGATAAATCAGACATCATAATTGACCCGCTTGCAATGGCTGTAAGTTCTGATGACCAGGCTGGAATTGCAACACTTCAAACTGTAAAATACATAAAAGAAAAATATAACGGAAACACAATTTTAGGAGTTTCAAACGTTTCTTTCGGGTTGCCATTGCGCGAACATATAACTTCAATTTTCTTTACAATGGCAATGCAAAATGGTCTTTCTGCCGCAATTATGAATCCAAATTCCATGGAAATGATGAAGGCATGGACCTGTTTTAAAACTCTTTCCGGAAAAGACAGTCAATGTACCGGCTATATAGAATTTGCTCAAAAATATGAACAGACAATGCAGACGGTTCAGGCACAAAATGCTTCGGGAGCTAATGCAAATGCCACAGCAGCAAATCAAACTGGTCAAAATTCAGAAACAGCAGACCCTCTTATAAAGGCAATTACAAAAGGGCTAAACGATGCAGCCGCAAAAGAGACAAGAAGGTTGCTGGAACCGGCTCCTGACGGAAATACTGAAAATCAGTTAAGCCCTATGCAGATAATTAATGAAAAAATCATTCCGGCTTTGGACATTGCAGGAAAAAGTTTTGAAGAAAAACGAACTTATCTTCCGCAACTGTTAATGTCGGCAGAAGCGGCTAAATCTGCATTTACTGTAATTAAAGAAATTCTTGATAAAGCAGACGTAAAACAGGAAATAAAAGGGGCAATAGTTCTTGCTACCGTAAAAGGAGACATTCACGATATTGGAAAAAACATTGTAAAAGTACTTTTGGAAAATTACAGTTTTAAAATTATTGATTTAGGCAAAGACGTCGAACCCGAAAAAATTCTTGAAGAAGTTGTAAAATCAAAAATAAAACTGGTTGGTTTAAGCGCACTTATGACCACAACCGTACCTGCAATGGCAGAAACAATCAAGCTTTTAAGAAAAGATGCTCCGTGGTGCAAAGTTTGTGTCGGCGGCGCTGTTCTTACAAAGGAATATGCACAAATGATAGACGCAGACCGTTACTGTAAAGATGCAATGGAAACTGTAAAATATGCTCAGGAGGTCTTTGAAAACTGATATGGAAAAATATATTCTTGCCCTTGATCAGGGAACAACTTCGTCTCGTGCTGTAATTTTTAATAAAAACGTAGAAAAAATTGTAGTTTCGCAGCGAGAATTTCCACAGCATTTTCCGCAGCCTGGCTGGGTAGAACATAATCCAAATGATATTTTTACAAGCATCTACAATGTAATGCAGGAAGCAATTGTCAAAGCAGAAATTAAACCTGAACAAATAGATTCTATAGGAATTACAAATCAGCGTGAAACTGTAATTTTATGGGACAAAAACACGGGAATTCCAGTCTGCAACGCAATTGTCTGGCAGTGCCGCAGAACCGCATCACTTGCGAACCAGCTTGTAAAAGAAGGTAAAGGCGAACTTATAAGAAATAAAACCGGTCTTTTACCCGACGCATATTTTTCCGGAACAAAAATCAAATGGATTTTAGACAATATTCCTGGAGTTCGTGAGCGGGCAGAAAAAGGCGAAATTCTTGCAGGAACCGTGGACACCTGGCTTATTTGGAAATTGAGCGGAAAAAAAGTTCACGTTACAGACTATACGAACGCAAGCCGTACAATGCTTTTTAATATTCACACTTTGAAATGGGACAAAGAGCTTCTTGAACTTTTGAATATTCCTGAACGTATTTTGCCGGAAGTAAAAGATTCTTCGTGTATTTATGCAAAAACAGACAAAGAGGTATGCGGATTTGAAGTTCCAATTGCCTCAGCAATAGGCGACCAGCAGGCGGCGCTTTTTGGTCAGGGATGTTTTGAACAGGGCGAAATAAAAGTAACTTATGGTACCGGCTGTTTTCTGCTTATGAACACAGGAAAAACTCCAGCAGTTTCAAAACACGGACTTTTAACAACAATTGCGCTTGGTTATAATGGTAAAATTGAATATGCGCTTGAAGGCAGCGTTTTTATTGGTGGTGCCTTAATAAAATGGCTGCGTGACCAGATGGGAATTATAGAAAGTGCAGAACAAATTAATGAATATGCCGAAAAAGTTGAAAATAACGGCGGTGTAATAATTGTGCCGGCATTTACAGGTCTTGGCGCACCTTACTGGGATTCGTATGCAAGAGGAACCATACTTGGCATTACGCGGGGAACAAACAAAAATCATATTTGCCGAGCAGCGCTGGAAGCAATTGCAAATCAGGTAAAAGATGAAATTGAATGTATGAAGGATGATTCTGGAATAAAGCTTTCCTCGTTAAAAGTTGATGGCGGAGCCAGTGCAAGCGATGTTATGATGCAGTTCCAGAGTGATATTCTGAACACACCTATTTACCGTCCAAAAAACATAGAAACCACAGTCACAGGCGCCGCTTTTCTTGCCGGACTTGCCACAGGATTCTGGAAATCAAAAGACGAAATCAAAAAAGTCTGGAAGGTTGAAAAAGTTTTCTCTCCATCCATGCCAAAAGAAATACGCGATTCAAATTACGAACAATGGAAACGCGCAATAGAACGTTCTAAAGGCTGGGAAAAAGAAAATAATTAAACAAAATCTCAAAAACGCTCTGAATATTCTTTCAATTTTGAATAAAATGTGATTAAATTTTTTCAGAAATAACTAGCGAGGTAATTGTCTTATGGAAAAAACTTTAGACTGGAAAGAATATGAAAAAACCGCCATTCAGGCAATTGCCGAAGGATGCGTTCTTCTTGAAAATAAAAACAACGCGCTTCCCTTAAAAAAAGGCGAAAAAATTGCCGTTTTTGGTCGCATTCAGAATAATTACTACAAAAGCGGAACCGGCTCAGGTGGTAAGGTAAATGTTTCTAAGGTTTATAACATAGTTGAAGGTCTGGAAAAGACAGGTTTTGTTGAAATAAATAAAAGACTTCAGAAAATTTACAGCGACTGGGAAAAAGAAAATCCCTACGATGAAGGTCTTGGCTGGGGAAAAGAACGCTGGTCTCAGGAAGAAATGCCGCTTTCAAAAGAAACTGCCGGGATAATTTCAAAAGAATCACAAACAGCAATTGTTATCATAGGTCGTACGGCAGGCGAAGACCGGGACAACAGCGAACAAAAAGGTTCATATCTTCTTTCTGAAGGGGAAGAAACTCTGCTTAAAACTGTACGACAAAATTTTGCAAAAATGATTGTGCTCTTAAACACCGGCAACATTATTGATATGAATTTTGTGCAGGAAATGAAACCCGATGCTGTAATGTATGTGTGGCAGGGCGGAATGCTTGGCGGACTTGGAACAGCAGAAGTTCTGACTGGGAAGGTGAATGCCTGCGGAAAACTTACCGATACAATTGCAAAAAAAATTTCAGACTACCCTTCTGACAAAAATTTTGGAGATTTAAAACAGAATATTTATGAAGAGGATATTTTTGTCGGCTACAGATATTTTGAAACATTTGCAAAAGACAGAGTTTTGTACCCGTTTGGATTTGGACTTTCATATACGAATTTTCAAATTTCTGCAAAAAAAGCAGAAAATGACGAAGAAAATCAAACTGTAAAAATTTCTGTAGAAGTAAAAAATATTGGTAAATTAAGCGGAAAAGAAACCGTACAGATCTATGTGCGCGCACCTGACGGCAGGCTTGGAAAAGCGGACAAGGTTCTTGCCGCATTCAAAAAAACAAAAATGCTTGAGAGCGGCGAAACTCAACAAATAGATTTTGAAATTCCATACGAAAATTTTGCCTCTTACGATGACAGCGGCATAACCGGCTGTAAAGACTGCTGGGTTTTGGAAAAAGGCTTATACATAATTTTTGCAGGAAACAGTGTAAGATGCACAGAAAAATGTCTTGAATTTTCACTGGAAAATCAGATTTCATTAAAAAAATGTAGTGAAGCTTTGTACCCTACCCTGCCATTCAAGCGTCTTCATTCAAATGGAACCGAAAAACCAGAAACAGAAAATGTACCTCTAAGAAAAATTACAGAGACTGAAAAACAGAATTCTAACAGGCCAAAAGAAATCAAACAAACCGAAAACAAAAACATAAAACTTAAAGACGTCTATTTAAAGAAAAACACAATGGACGAATTTATAGCCCAACTTACGGACGATGATTTAAGCTGTATAATCAGGGGCGAAGGAATGGGAAGCAGTCTTGTAACGCCAGGAACTGCATCTGCCTATGGAGGCGTTTCTCCCCGACTCCGAGAAACTTTTGGAATTCCTGCAGCGTGCTGCGATGACGGCCCATCTGGAATGCGGCTTGACTGTGGAATAAAAGCTTTTTCACTTCCAAACGGAACCTCGCTTGCATGCACATTTAACGAAGAACTTATTACAAAACTTTACAGCCTTACTGCTCTGGAAATGGCAAATAACAAAGTAGACAATCTTCTGGGTCCTGGAATGAACATTCACCGCCATCCGTTAAACGGCAGAAATTTTGAATATTTTTCTGAAGATCCTTTTGTGACAGGTCAGATTGGAACTGCAATGCTCAAAGGACTTAAGCAGAATGGAGCTGGAGGAACTATAAAACATTTTTGTGCAAACAATCAGGAAACTCAAAGACATTTTAATAATTCTGTGGTTTCTGCGCGAGCTTTACGCGAAATATACTTAAAAGGCTTCGAAATTGCAGTAAAAAGCGGTTATTCAGATTCAATAATGACAACTTACGGACTTGTAAACGGAATCTACACATCAGGTCGTTATGATTTAAATACAGAAATTCTAAGAAATGACTGGAATTTTAAGGGCATTGTAATGACGGACTGGTGGGCGCATATAAGCAGCGAAAAAACAGAACCTTCCAAAACAAATTTTGCCTCTATGATTCATGCACAAAACGACTTATATATGGTCTGTTCCAGCGGAGCGGAAAATAAAGACGGAGACAACACACTTGAAAGTCTTAACAAAGGTGAATTAAGTCGTGCTGAATTACAGCGAAGTGCAAAAAATATTTGCGGCCAGATAATGAACACTTTTGCCATGCAGCGAACTTTGGATTCTGAATTTAGAGTAAAAATAATAAACAAACCAAAAGAAAGCGATGACATTAATCTTGATGAAATTGAATTTAAAGTGCTCGATAAAAATGCACTAATTGATTTGACATACCAAAAAAGCAAAGCCGGAAGTAATTATATACTTGCGTTTGACGTACAAAATCCTGGAACTTACGAAGTTACACTTACCGCCAGTTCTGAACTGAACAATCTTGCGCAACTTCCAAATACATTATTTTTAATGGGAATCCCTATTGCAAGTTTTGTTTTTCAGGGTTCAGAAGGAAAAGAAATTTCCATAACTAAAAAAATTGTCCTTGGAAAACGGTTCAGTGTTTCAAGGCTTTTCTGTGCAGCAGACGGTCTTAATTTAAAATCAATTGAATTGAAATATCTTAATGACAACACAGAAATGAACTGGATAATGTAACACTTTTGTTATCCTTTTTTTAATCACGAAACCAGTACTCTCCGCAAATAAAAGATGTAACAGTTCTGTTATCAGATGGTTTTTGTCACAGTTTTGTTATCCTTGGAAAATCATGTAACAGTTTTGTTATCGAAAGAATATAAAATCACTGATTCTTGAAAAAAATTAAAGAGCTGCTTTTTAAATTTTTTTATTCCCCTGCCCTATTTTGAATTTGCCCTCAGCCGCTTAAAAAGGTCCTTCTGAGCGCTTCTTCGGGTTTTGTTGAGATGTTTTATTACTTTTAATATTTTCACAGAATAAGCCAAATTTCGAAAAATCAAAAAGATGTCAGTTACTTTAAACATTTATGTAACAGTATAGTTATCTATTTTTTTACAGGTTGAATCAGCAGGCATGCTAAAATTGTAACACTTATGTTATCCTGATGAACAAAAGTTTTTGACGGGCCAATACAATATTTAGATGTAACAATTCTGTTATCAACACTTTTCATTTGTTATAAGTCACACTTTTGTTATCCGGGTATTCAAAAAAATAAAAAAAGCAAAGCTTCCTGGAAAATTAGAAAATTAAAAGCCTTTGATTTTAGATTCAGTATGTAACAAAACTGTTATCTGAATATGTAACAGTCTTGTTATAAATATCCACAAATTTCTGTGGATAACAGATTTATTGTGTAACAGTTCTGTTATTTTTATAGATATCCGGCATGTAACATTGTATAATAAGAAGAAAAAGAAAAACGCCAGCCTTCATGTAACACCTTTGTTATCAAAATGTAACACTTTTGTTATTTCTACTATATATTCTAATAATTAACTAATAATATATTTTAAACTAATAATAGTAATGTGGAAAAAGTGAATAAACATATTTTGGATAACAGATTTGTTACATCTTCATAAATAACAAAACTGTTACATTCCTAAACCAGATGAAATAAGAGCATATCTTACATCATCCTTAAGAACAGGAACCGGACTTTTGTATAATGTAATTCCTGCCCCCGAAGAATCAATATCAACTTTTAATTCGGGGTAATATTTTTTCTTTATTTCTTTTATCTGATCGATAATTCTTGAATAATTTACGTTTGCAGTTTTAGGATCTGCTTCTTCACCTACTGGCATAAATTGTTCAACAAGTTTGTCTCTTGGTACAAAAACTGGTTCATCTTTAAGTCCATTATTCCTGTAAACAAGCCAGGCATAAATATCTTTACCCGCAGGACTTGCAATATCCTTATAAACTGTATAATCAATTGGAACTGCATGCTGCTGACAAAATCCTGCAAAATTTGCAGAAAGAATAACTTTAAAATGTCCTATTCTTGTTGATTTATCATCAATAACTTCCTGAAACTGAACTCCTTCTGTAAAAAGAATTGTACCGGTAGAAGTTGTACGTACTGTTACATCCTTTTTAGGAATTTTTTCTCCAGGCTGGTACAAATTTTTAAAAAGATACGACTGCTGCTGTTCTTCTATTCGGCGTTCAAAAGAAAACGTTGCTCGTGTAAAACAATCCAGCTGTTCTTTTATATCTTTGCCTCGTTGACGCGGAAGCTGCATTTCATTGAGAAGTTCTGCCATAGAATTAAATTCAATTGTTACAGGCATACCTTTCTCTTTTGATAAAACCGCATGAGTTGTAAATACACTCAAAAGAAGGCGACCGTAACGTCCATAAGGAACATTTATTGGAGAATTTAAAAGAAGTGATATTCCATTACTTGCTTTTCTAACAAATTCTGTTTTGTTTAAATTTTTGAAAGGCAAAGATGCTGTTGTAAAAAAACTTGGTATATAGCTCAGCGATTTCTTTTCTTGAGTTTTGCTTAGTTCCAGAGATTCAAATAATTCATTGTCCGAATTATCTATTTGAGCTAAAGCCTTTTCCTGCTTTATTTTTTTTCCCATTTTTCCCACCAGATAATGTTGTTAATTTGTGATTTTTGATATACCGCCTTTGGAAATTGAAATATTTCCTGCGGCAACTTCTCTGGCTAAAAACTCAAAAGAAGATTCAATGTATTGTGTAATTGTAACACCGTTGTTCGTACAAAAGGCTTTTATTTCGTTACGGCGGCCTTTTGAAAGGCGGATATTCATAACGTCTGCATATTTATCTTTTGGTGCATTTTCAGCAGATTTGTGTGCTTCGTAAATTGTAGTTTCTGCTGTAGAGTTCTGCACTGGAGAAAAAGATTTTTGAACTACTGGAGTTTCTTTTACATCTTCGATAACCGGTTCTGGAGATTTTTTTAGATTAGAATTCATCTGATTAAGAAAGTCTTGTGGAATATCCATTTTCTTTGCTATTGGCATATCAGTTTTCTCCCGTTTGCTAAATTATTTTACAAGGTTTGCAAGTTTTTTTAGGGCATCAAGTGTTTCCTGTTTTCCGCCGCGTTGCTGAATGGTTTGTCTTGCTATTGTTGCGTATTTGAAGTCCTGATCTACAGGAACGTAAACTACTTTGAAATCTCCGGCATTAAGACCTTTTGTGATTATGTCTGTAAGCTTTATTGTGCGGTTGATTTCATTCAAAACAATTGTTTCAAATTTAGGATTTTGAACACGTTTTCGCTTTTTAAAGCCATCGAGGTTTTCTTTGAATATCTGAAGTCCGTCCTGAGAATATGCATCTGCTTTAATAACAACAATAACTTCATCAGATGCTGTCATGATGTTTTCTTCAAAGGCATCAAAGGCCGGTGATGTATCAAAAATACAATAATCAAAGCCCAGCTTTTCAACTTCTTCGCAGAGGTCTACAAAAATAAAAGGCTCTTTAGGAGCTTCGCTTGATCTGTAAGTTTTAAGAGAGCGACTGCCTTTTCTGTCAATAGAATTTGTTGGAATGATATATAGGTTTTTTACTGAAGTTTCAGTTATAACCTGATCTACGGTTACGTCACCGTAGAGGGCTTCTGCAAGGTCATGCTCAAAAGATTCCAGAAGTGTTCCCGTTGAGTTTCCCTGTGGATCCGCATCTACAAGGAGCACTTTCTTTTTTTGTGATGCCAGCTCTGCGGCAAGTGACAGACTTATTGTTGTTTTTCCAACGCCGCCTTTTTGAATGGCTACTGCGATTTTCTTCATTTTTCCCACCTCTCTTATATCTAAGCATATTTTTTAGAAAAAAGCAAATAAAAAATCTAACTTTTCTAATATTTATTAAAAAAAAGATTAGAAAGCTTAGATAAAATATAAACATAAATATTATAAAATAAGTTAGAAAGAATCTAAGAATTCTAATAAAATAGATTAGAAAGATTAGGATAAATCTAATCTTTTGTAAACGCCCCTAGGATTCGCGTAGACGCGTCGAATTTAATTTTTTGAGTAATATGTCGATTGCAGCTTCTGGAGGCTGTTTTTGCGAATATTTAATGTAATAAAATTTTATAGGAACTTCTTGAAGTTCCTGTCTTTCAAAGTATTAAAAAAAATTGCGATGCAGCAATTTTTTAGCTTTACCTACTAAAAGTATTGATTACATTTTATCACGAAACAAGAGTTATTTCAGTGTTCTAAGTGGAAATCTCTGATATAATGAAAAAATATGGAAACAGAAAGATTAATTCTTCGTCGATGGAATGAAGATGATGCAGAAGATTTGTATAAATACGCTAGTGACCTGGATGTTGGTCCAATTGCGGGATGGCCGGCTCACAAGAATATTGAAGAAAGCCTTGAGGTCATTAAAAATGTTCTTAACGGCAAGGAATGCTATGCAATCTGTCTGAAAGAAGAGGGAAAAGCTATTGGAGCCATTGAATTAAGGCTTAATGGTCACACAGATATGACTGACCGTGATGATGAGTGTGAAATGGGCTATTGGCTTGGAAAACCGTTCTGGGGTCGTGGCATCATGCCGGAAGCAGTCCGTGAAATGCTTCGTCATGCGTTTGAAGATTGTGGAATGCAGAAAGTCTGGATTGGCTATTATGAAGGAAACGAAAAATCTAAGCGTGTTCAGGAAAAATGCGGATTTAAGTTTCAGTGGAAATCAGAAGATGTAGACGTTCCTCTTATGCATGAAAAACGCAATGGATATGTAAGTGTAATGACAAGGGAAGATTGGAAATAAAAAATTAAATCTTATTAAGGAGTCTCTATAACCAAATATGAAAGACGGAAAGCATCCAAATCCGAATACGATTCATCCGATTGCGGGTTATGATAAAGAAATTTATGTAAAGCCGACTCTAAAAAATCCAAATATTATAGTTGGCGATTTTACTTATATCGCAGATTCTGATTTTGAAAGTCATGTGACTCATCTTTATGAATGGAACGGTGATAAACTGATTATCGGAAAGTTCTGCCAGATTGCCGCTGGCGTTGAGTTTGTAATGAATGGTGCAAATCATCAGATGAATGCTGTGAGTACCTTCCCGTTTTATACGCTTGAAGGCTGGAATATGAATCTGCCGTCGCCTGCTGACTTGCCACTTAAAGGCGATACTGTAATTGGGAATGATGTCTGGATTGGGCAGAACGCAACAATCATGCCGGGAGTTCACATTGGAGATGGTGCGATAATCGGGGCAAATGCTACGGTTGCAAGTGATGTAGATCCATATTCAATTGTCGCAGGAAATCCGGCACGCCTTATTCGAAAGCGTTTTGATGACGAACTGATTGAATTGCTTGAGAAGTTTGCATGGTGGGATAAATCAATAGAAGAAATCAATTCACTTATTCCGATTCTGACAAGCAGCGATTTGAAAATGGTAAAAAGAAAATTGAAAGGGGAGTGAACATGGCATCAACAAAGGAATATCTTGATTTTGTATTAGAACAGCTTTCTCTTCTGGACGACATCACCTACAAGGCGATGATGGGGGAATTTATCATCTACTATCGCGGAAAGATTGTTGGCGGCGTTTATGATAACCGTTTTCTTGTGAAGAATGTAAAATCTGCCCGTGAGAAAATGCCGGAAGCAGCGCTGGAACTTCCATATGAAGGCGCAAAGGAAATGCTATTGGTGGATGATGTTGAAAACAAAGAGTTCTTACGCGAGCTTTTTGATGCGATGTATGAAGATCTTCCTGAACCGAAGTCGAAGAAAAGATAAGAAAAAGTTATGATAAAAGGAATCCATCACATTTCAATGAAATGCGGAACGGCAGCAAATGCAGAGGGCACGCGTTCGCTTGGTGCTATTCGACAGTCGCGTTTTGAACTGTGGCGGTTAAATCTGCAATGCAGGTGTCGGAATATTTTGTGCCTTTGTATACGCTCAGGATTTCAAGCTTTACAAAAAGTTTGAAGCCTTTGTTCTTGTATTTTTCGGGAAGGAAAAATTCAAAATCCTTGCGGTCCGTATTCAGAAAAGTCGTTTTCTCGTCGATTTCATCGGAAAAAGTGACGACTTCTTCAGCGACGCATTCAGGATTCCATAACAGATAGCGTGTCCTGATATTACGGGTGTATGTTTTGTAATATTTCACACATTCATACCAACCATAAGCGGCGGCGTAGATGCTGATTTTTGCGTCTTTTACGCGGTTGTTCTTTTTGTAAAGGTCGGCGTTTTTCTGATACCCGTTGTGCATTGTGAGCGAGAGTTTCAGTTTTTCGCCGTAATACCACTGGGAGAGCACGCCGTCGTAATTTTTCTCATCAACAGGAATCATCACCCATTCGCCGATGCCGTCTCCGTCAACGCCTTCTACCCATGCAGTGTCTGTTTCTGCCGTGCTCGTTATGTCTTCAGTTTTCCGAACCCTCGGACTATTGTAATGTTCATATGAAACTGCGCGCGAAGCGACTTTCATATCGTTGATTTTGTTGATTTCATAAAAATCATCGACCTTGCCTTCTTCAACAAGGGCGGAGCTTCTGCCTTCTCTCCAAACGAAATGGTCGTCCCGCATGTTGCTGTCGATATTCACATAAACGTCTGATTGCAAAACCGGCAAAATCCTCTTTGCAATGTCTGAAAGCTCAAAATCATAGTCGTAGTCATAATCCTGCGAGGTGTTGTTTTCTGCTGTGAGCGGCAACAATGCAAATGCAAATAGAATTAAAATCAAACGCTTCATAAGATATTTTATCAAAACCACTTTTGTTCGACAAGGATTTGGAAAATCTTGGAAAGAAATACATCTTTTAGTCAAGCTCTAAAAAACTCGTTCACAACGAATTTTTAGAATATATCTCATATTGACAATCATCTATGTATCATTTTATAGTTTATCATATAGATAGGTGTCAATATGAGGATAACTATGAAAGAATCGCAAATCG
>Ga0310695_10011089_pt1 | contig 12979 bp, 10 predicted proteins | sample RumenRJG_04DNA_FD_203882 | JGI IMG/M metagenome (GOLD analysis project Ga0310695, IMG submission 203882) | Bovine rumen microbial communities from Lethbridge, Alberta, Canada - RJG_04 (v2) (version 2) | ecosystem: Host-associated > Mammals > Digestive system > Stomach > Rumen | place: Canada...
TTGTTACTCCGATATCGGCACTAATCATAGGTTTTGCAGGTGGAGTAATATGTTTCTTTGCTGTTAACTTGAAGGAAAGATTCGGTTATGATGATTCTCTTGATGTTATCGGTGTTCATGGTGTAGGCGGAATTGCAGGTGCTTTGCTTACAGGTATTTTTGCAACTACATTGGTTAATCCAGGCGGAGCAGACGGAGGCGTAACTCTTCTTAAAATTCAGGTAATAAGTGTTGTTGCTACAATAGTTTATGCTTTTATAGTATCATTTATTATATTGAAAATTGTTGATAAGGTTGTAGGCTTAAGAGTCGAACATAAAGAAGAATTACAAGGACTTGATTTGTCGCAACACGGCGAAAGCGGATACAGATTCTAGAAGATTGGAAGAAAGGAGAAAAAAATGAAGAAAATTTGTGCAATAGTAAAACCGTATATCGTTGAAGATATTAAAAATGCTCTTACGGAGATAGGAGTAAACGGACTTACAAAGTCCAATGTTGAAGGATTCGGTAATCAGGGGGGACATAAAGAAATTTACAGAAGTAAGGAATATAGTGTGAATTTCATTATGAAAGCAAAAATCGAAGTTGTAGTAAAAGACGATATGGTTGATAAAGTTATAGATGTTATAATAAAAAATGCAAGAACCGGTGATATCGGTGACGGGAAAATATTTGTTTATCCTGTAGAGAGGGTTATAAGAATCAGAACCGGTGAAGAAGGAGAAACCGCAGTATAATACGGGGGAAAATATAAAAATGAAAAAAATAATATTATGTTTGTTGTTTATTGTATCTGTAAGTTTGATACAAAATTGTTATGCACAAGAGCTTGAATTTTTGGAGGGTTTAACAGTCGGCGGTGGTATTACATTGAATTTGCAAAATCTGCATAATTCAAATGTGATTGATCCCATAAGTGCCGATGGGGAAGTATTAGAAACAAACAAAACTCCTACTATAGGACAATATTCGGTAGACTTAACAATCGAAAAAACTTTTGATGACAACAATAAAGCTTTTATTCATTTGGAGACCGGTAAAGGTAATATAAACTATTATTTGGATTCTTATGCCGGTGTTAACAGAGATGCCGATGATACCGGAGTAGTAAGAGTAAGTGAAGCATGGTTCGAACATAAATTTACCGACAATTTTTCAATGAGTGCCGGTGTTTTGGATCCTACATTGTCATTAGATAACAATGCTTACGCAAACAATGAAACAACACAATTTATAGGAAATATGTTCAGAAATGCCGTAAATATCAATTTTTCGGATAATGCTTTCGGTATAAAAGCAATTTACGAAACGAATTTTGCGGATTTTGCGGTACAATATCTTGATGCAGGTAATTATCAAGATTTAACAAAATACGGTTTTGCTTCCGCACAGGTAAATTTTAAACCGAACTTTATAGATGATATGGAAGGAAACTATAGAATTTACGGTTGGGTAAATACAAATGATTACGGAAAAATAGGTGACAACGAAAACACCGAAAAAGATTGTGGTTTCGGTATTAGCATAGATCAGCAACTTTCCGATATTTTCGGCGCTTTTGCAAGATATAGCTTAAATAACAAAAACATTGACAGTGCTTCGCAAACTTGGAGTTTGGGCTTACAGGCAAAAGTAAATCTTATAGGAGAAGAAGATATTGTAGCATTAGCTTACGGACAAGTTGATCCTTCGGAGAAATATAAAGATTATGTTAATGAAAATGCAAAAGCCGAAAGTCATTTGGAACTTTATTACAGTTGGAATGTGACAAGTTATTTAGCAATTTCACCGGATTTTCAAATAGTGGAAAATCCTTACTTCGACGAAAATGCTGATACGGCTTATGTAAGTTCGATAAGAATGCAAATCAGTTTTTAATCTGCACAATACCAATACAAAAAAAATATTGACACCAATAAAAAAAAAGAGTACAATTAATAAAAACTAAATAAAGATATTGAGCAAAGGTGCTTAAAGAAAAATCTTTAAGCACCTTTATCTGTGAATAGATTAAAGTTCTTACAAAAGCACAATATCAAATTTGGTTTTAAACCTGTAAATTATAATTTATAAGGTTTAAGGAGGTACCTTTATGAACGAAACAAATTTATTGTTGGTATGTTCACAAAAACAGGCAGAAGAATTAAAGGCACTTCTATCACTATCCGCAAACAATTTTGTAATTACACATATAGAAAAATCAGGAAATGAAGTTTTAAGAAAAGTTAATCAGGTTTTACCCGATATTATTATAACTGATTATGCTTTAGAAGATATGACCGGTTACGATCTTGCCGTAAAAATAGAAGAATTAAAAATATGTCCGACAATAATTCTTGCAAATCCTTTTCAAAGTGATAATATAGACGAATTGAAGAAAGGCTCATTGGATATATTTTGTATAACAAAACCTGTAAATAAACAAGTATTAATTCATACTGCCGAACTTGCCGTAAGATTATCGCATAAGTTCCGTGATATGGAACAAAAAGTTGTAAATCTTCAATATCAAATAGAAGAAAGAAAAAATGTTGATAGAGCAAGAGGCATATTAATGAAAAAATTTAATATGGACGAAGAATCGGCTTATAACAATTTAAGAAAAAAAGCTATGGATTCGGGCAGAACAATAAACGATATAGCAAAAACAATAATTCAGTTGTTCGAGAAGTTTAAAGAAGAATGATGTATTGCGGAGCAATTTTATGATAAACAACTTGAAAAGAAAAAAGGCGGTACTGGAACTTTCAAACGGTATGAAGTTTGAAGGTAAACTTATCGGTTATGATGCTGCTGTAAGCGGGGAAATGGTTTTTAATACCGGAATGCTCGGCTACAGCGAATCAATGTCGGATCCGTCTTATATAGGTCAAATTCTTGTTTTTAGTTTTTGTCTTATAGGAAATTACGGAGTTCCTAAATTAACAAACGACGATTTTTTAACGGCTCTCGGACATGAAAGTTCATCCATAAAAACTCAAGGTATTATAGTTTCCGAAATATTCGATGAAAGTTATCATTACGGAAGTATGATACCTCTTGAACAATGGATGATAGAACAAAAAGTTCCGGGAATTGCCGGTATAGATACAAGGTATTTGGTTCAAACAATAAGAAACACAAGAAACCTTTTCGGATGGATAGTTCCGGAAGGATGTAAAAAAGAAAATACAATAAGAAAATTTCCTTTCATAGAAAATTTTAAAAAAGATGAATATATAGACCCTTCAAAATTTAATCTTATGCCGACGGTATCTGCAAAAGAAAGAAAAGTGTTCGGAACAGGCAGGAAAAAAGTTGCCGTTGTAGACTGCGGAGTAAAATGGAATATATTAAGAATGCTTGTAGACAGAGGTTGTCAAATTGAGTTGGTACCTTGGGATACTGATTTTTCAACTGTTGAAGCAGACGGTTGGCTTATAAGTAACGGACCGGGTGACCCGAGAAATACAGGTGACCTTGTAGAAAGAGTAAAAGAGTTATTAAACGGTAACAAACCTGTTTTAGGTATTTGTTTGGGGCACCAAATAATATCTCTTGCAAGCGGTGCAAAAATAAAGAAAATGCCTTACGGACACAGAAGTCATAATCAACCGGTATTTATTATACCGGAACAAAAAGCATTTATGACGAGTCAAAATCATAGTTATACCGTGGATCCGTCAACAATTGCGAAAGATTGGTCTTTATGGTTTGAAAATGCAAACGATAAAGGTGTTGAAGGTATAAAGCATAAAACAAAACCTTTTATGTCTGTACAATTTCATCCCGAAGCATCAAGCGGACCTAACGATACCGCTTGGATACTTACGGAATTTATAAACAAGTTATAAAATTGCCAAAGGCAATTTTGAGGTATAGAGGAATAGAAGTATAGAAGGATAGAAAAAGACAATAACGAAAAAAAATAGTCATTTGTAGTTTCCATACATCCATACTTCCATACATCCATACATCAAAAATTTTCGGAGAAAATTTTTATGATACTAAATTTTTTAAAATCCAAAGGAAATAAAAAACAAAAAGTAATTCTGCTCGGTTCCGGAGCATTATCTATAGGTCAAGCCGGAGAATTTGATTATTCCGGTTCACAAGCCGTAAAAGCTTTACAGGAAGAAAATCTTGAAGTTATAGTAGTAAATCCAAACATAGCTTCCGTTCAAACAAACAAAGATATCGATAAAAAAGTTTATCTGTATCCTGTAACACCGTTTTGGGTTACAAAAGTTATAGAAAAAGAAAAACCTGTAGGAATAATATCGAGTTTCGGCGGACAAACCGCACTTAACTGTGTTATAGATCTTTATAAAAGCGGAGTTTTACAAAAATACGGAGTTGAAGTTTTGGGAACATCCGTAAATTCTCTTGAAATGTCTGAAAACAGAGATTTGTTTGCCGCAAAAATGAAAGAAATAAATGTTCCTATTCCTGCAAGTAAAGCGGTATCCACCGTTAAAGAAGCATTAAAAGTTGCAGAAGAAATAGGATATCCGGTAATAACAAGATCGGCATTTGCTTTGGGTGGACTCGGCAGCGGACTTGCGGAAAACAAAGAAAAACTTGAACAACTCGCATCTGCGGCATTGATGAGTGTTCCTCAAATTTTAATAGAAAAATCATTATACGGTTGGAAAGAAATAGAATATGAAGTAATGAGAGACAGGCAGGGAAATTGTATAACCATTTGTAATATGGAAAATTTTGATCCGATGGGAATACATACCGGCGATTCAATAGTTGTTGCTCCGTGCCAAACGATAGATAATATAGAAAACAATATGTTAAGAGATACCGCAATAAAAATTGTTCATAATATAGGTGTAATAGGAGAATGTAATGTTCAGTTTGCATTAAGCCCTTACACAAAAGAATTTTATGTAATAGAAATAAATGCAAGACTTTCAAGATCGTCGGCACTTGCATCAAAAGCCACAGGTTATCCTATAGCATACATTGCCGCAAAAGTTGTATCCGGATTTAATTTGCTTGAACTTAAAAACCCGGTAACACAAACAACGTCGGCATTTTATGAGCCGTCGTTGGATTATGTGACATTGAAAGTACCGAGATGGGACTTAACAAAGTTTACCGGCGTTTCAAAACTTTTGGGAACACAAATGAAATCCGTCGGTGAAGTTATGGCTATCGGAAGGAACTTTTGTGAAATAACACAAAAAGCCATAAGAATGGTTAATGAAAACGATGAAGGTATAACAACCGGCATATTTAAAAATGCAACTAAAAAAGAACTTGAATACGAAATAGCCAACCCTACAAATTTAAGATTGTTTGCAATATATGAAGCATTTAAAAGAGGTTATTCCATAGACAAAATTTCCGATCTGTCAAAAATTTCAAAATGGTTTTTGGCACATGTAAAACATCTTGCCGATACGGAAAACGAGCTTGTTGAGTTAATAAGAAAGAGTAAAACAAAAACAGTTTACGATACATTTAACAACTTAGGTAAAGAATATATAAGAAATTTGAAAAAACTCGGTTTTTCCGACTATCAATTAGTTAAATTTTTCCTTACTGTAAAAGAACCCAACAAAAAGCATACACAGAAAGAAATTAAAAAACTTTCACTTGAAATAAGAAAATTAAGAAAGAAATTAAATATAGTTCCCGTAGTAAAACAGATAGATACAACATCCGCAGAATATCCTACAAGTTCAAACTATTTATATTTATCTTATGACGGAACACATAACGATATAGAATTAACAAAGAAAAATTCCGGTATTATAACTCTTGGCAGCGGGAGTTACAGAATCGGCAGCAGCTGCGAATTCGATTGGTGTTCGGTAATGACAAGCAAATATTTCAAAACAAAAAGAGCAGACAGTATAATTATCAATTGTAATCCTGAAACAGTATCGACGGACTTTTCAACTTCCAATAGATTGTATTTTGAAGAACTTTCTTTTGAAAGAGTGTTGGATATTGTAGATATAGAAAAGCCGAAAGGTGTTATAGCTTGTATGGGCGGACAAAACCCCAACAATCTTATACCGTCGTTAAATGATGCTAAAGTTAAAATTTTGGGCCACAGCGCAAAAACTGTAGATATGGCGGAAGACAGGAACAAATTTTCCGCATTGCTCGATAAAATGGGTATAGATCAACCGGAATGGATATCGGCAACATCAAGAAAAGAAATAGACGAGTTTATTAACAGAGTAGGATACCCTGTTCTTATAAGACCGAGTTTTGTGTTGTCGGGAACACTTATGAATGTTGCCGGAGATGAAAAGAGTTTGGATTATTTCCTTTCGTTAACAAAAGATATTTCGGACGATTACCCTGTAGTAATTTCAAAGTTTATTCTTGATGCAAAAGAAGTTGAATGTGACGGTGTTGCCAAAAACGGGGAAGTGATAATCTCGTTGGTAAGCGAACATGTTGAAAATGCGGGTATTCATTCAGGTGATGCAACGCTCGTATTTCCTCCGGAAAAACTTTATGTAAAAACAGTTAACACGATAAAAGATATCGTCAGAAAAATTGCAAAAGGTTTAAATCTTAACGGACCGTTTAATATTCAGTTTATTGCAAAAGATAATGATGTTAAAGTTATAGAATGTAATTCAAGAGCATCAAGGTCGTTCCCTTTTATTTCAAAAGTTTCGGGAAAAAACCTTGCGGAAATATCATGTAAAGTTATGAATAACGAAAAGATAAGTAAAATAATGATAGATGAAAGCGAAATTCCTTTTGTGGGAATGAAAGCATCTATGTTCAGTTATCAGAGACTCGATGGTGCAGACCCTGTAACAGGTGTGGAAATGGGTTCAACGGGTGAAGTCGGTTGTTTAGGTAAAGATTTTAATCAGGCAATGATATTGTCACTTGAAGCAACACAAATAAAAAAACCGGTTAAAGGTATTCTTGTAAGTTCCGGCAGAGAAAGAGATAAAATAAAATTCATGGAAGTTGTGGAAAATTTATATAAGTTAAATGTTCCGGTATATGCAACAACGGGAACAGCAAACTATTTAAAAGCAAGGGGATATAATGTTCACATGGTTAACTGGACGGAAAACCCCAAAGCCATAGATATTATAAAAGACGGTAAAGTTGATTTTGTAATAAATATTCATAAAACATTTGATATATCCGAAAGAAAAGAAAATGCGACCATAAGAAAAGCAGCAATTAAGTGCGGTTGTTCTTTGCTTACAAATATGGAAAAAGTTATTGCATATTTAAAGTCTCTCGATGAGTACGACAAACTTCAAGATATAGAGTGTATTAGTTTATAAAACTTTATCCGACTTGAATAATTTTTGAAAGTTGAGAATATTTTGTGTTAATTAAATGGTTTATGTTTGTGTGTTCCGGAGCGATAAGTTCCGGGTCATCAGCGATAATATCAACGGCAACTTGTTTTGCATATTCAATAAGTTTTACATCTTTTATTATATCGCCTGCTTTAAATTCGGGAAAACCGTGTTGTAAAGTACCCGTAAATTCTCCCGGACCTCTCATTTTTAAATCTTCGGATGCTATTTTAAATCCGTCGGTGGTTGTTGTCATTATTTGCAATCTTTGTTTTGCTGTTTGACCTTTTGCACTTGAAACAAGTATACAATAAGATTTCTTTTGTCCTCTGCCCACTCTTCCTCTTAATTGGTGCAGTGTCGCAAGTCCGTATCTGTCTGCATGTTGTATTATTATCATTGTTGCATTTGGTACATCTATACCTACTTCAATAACCGTTGTCGATATCAAAATATCAAATTCTTTATTTTTAAATTTCAGCATTACATCATTTTTTTCTTTCGGTTTCATCTTACCGTGCAGTAATGCAACTTTGTTGTTCTTGAAAACCGTTTGTGATAATTTTTCCGCTTCTTGTGTTGCGGATTTTAGTTCGATTTTATCCGATTCGTCTACAAGGGGATAAACTATATATATTTGGTTGCCTTTTTCTATCTCTTCCAAAGCATAATCGTAAGCAATATTTTCCGATAAACAATAAGTTTGTACAGGTGTTCTGTTCGGTGGCAATTCGTCAAGTACGCTTAATGCCATTTCGCCGTATATTGTCATTGCAAGGCCTCTTGGTATAGGTGTAGCCGTCATCATAAGCACATCGGGGTTGTTACCTTTTGCAAGAGCCGAAGCTTTTTGTAAAACTCCAAACCTGTGTTGCTCGTCTATAATAACTAAACTTAAATTTCTAAATTTAACTCTTTCCTGCATTACCGAATGTGTACCTACAATAATGTTTGTAGTTCCGTTTTCTATTAAAGGTAAAATTTCCGTTTGTTTCTTTTTTGTTTTTAAGTTTGAAGAAGTAACAAGTTCAATATTAACATTTAAACCTTCAAGCATATTTTTAAATGTAAGGTAATGTTGTTCTGCAAGAATTTCCGTAGGTGCAACTATAGCGGCTTGATATCCGTTTTCTACGGCCAGAAGAATTGCACTTAAAGCAACGACGGTTTTACCGGAACCGACATCACCCATAAGCATTCTGTTCATTGCTTTTTTACTCATCATATCGTTAAAAATTTCGTTTATTGCTTTTTTTTGTGCTTTTGTAAATTCAAATTTAAGACGATTTTTAAACGGAGTCAACAATTCTTTTGTTATTTTATATTTGCTTGTTTTTTGTTTTATTGTGTTTTTTTGTTTAGCTTTGCTGAGAACTATCTGTAATAATAAAAATTCCTGTAAAGCAAAAGATTGCCTTGCAAGTTCCGCTTCTTGCAATGTTTTCGGAAAATGTATTGTTCTTATTGCCTGACTTATCGGCATAAGTTTTGTTTTGTATTTATCGTTATTCGATATTATATCCGGATAAAGGTTTGCCATATCGTTTAAAACAAGTTTTAGTGCCGATAAAATTGTTTTTTGTGTTATTCCTGCCGTTAAATCGTAAACAGGAACAAGTTTATTAAACTGTTCACTGACGGAATCTTTGTTTTCTACAGTTTCGTAATCTTCAACCGAAACTTGTTTTTGTCCGAACTTCAGTTCACATATGCCATATATATAAACAAAAGAATTTGGTTTGAAAGAGTTTTTTATTGTTGCAAAGATATCAAATTTTGAGTAAGGGTTAACTTTCCTGAAAAAATTTGCGGTAATCGTACCGGAACCGTCATCTATTTCCGCGGAAAATACGGATAAGTTCATAGATAATTTTTTTGTGTAAGTGTTTACAATTTTACCGAATATACAGTAATGCTGACTGAAAAGTATATTTGATATTTTTGTTATTACAGTCCTGTCTTGATATGTTCTCGGAAAAAAAGTTATAAGATCTTCAACATTATTTATAGAAAGTTTTGATAATGCCAAAGCTCTTTTAGGACCTATACCTTTGATGTATTTGATATCCGTAGATAAGTTCATTCCGATATTATACAAAAATATTATATAAAAGGGTAGATATTTAGTAATATTATTAACAACTGCCACAAAATATGGTATAATACACAGATAAATTGTGAATACTATAGCTGAAAATATTAATGATATAAAAAAGAGAATAGAAAAAGCATCAAACGGCAGGAAGATAACATTACTTGCCGTTACTAAGACTTTTTCTGCGGAATGTGCTAAACAGGCTATAGATACGGGAATTTTAGATATTGCCGAAAGTAAAATACAGGAAGCATTACCTAAATTCGAAGTTCTTTCAAACAGTTTGAACGGTATAAATAAACATTTTATAGGACATTTGCAGTCAAATAAGGCCAAGAAAGCGGTATTAAATTTTGATTTGATACAGTCTTTGGACAGCATAGATTTGGCAAAAGATATAAACAGACATGCGAAAGATATAAACAAAGTTCAAAAATGTTTAATTGAATTTAAAGTTTCAACCGAAGAAACAAAGTATGGCGCATCAAAAGACAAAGTTTACGAAATATACGATTATTGTGCTTTAAATTGTCCGAATATTTCTGTTTGCGGAATAATGACAATAGCACCTTTTTTTGATGATAAAGAGTTGGTTAGGCCATATTTTAAATTAGCTTATGAAGTATTTGAAAATATAAAAAATACGAAAAAAGATGCCAATTTCAATATTCTATCAATGGGAATGTCCGATGATTTTGAAATTGCAATACAAGAAGGTTCGAATATGGTAAGAGTAGGAACAGCCATATTCGGGGAGAGAAATTATGATAAGTAAAAAGTTTTACGACAAAAAGGTCGTTTTTATCGGTTCGGGTAATATGGCTGAAGCCATAATATCGGGATTTGTAAAATATGATATAGTAAAAGCTTCAAATATTGTTTGTAACGATATTTCAAGAGACAGATTACAATATATGGCTCAGAAATATGCGGTATCCGCTCAACAAGATAAAAGTGAAGCTTTAAATAAAGCTGATATAGTTTTTTTAACTATAAAACCGCAAACTTTTAAAAATGTATTGGAAGAATACGGCAAACAAATCGGAAAAGCTAAAATGGTTGTTACAATTGCTGCCGGTATAACGACGGAATTTGTAGAAAAATATCTTTCAAAGAAAACCGTTCTTATAAGAGTTATGCCTAACACTCCGGCACTTGTAGGAAAAGGCGCTATGGCTGTTTGCGGCGGGAAAAACGCAACAAAAGAAAATATTAACGATATAGCGGACTTGTTCTCCGTTATCGGAAGAGTTGTTGTTGTAAAAGAAAAATTAATAAATGCAATCACCGCTGTTTCCGGTTCGGGACCTGCTTATGTATTTTATTTCTCCGAAGTTATGAGACAAGCTGCCGAAAATTTAGGTATTCCTTCCGATATGGCCAAAGAATTGGTTTATCAAACAATATTCGGTTCCGGAAAAATGCTTATCGAAAGCGGACTTGATGATACCGTTTTAAGAAAGAATGTTACTTCTCCGGGAGGAACAACCGAAAAAGCTATGGAAGAATTTTTAAACAGCGATTTTAAACAAGTCGTTTTTTCTGCTATTGAAAAAGCTAAACAAAGAGCAGAAGAACTTTAATATATAATAAGTAATAAGTAGAGAGGTAAAAGTAATGATTATTAAAGTAAGAGTAATTCCTAATTCAAAAAGAAATGATGTTGTAAGCAGAATTGGGTCTATTTTAAGAGTAAAAATTGCTGCTCCTGCCGTTGAAGGAAAAGCTAACGAAGAATTATGCGAATATTTATCTGATTTTTTTGATGTTAATAGATCTCATGTCCTCTTAAGAAAAGGTGAAAGAGGAAGAGAAAAAACCATAGAAATTACAGGAAGAACCGAAGAAGAATTGGAAGAAGTTTTAGATACTATACCGTAGAGATTAAATCGACTTTAAGAGAAAAATATGAATAATAAAATGTCGGAAACTTTATATTGGGAAAAAGGTACACTTTTTTTGTTGGACCAACTGGAATTACCGAGTAAAGTTGTGTACAGAAAATGTAAAACATATACCGATGTTATAAAAGCGATTAAGAATATGATTGTAAGAGGTGCTCCGGCTATAGGTGTGAGTGCGGCTTACGGTATGGTTCTGGCAGGAACAAAGGCTGCAAAGTTATCTCCCACGGAAAAAATTAAATTTATTAAAAAAGTTTCCGAAGAAATGATACAAGCAAGGCCTACAGCCGTTAACTTAAAGTGGGCTGTAGATAAAATGTGTGTAGTTGTAGAAAGTTCTTTAAAATTAAATCCCGAAAATTTTGTTGCTGCTTTGGAATCTGCGGCAAACGAAATTTACGACGAAGATATAGAATGTAATAAGATTATGGCTGATTTCGGAGCAAGATTATTGAAAAAGAATTCCGTAGTTCTTACTCATTGTAATGCCGGTGCACTTGCCACTGCAGGTTACGGAACGGCACTCGGAATGATAAGAACAGGTTATAAGAACGGGAAAATAAAAAAAGTTTTTGTTGATGAAACAAGACCTTATTTGCAGGGTGCAAGGCTTACCGCATGGGAACTTCAACAGGAAAAAATTCCGTATACTTTAATTACCGATAATATGGCAGGATATATAATGAAGACGGAAAAAGTAGATGCCGTTATTGTCGGTGCGGACAGAATTGCTTCAAACGGTGATGCTGCAAATAAAATAGGAACTTATTCGTTGTCGATACTTGCAAAATATCATAAGATACCTTTTTATGTTGTGGCCCCGAGTTCTACAATAGATTTTTCAACTTTGTACGGTACAAAGATAAAAATAGAAGAAAGATCTGCCGAAGAAGTTTTAAAAATAAACGGCAAAGAGATTGCTCCTAAAGGTACACAGGTAAGACATCCCGGTTTTGATATCACTCCGGCATCAAACATTACAATGATTATCACGGAAAAAGGTGTTTTCAAGCCAAACAAAATTTCTACACTGAAAAAAATTAAATAAAAATATAAAAAAGGTTAAACAAGAAAATGGAAAACGAAAAAAAAGATTATTCAAAAACTGTTAATTTACCTAAAACAGACTTTCAAATGAAAGCAAATTTAGCACAGAGAGAACCGGACTTTTTAAAAGAGTTATACGATGCTAAAATTTACGAGAAGATGAGAGCAAAAAATCAAGGTAAGAAGAAATTTATTCTTCACGACGGACCTCCGTATGCCAACGGAAATATGCACAGCGGACATGCTTTGAATAAAATTTTAAAAGATTTTATTTTGAAATATAAAAACATGAAAGGTTTTGATACTCCTTACACACCCGGTTGGGATTGTCACGGTCTTCCTATAGAAACACAATGTTTAAAAGAATTAAAAACCGATAAACATAAAGTAGATAAAAAAGTTTTCAGACAGCAGGCAAGTGATTTTGCAAAAAGATTCGTTTCTATACAAAGAGAAGGGTTTAAAAGATTGGGAGTATTTGCAGATTGGGAGAAACCTTATCTTACATTGGATCCTAAATATGAAGCATCAATAGTAAAAGTTTTCGGTGAACTTGTAGAAAAAAATTATTTATTCAGAAAGAAAAAACCTGTTTATTGGTGTTCATCGTGCGAAACAGCTCTTGCGGATGCTGAAGTTGAATATGC
>Ga0310695_10011090_pt1 | contig 12978 bp, 12 predicted proteins | sample RumenRJG_04DNA_FD_203882 | JGI IMG/M metagenome (GOLD analysis project Ga0310695, IMG submission 203882) | Bovine rumen microbial communities from Lethbridge, Alberta, Canada - RJG_04 (v2) (version 2) | ecosystem: Host-associated > Mammals > Digestive system > Stomach > Rumen | place: Canada...
CTTTGACCCCTCATTCCTGGTATTTCTTTGAGACAAACGCCCTTATCTTGCTGATATATTCCTCCCGATGGTTCTTGTACGACAGGGCATGACCCGTGTCCTTGGTAATCCACAATTGCTTGGGCCTGGGCTTGGCCTTGTAGAGCCGGTACACCATTTCCGTAGGCACGAAGGTGTCGTTGTCGCCATGAATGAAGAACATGGGGTAGCGACATTTCTTCACCTGACTGATGGCTGAGGCTTCGTCGAAGCTCCACCCGTAGCGCAACTGACATATCAGGCTGGTGGCATGCATCAGCGGGAAGGCAGGCAGGTCGAACTGGTTCCTCAGCTCGCCTTCAAACTCGTCCCACACCGAGGTGTAGCCGCAATCGTCGACGAAACGCATGTCCTTGATGCCCTCAGGCATGGGCTCGCCGGAAAGCATCATCGTCGTGGCACCTCCCATCGACACCCCGTGCACCACCATCGTGTCCGTCCTGAACAGGCGTAGCCATTCGAGCACGTCCAGCCTGTCCAGCCACCCCATCCGGATGACATCGCCCTCGCTCTTCCCGCTGGCGTACAGGTCGGGCACCACGACGTTATAGCCAAACTCGCGCTCGTACATTCGTGCCAGGAAGAAGAACTCGATGGCCTGGTCGCGCCAGCCATGAATGACGAAGGCCGTCTTCCTTCCACCTTTATTAATATAATAGGCGTGATGCCGGTTCCCCTCGTCGTCCGTCATAAACGTGTCGCGCAAGGCATGGTGCTGCTTCAGGCTGTCCATCCACGCCACCGTCTCCGGATAGTCGGCAAACAGCACCTTGTATTTCAAGTCGATGTCCGCCCGGTTGGGGTCCGGCGACAGCGAATAATCCAGCATATACAGTCCGCCCCCTGTCAGGGCAACGATGCCTGTCGCCACGACGACAACCAGCATCCACACTATCTTTTTCAACATACTCTTGTTCTTCACCGTTGTAAATTTTTCAACATATTCTTGTTCTTCATCGTTGCAAAGATACGATGAAACGGGCAAATTGCCAAAATTCTTTGGACTGTTTTCCAAAATTCCTTGGACTGTTATTGCGTTTTTTCTGCTCACGCCATCATTTTTTTTATTTTTTTTTGAAAGAGTATGCGGAGAATTAATGAAAAATGATTACCTTTGCAGCGCAATCTGAAGAATTGCGCTTGTTGTGGCATAGAGAGAAGTGTTGACCAACACACCATTAAACAGAGAAAGCAAGAATATGAAATCGAACGTGAACAACTGGATGTTGGGTGAAATCGTCACCCTGCCGAAACAGGAGCGAACGCTGAAGAAGAGCGGTTTGAATGAATATATGTACTACATAGCATCGCGCTACATCTGCATCCGCGAGGCTACCGACACCGAGCGCGGCATATTGGTGAAGGTGCTTGGCAAGTGCAACAGCGACCCCATCAGGATAGTGGGCGGCGCACCCTTCTGCAATGATTTCCACGACGAACTTTTCACCGGCGACAGTTACTCCGGCTATCCCTTCCCGTTGGCAAAGGATGTGCAGGAGGTGCTCGAAATCCTCAAGTTCAACCAGGACCTGTTGCAGAAGTTCGAGGCCGCCAAGATGCACATCAACCCCGAAGCCACGTTCTGGGTCAGCGACACCACGCGCAACAAGCTGTTCCTGAAAAAACTGCAGGTCCTCAGCGGGCGCGACGGCCAGCTCCATCCCGCCGACGATGACGACGTTCGCCACTATCGCCTCTCGTTAGTCTATTTCTTCAAGGACGCGCTGGTTTGGTAATTTTCAGAACTCAGATATTTTTTCCGCGGAAGTGATATGCCTTTCGCGGAATTTTTTATACCGCGATAATGTCAATAAATCATAAAATCGGCTGATGATTGAATGCGTCAGCCGATTTTTTTGTATATTTGCAACGCAAGCGCTGACAATTAAATACGACGACGTTATGACTGCAATTACAATCAACATCCCCGACCACGAGGTCAGCTTCTTCAAGAAGGTGATTGCAAAGATGGGCTGGACGTACAGCGAGGCTAACGTGGTGCGCTCGGCTGCCACGCCCAAGGAACAGGCACTCGCCAAAGTTGACCATGCTTTCGGACAGCTGCGCCAAATGAAGGATGGCGAGCTCAAAGGAATCGATGCGGAGGACCTGCTCAATGAACTGTAAGATTGATACCACGCCCGATTTCGCCCGCGACCTGAAGCAACTGGCGAAACGCTATCCCTCGATGAAGGACGACTATCGCGACTTCCTTGACGCCTTGCGCAAGTCACCGCTCATGGGCGAGCCGTTGGGCAAGCACCTGCGCAAGGTTCGCTTCCCCATCGCCTCGAAGGCCAAGGGCAAGAGCGGCGGCGCGAGGGTTATCACCCACACCGTGCTCGTTGAGAGCGATGGTGCCGACATCACGCTCGTCACCATCTACGACAAGTCCGATCAGGCCAGCATATCCAACCGCGACTTGCGTAAGTTGATGAAGAAGAACGGGCTCGAATGACACACGCGACCTTCCCTTTGTACTCACGCTCGAAAATACTCAAATACATTTGGTATTTTGCTCGCTTAATCGTACCTTTGACCTGTGGTCGAAGGTACTCACGCTCGACAATGCAAAATTAAAACGAGTTTTGTTTTGCATTGTTCTCGCTTATTCGTACCTTTGCATTTAGAATTTGGAAAGTATGAAAGACGAAAGGACGAATGTGGCTTTGGTGCTGTCGAGCGGGGGTGCCCGTGGGCTGGCACACATCGGGGCTATCGAGGAGCTGGAGGCTAACGGCTACAGGATTGGCTCGATAGCGGGATGCTCGATGGGCGCGCTCATCGGCGGGGTGTATGCTGCCGGGAAACTGGAGAGGTTTCGCGAGTGGATGAAGACGGTGGACAGGAAGAAGATGCTGGAATTGACGGACTTCTCGCTGTCGCTGAACCATCTGGTGAAGGGTAAGCGCATCATCGAGGCCATCATGGAGTTCGTGCCCGACGTGGCGATTGAGGACTTGCCGATACCTTACTGTGCGGTGGCTACCGACTTGATAGCCGGCAAGGAGGTGGTGTTCAACAAGGGCAGTCTGTTTGAGGCCATCCGTGCCAGCATCTCGCTGCCGTCGTTCTACGAGCCCGTTCAGCGCGACGGCATGATACTGATAGACGGCGGGGTGCTGAACCCCATTCCGCTGAACAGGGTGAGGAGAATGGCCGGCGACATCCTGGTGGGCGTGGACGTGAGCGGCCATGACTACAAGTCGCAATGGGAGGAGGAGCGCCGGCTGACGGAACGGCAGAGGAACGACCGTTCGCTGAAGGCAAGGATATTGGAAAAACTGATACCTGACAACTTGGAATTCAACCATTACACGTTGTTGTCACGTACCAGTTCGTTGATGATTCGCCAGAACTCCATCCTGATGACCAAGCTCATGAAGCCCGATATGCTGGTGGACATCCAGATGAGCCGCTATGGAGGGTTCGACTACGACAAGTCGGAGAAGATAATAGCCATCGGCAGACAGAGGACCCGACAGACTATCAACAAATACCTTACTACTACTACTCGTCCAACAGCAGCACAGTAGCTGAGCGGGCTGCCTGGGCGCCCATGACCAGCACCTGCGCAATGTCGGCGGTCTTGGAAGGTCCGCTGATAAAGGTGCCGTAGCCGTAGTCGGACAGTCCGGCGGCGGAATTGCCGGCAGCACGGAGGCGCTGATAGGCCTCGTGCATGTTGTTCACAATCTCCGACTTCTTCAGCAGGATGACCAGATTCTCGGAGATGAAGCAGACGGCTTTCTCCTTCATCTGCTGGGGAATCCACACGCAGGCATTCTCAGCCACGCCGAAACTGCCGCGAACGACGCCCACATCGGTGCCGTTCAGGTCGCGGGCACGCCCCACCTCGTCGGGATTGCGCGTGGCGATGGTAATCTCGGGCAGGTTGGAGGCTATCTCCTTGGCATCGGGATAGAGCTCGCGGATGAGGTCGTTCACGTCGCGCCCCTTGTCCACCTCGATGGTATTGCCGCCCACGCTCTTGGTCATGTTCATGAACTGCAACAGCGGGTCGGGGTAGGTGATGGCCTGGATGTCGCTCAGGTCGGGCATGTCGAATTGCTCGCGGATGTTAGCCCTGTATTTCTTCAGGATATCTTCTTTGCTACTCATAGTCTTTAATCATTTCGTGGAACGGTTTCTTGGGGAACTCCATCATCTTATGACCTTCGGCCCACGGGTTCAGGCCGCAGTTCATCAGCGGTGAGGGAATGAGGTTGGCCCAGTGGGCAAGTCCGGTGGCAAAATTGTAGAGTCCGGGCGAGCCGTAGAGCATGGACATGCCTTGGCACATGAGCTTCTTCTGCGGATTGGCGGTGCCGAAGTCGCTGAGCTGTTGGCGCCACAGGTAAATCTGGTCGCCCAGATTGACCTTGGCAGGACAAACGGTCTGACAAGAGTTGCAGAGCGTGCAGGCCGACACGTTGCCCGAGTGCTTCTGCGGGTCGCGCAGCATGCCCAGGTTGATGCCGATGGGCCCGGGGATGAAGTAGCTGTAGCTGTAGCCTCCCGAGCGACGATAGACGGGACAGGTGTTCATGCAAGAGCCGCAGCGGATGCACTTCAGCGACTCCCAGTGCTCAGGATTGCCTATCCACTCAGAGCGCCCGTTGTCCACCAGGATGATGTGCATGTGGTGGGCCGTAGGGCGGGCCTTGCGGAAATGCGAGGTGTAGGTGGTGGTGGGCTGGCCGGTTCCTGCACGACAGAGCATGCGCTGGAAAACAGCAAGGCACTCGTAGTTGGGGATGACCTTCTCCAGACCGATGGCGGCAATGTGCAGCCGCGGGCATGAGGTCGACATGTCGGCATTGCCCTCGTTGGTGCATACCACGATGTCGCCCGTCTCGGCAATACCGAAGTTGGCGCCCGTCATGCCGGCATCGGCAGTCAGGAACTCGTTGCGCAAACTCAATCGGGCACGATAGGTCAGGAACGTGGGGTCGTGGTTGCCCTTCTCGTTCGAAATGCCTTTCTCCTCGAAAAGCTCGCCCACATCGTCGTGGTTCAGGTGGATGGCTGGCATCACGATATGGCTGGGCGCCTGGCCCTTCAACTGGATGATGCGCTCGCCAAGGTCGGTCTCTACCACCTCGATGCCCCTTTCCTCAAGATAGGGATTCATGCCACACTCCTCGGTAAGCATCGACTTCGACTTCACCATCTTCTTGACATGATGGTTCTTCAGGATGCCATACACGATTTCGTTGAACTCGGCAGCATCCTTGGCCCAGTGAACCTCCACGCCGTTCTTCTCGGCATTGGTGGCAAACTGGTCCAGATATTCGTCCAGGTGGGTGATGGTGTGGCGCTTGATCTGCGAGGCCTTCTCACGCAGTTGCTCCCACTCGTCCAAGCCATAGGCCATATTGTCGCGCTTGGTGCGAACAGCCCAGAACGTGGCGTCGTGCCAGTGGGCGTATTGCTGGTTCTTTAAGAACGCTTTGGCAGCCTTACTATGTTGTGTTGACATAATCTTCGTTATTACGTTATACCGTTATTTCGTTATTTCGTTATTTCGACTACAGCCCCGCCGCGAGGATTTCAACAACGTGTTTGAACGCAATCTTCTTGCCTTGCTTGCGGGCTACACCAGCCATGTGCATCAGACAAGAGCAGTCGGGACCGGTGATGTATTCAGCACCCGTCTGGATGTGGCGCTCCACCTTGTCGAGTCCCATCTGGGCTGATACGGCTGTTTCCTCTACGGAGAACATGCCGCCAAAGCCGCAGCACTCGTCAGGACGCTCAGGCTCCACGACGTCGATGCCGTCAACCAGTTGCAGCAGGTCCTTGATCTTATTGAACTTGCCGACATGCTCCTCGGAAGGGGAGGAGAGGCCTAACTCGCGAACACCGTGGCAGGAATTGTGCAGGCTGACCTTATGGGCAAAGGTGCCCAGACGACGGTCAACCTTCACCACATCGTGCAGGAACTCGACAACGTCCATGCACTTCTTGGCGCTCTCGCACTCATGGTTCAGCAGTCGCGGATAGTTCAGGCGGATAAACGCCGTACAGCTGACGCTGGGTGACACCACATAGTCGAAGCCCTGGAATAAATCGTCGAACTTCTCAGCCAAAGGAATGGCCTGTTTCTCGAATCCTGCATTGGCCATCGGCTGTCCACAGCAGGTCTGCTTCTGTGGATAAACAACGTCCAAGCCCAGATGCTTCAGCAACTTGTAGGTTGCCAAACCCACCTCTGGGAAGACGGCATCCACATAACAGGGAATGAATAATCCAACTTTCATATTGTTTTTCGTTATTTCGTTGTTTCGATATTTCGATATTTCGATGTTTCGATGTTTCGATGTTTCGACAAATTATATCACGTGCAATCCGAGGAATACCATCAGTCCGTTCATCAATATCCAGAAGATGGCAAACGGCATCGTCTTGCGCATGATGTCACCATCCTGGCCCTCCATGTCGCAGGCGGCAGTAGCAATGGCGATGGATTGTGGCGAAAGCAGTTTGCCACCCTCGGAGCCTGCACAGTTGGCAGCGGCGAGCCAATTGGTCTCATTACCCGTAACGCCAAAGAAGGTGCCTTGGTTCACCAGGCCGAGGTCGCTGGCTGCTGTGGCCTGCAACTTGCCGAACAGGATGTTGGCATTGGTGGCTGAGCCCGTTACGAAGGTGCCGATAGAACCAATCAGCGGAGCGAAGAATGGGAAGGCTGCACCCGTCAGCAGGACCAGTCCCTTGGCAATGTCGTTGGTCATACCGGTGTTGTTCATCAGCATAGCCATTGCCACCAGACAACAGATGGTAACAACCGTCTTCTGCAGGTTGAGCGTAGTCTTTGCCAGCAAATTGATCAGACGGCCAATACTCATGCCCTGAATCAGTCCACCGATGACGGCACCCAGGAAAATCATCAGTCCGGCATTCGACAGCCATCCGAACTTGAAGGTATTGCCGATGACGGGCAACTCGAACTTGGTCACCAGTGTGTTGTTCAACAGTTCATTGACAGAAGGAACAATCTTGCTGCTGATAAGGATGAAGAAAATAATCAAGCCATAGACACTCCATGCTCGGAGCGTCTTGGCAACACCAAACTTCTGGTGTTCTACTTGTACCGTGTCTTTTTCTGCCTCGTGGCGCAAGAAAAGCTTATCGTATAGCAACATGGCGGCGATGGCTGCTACAGAACCCAGGATAGCCGGTGTCTCAGGACCGATAAAATGGGCGCAGCAGAACTGCACAATGATAGAGCAGGTGCCCACGAAGAGGGCGATGGTGATGTTCTTCAGAATCTTTGTCTTATCCGTCATCATCAGGATAAGGAACGGGGTGATGTAGAACATCAGCGAGAGCTGTAATATAATAAAGGTGGCAACCTCGCACAACTCCTCAGGAGTGGCTACACCGCTGGCAGCAACCTGATTGGCCAGTGTGGTAGCGGGAAGACCTACGGCTCCGAAGCCTACGGCAACGGTGTTGGCCACCAGACAGATAACGGCTGAGAACATGGGCTTGAAGCCTAATCCTATCAAAATGGCTGCAGGAATGGCCACTGCGGTGCCAAAGCCTGCCATGCCTTCGAGCACACCACCAAGACCCCACGTCAGAAGCAGTACGAGCAGTCCCTTGTCGGAAGTCATCTGGATGAACTGTGTCTTGATAGTCTCAATCTCCTTGGTCTCACAGAGGATGTTGTAGCTGAAGATGGCGCATATAATAATAAGGATAATAGGGAAGCAGGCTTTCAGGAACCCTTCGATGACAGACCATAGCGTGATGCCGTATATCGATGCATCGGCATACTTCTCAGGAATAATGCCTAAATTGGGTGTGACAAACAATGCCAAAAGGATAGTGACGATGAGGGTAACGATAGCACTCCTATAACCGGAAACTTTAAATCCCATCATCAGGACAATGAGTAACAGGATGGGAATGGCAGATATTAATGCTGACATAATAAAGGGCTTTTAGTTATTATTATATTAAGAATTGTTGCAAATTTACGAAAAAAAATATAATAATGGAAGAAATAAAGGATTAAAAAAAACAAATATGACATTATTTTCGTATATTTGCCGAAAATAATGCACGTGTAACTAAAGAATCCAATAACAATGATGCTCAACAATTTCCTAAACGACCTGAAACAGTTCCTGCCAACTGAACGTATTTATACCGATGAGCTTCGTACCCTTGGATGGGGAACGGATGCCAGTTTCTATCGTCAGATTCCAAAGGTCGTCATCCGAAGTGATGGCGAAGAGGAGATAAGCCGGATAGTCCAGCTATGTCAGAAACATAAGATGCCCTTTACCTTCCGTGCAGCAGGTACTTCGCTCTCTGGACAGAGCTGTACGGACAGTGTGCTCATTGTGGCAGGCAAGCATTGGGAAAAATATGAAATGGGCGAGGGACAGAATACCATCAAGCTCCAGCCTGGTATCGTAGGGGCCAGGGTAAATGAAATCCTGAAGCCTTACGGACGGGTGTTCCCACCTGATCCCGCTTCTATAGGAAGTGCAATGGTGGGGGGTATCGTTATTAACAATGCCTCAGGAATGAACTGTGGCGTACATGCCAACAGCGACCGTATGATGGTTTCCGCCCGCATTATCCTGACGGACGGTACGGTGCTGGATACTGGCTCGGAAAAGAGTCGCGAGGCATTCCGTAAGTCGCACCCGGAGTTCCTGAAGAAAATTGAGGCTTTGCGTGACAAGGTACGCGCTGACAAGGAATTGTCCGACCGTATCAGCAAGAAATACTCTATTAAGAATGTGACGGGTCTGAATCTTCGTCCACTCATAGCCTATGATGATCCTTTCGATATCATAGCCCATTCGATGGTAGGCAGTGAGGGTACGTTGGCTTTCCTCTCAGAGGTGACGATGAAAACACTTTATGACTACAAGTTCAAGGCTTCTGCAATGGTTTACTTCTTGACGATGAAGGAGAGTTGTGAGGCGGTGGTAGCCATGAAGAAACTGAAGGCTGGTGAGGAAGACTTGAAGATGAGTGCCGAGAACCTGATGGTGAAATCGGCTGAGATGCTGGACTATATGTCGCTCAATAGTGTTGACGACCCCGTGTTCCTGCAATATAAGAAGGATGTGGATGCAGGTAAGATCGAGGGTGTGCAGCCAGGCGATTACCATAACTTGACAGCAATTCTGACAGAGACAAAAGGCGTGACTCATGAGCAGTTGCTAGCGAAGATAGAGAAGATAAAGGAATGCTTGGGACAGTTCCGCCTCTATATTCCTGCTGAGTTTACGGAGGATCCTGCTGTCTATGGCAAGTATTGGGCTATCCGAAGTGGTATCTTCCCCAGTGTGGGGGGTACGCGTCCTACGGGAACCTCTTGTCTCATCGAGGATGTGGCATTCCCCATAGACTCACTGCCTGAGGCCACGGTGAAACTTCAGAAGCTGATAGCCGATCATGGATACAACGATGCCTGTATCTACGGTCATGCCTTCGAGGGTAACTACCACTTCATCCTGAACCAGAGTTTTGCTGATGAACACGAGGTGGCTCGCTATGCTGAGATGATGCGCGATGTGGCTAAACTGGTGGTGGAAGGTTATGATGGCTCGCTGAAAGCAGAACATGGGACGGGCCGAAACATGGCGCCTTTCGTGAAATACGAATGGGGCGAAAAGGCCTATGAGACCATGAAGGAACTGAAAGCCATTTTCGATCCAGAGGGACTGCTGAATCAAGGCGTCATCTTCAACGACGACCCCGACTGCTTTATCAAGTGTCTGAAACCGTTGCCGGTGCTTGATTATGACTATGTCAGTGTACCTGATGGTGGCAGGTATCTCATGGAGCCAGGACTCTCGACAGCAGAAGAGACTGTAGAACAGGTGAAACGTGCCAACAAGTGTATAGAATGCGGATTCTGCGAAGTGAACTGTATGTCGTGTGGTTTGACTCTGTCGAGCCGTATGCGTATTGCCATCCAGCGTGAAATATGTGATTTAGAGGCTACTGGTCGGGATCCAAGGCGATTGGCAACGCTTCGTCGCCAATACAAATATTATGGTGATCAGACTTGTGCAACGGATGGATTGTGTTCTACCTCTTGTCCAATGAAGATCAATACGGGCGAATTGACACATCTGATTCGTCAGTTGAATATGAACGAATCGAAATTGGGCTATCAGGTGGGCGAGTTTGCTGCCAATCACATGGCGGGCATCAAGTCGGGCTTGCGTGTGGTTCTTGATGTAGCGCACTTGGCTCATGTTACACTAGGTCCGTCCTTGATGACCAGTGTGTGTCGAGGCATGAATAAGATGGGCTTGCCTTTGTGGACAACAGCAATGCCTAAGAAGAAACGTCAGCCGAAACCATCAGATTTGACGCAGTTTATTATAGAACGCTCTATACCCATACATGAGGAGGAACACAAGGACTTGAAAGTGGTTTACTTCCCGAGCTGTATCAATCAGACAATGGGATTGTCAAAAGAGTCTAAGGTGAAGCATGCACTTGTTGATGAGGTTATCCAACTGATGGCGAAAGCGGGTTATGAGGTCATCTTCCCTGAGGGGATGGACAGAATGTGCTGTGGACAGATTTGGGAGTCGAAAGGTATGCTCGACATAGCCGACCGCAAGAGTGCTGAACTGGAAGCTGCGCTCTGGAAGGCTTCAGAGCATGGTAAATATCCTGTGCTTTGTGCCCAGAGTCCTTGTTTGCATCGCATGAAGAAGGTAATGCAGAAGATGAAACTTTACGAACCTGCAGAGTTTATCATGACTTACCTTGTAGACAGGCTTGACTTCCATCCAACCGACAAGCGTATAGCATTGCATCTCACTTGCTCTACCCGTCAAATGGGGGTTGATAAAGATATGATAGCCCTTGCTAAACTATGTTCTAACAATGTATTCCTGCCGGAGGGTATTGGCTGCTGCGGTTTTGCTGGCGATCGCGGCTTTACCTTCCCTGAACTGAACAAGTACGGCCTGCGTAAGCTTCGTCCGCAGATTGAGGCCAACCATATTGAGGTAGGCTACTCCAATAGCCGTACCTGCGAGATTGGATTGGAACATCATGCAGGCATTCCTTACATGAACATTGTCTATCTGGTGAATATCTGCACAACGGCAAAGAAACCAAAGGATAGCTAGAAAGTGCAGGGGAGGGCACTGAGCTGATAGTAAAGGGTGCGAGCCATACGCTCGTGCCCTTTATCATTTGGGTGAAGTCGGTCGTTCTCTGGGTCAGCAAAGAATTGTGCATACTCGTCCATCATTGGATAGAGACCGCTGACGGCATTCATGTCGATGACGGGAATAGCCCAAATGTTACCAGCTTCTTTCACAGCTTTAATATATTCTTCCAGATAAATGCCGCACTGGTTGGTGTAGTCTTCCGTACACTGCCAGTTTTTCTCGCTTCTATAGAACTGTGCACGATGAATGGGCGTGAGCAAGACAATCTGTTTGGTAGGATACATCCTTTTAACCTTGTCAATGGCCGTATTGATACGTCCGCGGTAGGTGTTTCCGTCCATATTCATGTAGCGACGCTTCCTGTCGACTAATTTCTTGGGCTGTCCGTGACCGTACATTACTTGCTCTTCTTTCTCATCATACCACTGGCCGATGGGAACTCCGTTGTTGTAATCGTTAGTGCCGATGAATATTAAAATGGCATCTACAGAGTCGCCGTGTTCTTCTTTCAGCTTGTCTGCTTGTCTGGGAATGTCGTTCCATTGACGTCCACTCACAGCATAGACATACGGAGTGATGCCTAACCATTCCTGCAGGAAGTTCCAGTATTTCTTCTTCGAACCACTATTGCGTGGATCGGTTATAGAGTCTCCCAAGTAAGCAACGCGTTTCTGCATCCAAGGATGTACAAAGGTAACTTGTGCTTGGACAGTGCCGCAAAGCAATGCTGCCCATATCAGCAAAATAATCTTTTTCTTCATAGTTTTTAAGTAATATTTCGGCAAAAGTACGAATAAATATTCTTGTTAACAAGTTTTTTATTCTTTTTTAATAATAACATTTGCACGCACCTAAAATATTGTGTACCTTTGCCCCCGTTAAACAATAAAAAGAAAGGAAATAACATGAATTATAACGATTTTGAATTGAAAAATCTGTCTGTTGACGAGCAGTTGTCTATGTCTTCTGCTTTCCCTGTGTTGATGCGTAAGGTTTATGTGTGGATGACCCTTGCTCTGGTGATTACTGGTTTTACTGCTTATGGCGTAGCTACCAGTCCTGGTGTACTGCAGCTTATTTTCGGCAATCAGATACTCTTTTGGGGAATGATTATTGCCGAACTTGCATTGGTCATCGGTGTCAGTGCAGCCATTAATCGCCTGTCGTTGACTACGGCTACATTGATGTTTATTCTATATTCTGTCATCAACGGTGCGTTGTTCTCTTCTATCTTCTTGATTTATACAGCATCATCCATAGCTACCGTTTTCTTTATCACGGCTGGTACATTTGGAGCAATGGCACTGATTGGTTATACAACCAAAACAGACCTTACCTCTATTGGCAAATATCTGTTCATGGCTTTGATAGGCTTGATTATTGCCACACTTGTCAACATGTTCATTAAGAGTGAAGGCTTTACCTATATCCTTAGTTACATCGGTGTGCTTATTTTCGTAGGTCTTACAGCCTACGATTCTCAGAAGATCAAGCAAATGCTTTTGCAGGCTCCTGATGCAGGGGAGGGCGCACAAAAGATAGCACTTCTTGGTGCTTTGACATTGTATCTCGACTTTATCAATCTCTTCCTCTATCTGCTCCGCATTTTTGGAAGAAGAGATTGATTCACCTCGTCTCTCCCTATATATAATAAGGTATATAAGTTTTCGTATTGTCATGAAATGCGAAAACTTTTATATTTTATGTAAAATTCTTCTGGAAAAGTTTTGTTGTTTCGGAAAATAGTCGTACCTTTGCATCCGCTTTC
>Ga0310695_10011091_pt1 | contig 12977 bp, 4 predicted proteins | sample RumenRJG_04DNA_FD_203882 | JGI IMG/M metagenome (GOLD analysis project Ga0310695, IMG submission 203882) | Bovine rumen microbial communities from Lethbridge, Alberta, Canada - RJG_04 (v2) (version 2) | ecosystem: Host-associated > Mammals > Digestive system > Stomach > Rumen | place: Canada...
TTTTTATTTTGTAAAGCATTAAGTTGTTTTAGTGTTATATGATAATTCAAAGGAGCACCCAAACGGATGCTCCTTTGATTATAGAGTAGGATAGGGATTAGTCCTCCCAGTTCTCCTGCGTCTTGCGGACGTAGGTCTTGTAGCGGAGCTGGGCCATCTTCTGGGCCTCGGCGAAGAGTTCCTCGGCCTCGTTGGGATAAGCCTTCTTCACTGACAGGTAGCGAACCTCGCCCAGCAGGAAGTCGTGGAAGTTAGCCCAGTTCGGCTCCTTAGAGTCGAGTGAGAACGGATTCTTGCCTTCATCGGCCAGAGCAGGATTGTAGCGCCAGAGGTGCCAGTAACCGCACTCAACAGCCTTCTTCTCCTCAGCCTGGCTCTTACCCATACCGCCCTTGGCCTTCAGACCGTGGTTGATACAAGGAGCGTAAGCGATGATGATTGAAGGTCCGTGCCAAGCCTCAGCCTCGCGGATAGCCTTGAGGGTCTGTGCGTGGTCTGCGCCCATAGCAATCTGAGCTACGTATACATAACCGTAGGTGGTAGCAATCATACCCAGATCCTTCTTGCGGATGCGCTTACCCTGAGCAGCGAACTGAGCGATAGCGCCGAGAGGAGTAGCCTTAGAGGCCTGACCACCGGTGTTAGAGTAAACCTCAGTATCGAGCACGAGGATGTTGACGTCCTCACCAGAAGCAATCACGTGGTCGAGACCGCCGTAACCGATATCGTAAGAAGCACCGTCACCACCGATGATCCACTGTGAGCGCTTCACGAGGTAGTGATCCAGCGTCTGGAGTTCCTTGCAAACGGGACAACCCTTGGCTGCGCTCTCGGCGATGCACTTGCGGAGCTTCGGAGCAATCTCCTTGGTCTTCTCGGCATCATCCTTGTTCTCAATCCACTCCTTAGCGAGAGCCTTGTACTCGTCGCTGGCGTTGCCGTCGATCATCTCCTGCAGCAGCTTAGCTACGCGCTCCTTCATCTTCTTGTTACCGAGTGCCATACCCAGACCGAACTCGCAGAAGTCCTCGAACAGTGAGTTGTTGAATACAGGACCCTGACCCTTCTCGTTCTTGGTGTAAGGCGTAGAGGGGATAGAAGCAGAGTAGATTGAAGAACAACCGGTAGCGTTGGCAATCATCTGACGGTCACCGAAGAGCTGAGAAATCAGCTTCACGTAAGGAGTCTCACCGCAACCAGAGCAAGCACCAGAGAACTCGAACAGAGGCTGAGCGAACTGAGAGTTCTTCACGTTGCTCTTGATGTCGACCAAGTGCTGCTTGCTGGGAACCTTAACCAACTTGTCCCAATCGGCAGCCATCTTCTTCATATCGGCAGCATCGGGGTTGAACGGAACCATCGTGAGGGCCTTGCCGAGCTTAGGATTACCCGGGCAGATGTCGGCACAGTTGCCGCAACCTAAGCAGTCGAGGACAGAAGGCTCGATGACGAAATGCATGCCCTTCATAGCGGCAGGAGCCTTCATCTCGAGGGTCTCCAGACCGTCGAAGCCAGCCAGCTCGTCGTCGGTCAGAACGAACGGACGGATAGCAGCGTGAGGACAGATGTAAGCACACTGGTTACACTGGATACAGTTGTCCTTGTTCCAAGCGGGAACGAAGGCCTCAACACCACGCTTCTCGTAAGCGGCAGTACCAACCTGCCAAGAACCGTCAACAGTGCCGTGCTTCACGAAGTCAGAAACCTTCAGCAGATCACCAGCCTGAGCGTTGATAGGACGAACCAGCTCCTTAACGAATGCGGGAGCGTTGTCGGCCTTAGGCTCGTCATCAGGCAGGTTAGCCCACTCAGGCTTAACAGTGAGCTGTACGTACTCACCACCACGGTCGATAGCTGCGTAGTTCTTATCAACAACGTCCTGACCCTTAGCGCCGTAAGACTTCAGGGCAGCAGCCTTCATCTTCTCAACAGCGAGCTCTACTGGGATAACGCCAGTAATACGGAAGAATGCACTCTGCAGGATGGTGTTGGTACGGTTACCCAGACCAATCTCCTGTGCAATCTTAGTAGCGTTGATGGTATAAACGGTAATGTTGTTCTGTGCGAAGTAGCGCTTTACCTTGTTAGGCATGAACTTCTCCAGCTCGTCGGCGTCGAAGATAGTGTTCAACAGGAACTGACCGTTCTTCTGCAGACCACGAGTCACGTCGTACATGTGGAGGTAAGCCTGAACGTGACAAGCCACGAAGTTTGGTGTGGTTACCAGATAGGTAGAGCGGATAGGTGTATCACCGAAGCGCAGGTGAGAGCAGGTGAAACCTCCCGACTTCTTTGAGTCGTAAGAGAAATAAGCCTGACAGTACTTGTCGGTGTTGTCACCAATAATCTTAACAGAGTTCTTGTTAGCACCTACGGTACCGTCAGCACCCAGACCATAGAACTTAGCCTGGAACATGCCCTTACCGCCGAGTGCAATCTCAGGAACCTCAGGCAGAGAGGTGAATGTCACATCGTCAACGATACCGATGGTAAAGTGGTTCTTAGGCTCTGGCATAGCGAGGTTGTTGAACACGCTGATGATCTGAGCAGGTGTTGTATCGTGAGAACCAAGGCCATAACGACCGCCCACGATAACAGGACGATTCTCCTGGTCGTAGAAGGCATCCTTTACATCGAGGTAGAGAGGCTCGCCATTGGCACCTGGCTCCTTGGTACGATCGAGGACAGCAATCTTCTTGACGCTCTTAGGCACAGCTGCGAGCAGGTGCTTCACTGAGAACGGACGATAGAGGTGAACAGAGATCATACCTACCTTCTGACCGTTAGCGTTCAGATAGTCGATAGCCTCACGGGCTGCATCGGTAGCAGAACCCATCAGGATGATCATGCGATCGGCATCCTCGGCTCCATAGTAAGAGAAGAGGTGATACTCACGACCAGTAATCTTTGAGAGCTCGCCCAGATACTTCTCAACCACCTCGGGAACTGCATCGTAGTAGGGGTTGCAGGCCTCACGGTGTGTGAAGAAGGTCTCAGGGTTCTCAGCGGTACCACGGGTGATAGGACGCTCAGGGCTCATAGCACGGTCGCGGAAACGCTTGATGTACTCTTCCTTAACGAGCGGACGAACATCCTCCTGGTCGAGCAGCTCGATCTTGTGATACTCGTGAGAGGTACGGAAACCATCGAAGAAGTTAACGAAAGGTACGCAAGTCTCAAGAGAAGCCAGATGAGCAGCGGCAGTCATATCCATCACCTCCTGAACAGAACCCTCGCAGAGCATAGCGAAACCTGTCTGACGGCAAGCCATCACGTCCTGGTGGTCACCGAAGATACACAGAGAGTGAGAAGCCAGTGTACGGGCAGAAACGTCGAATACGCAGGGAATAAGTTCGCCGGCGATTTTGTACATGTTAGGGATCATCAGCAGAAGACCCTGAGAAGCAGTGAATGTAGTGGTGAGAGCACCAGCCTGCAGCGAACCGTGAACGGCACCGGCAGCACCAGCCTCTGACTGCATTTCCTGAACTGAGACGTTCTGACCCCAGAGGTTCTTACGACCACGGGCAGCCCACTCGTCAACATGCTCCGCCATAGGCGAAGACGGGGTGATGGGGTAGATAGCAGCTACCTCCGAGAACATATAGCTCACATGAGCCGCAGCCTCGTTACCATCACAAGTGATAAACTTCTTTTCTTTAGCCATTTTTTTTACAATAAAAAAATTAAAATATTGCGTTATCTCGTTATATCGTTTTTTACATTAATAAAGGAATCCAAGCAGCCACAACGGAATTTGATTGTCTTTTCCTACTTCAGTGTTGTAACGAGCATAAATCGTATCGCTCGCATACCTTATTTTATTATGCGTGTCAGCATCGCTGATACGGAATTTCAGTTTGCCGTCCACTATGAAGTAAGGCTCGCGTCCATTCTGGTTCACCTTATGATCCTTCCATAGTGAGTTTACGAAGAACGTCTCCATAGCCGTCTGCTTCTCTACATGAATGGGATAGATAGCGTAGAGCAGGTTGGAGTTGTGAAGCATAACCTTTGATGGCTTCTTGGGGAAGTCCTCGCCAATAGGATAAATCATGTTCAGCAGACGGGCATCGGTGAGGTATTTGATGTAGTTCATCACCGTAGCTCGACTGGTTTCGATGTCCTGAGCCAGCTTTGATACGTTAGGAGCCTTAGGACCTTCCTCAGCCAACTGATAGAAAAGCTTCTTAATCTTTGGCAAATATTTCAGCTCTATCTGCTTGATGAGCAGAATATCTACCTCGGTCATCATGTTCATGGTCTTCAGCAGGTTCTCGCTATAGTTGCGATGCTCCTGGAAGAAGGGGTAGAAACCATGATGGATGTAGTCTTGGAAATAGCGACGAGGCGACACGTTAGGCAGAATCTGCTTGATAATATGCTCATGGTCACTCAGAATCTCTTCTAGAGTGTACGGACGGAAGTTGTTACCTGTAAGCAGATTAAGAAACTCGCGGAACGAGAAGCCACGCAGGTTGTAACTCTTTACAATACCATTCAGCTCAGGATTCTCATCCTTCAGTCGCATCACGCTTGACCCAGTGAAAACAATCTTAAGACTAGGGTAGAGGTCGTAGCATTTACGAAGTTCCTGTGACCAATTGTCCTGCTTAAACACCTGATCAATTAGCAACACGCGACCACCATGATGATAGAACTCTCCTGCGAAGTCTGCAATACCTCGTCCCTGAAAATAGAAGTTATTCATGTTGATGTAAAGACATTGTTTATCGTTCACATCAAACTTCTCTTTTGCATACTGTAGAAGAAATGTTGTCTTTCCGATACCACGCGTACCTTTGATGCCAATCATGCGGTCGCTCCAGTCTATCTCATCCATTAATGTGCGACGAACAGGAGCATTTACATGTTCAACTAAGTAATGATGCGTTCTGAAAAAAGCTTCCATCTACAGATTTGTTTTAAAACAGCTGCAAAGGTACTACTTTTTTATCGAAATTGCAAAGCAGAGATTGCAAAATAAACGGAAATTTAACTTATTTTTGTGGTTTCTAAATAAGAGCCTATAGTTTGAACGATATAGTACCCATCAAGGTGCGCCCCATATAGCGATAAGGGATATAGGAAGTGCCTCCAATCTCGTAACTGACATTGAAAATGTTGTCGCAGTCGAGCGAAAGCTGCATCAGGTCATTATAGTCGTATTTCAATCGCAGGTCAACCAACGCCCTGTCATTGAGATAAAAGTCTTCGCTGCCTGTTACACGTGAGTTGGCTTTATTGAGCGTACGCGATGTGTAACGGAAGTTGCCCGATAGCCAGAGCGCATGGTGAGCTTTTCTTAATAGGCGCTGTTCGCAGGTGAGGTTGGTGATGACTGATGGTACACTATAGATATAATGGTCGCTGTATGAATATTGCTCAGCGCTGAGTGCTCGCTGCCAAGTCGTATTGAGGTGAGCGTGTAAAGAAGCGGTGTTGTAACCCAGTTCCAGTTCGGCACCTGCAATCTTCAAGGTACCAGCATTGATGAACTTTGGTGCATAGAGATCCTGGCTTTGGTTATTACTGATGATATTTGTCAGGTGGTTATAGAACAGGTTGACGTCATAGCTGAGGTTTGACACTTTACCGATGAAGTCAAGCTGTAGGGCGTTCAGATACTCGGGTTGCAGGTCAGCACTGCCACGATAGGCACTGGTCGTGTTCTGGCGGGTGTAGTAGGGGGCGTCGACGAAAGCGCGAGAATATGACAACTTTGTACTGAACTTCTTGCTGGGCATATAGATGAGGGCAACACGCGGCGAGAAAGCATCGACATGTACCTCGTTCTTGCGGTATTTATTGTCGTAGCGTATGCCGGCATTGAGAATGACGTTGTCAAGTAAAAAGTGCTTGGCCTGTATGAAAGCAGACACACTGCGCTCGCGACCAACCTTAACGGTATAGCTGGACTCGGGCATGACCATCGTCATTTCCTCAAAATTCTCGCCTACATGCGTGTCGTTAGCGTCCAGGGTAAAGAACTCATATTGGGTACCTACGAGGATGTTTCCTTTCATGTTTCCCAACTTGTAATTGGCATCGGCCTTAGCTATCGCTCCTAAGGTGTATTCATTCCACAGCAGGTCTTGCGACATACCGCGATACAAGCGATAGACAATCTTTCCATTCTCATCTCTTACGGCATGACCAGTCCTGTCGAAGTCAACATTGACGATAGAGTCAGAGAGCACCTGATAGTCGTCGATGCTATACCAGTCGCCATAGGCCGATACATTGAGGTTGATTTTTCCGATAGTCTTCTCGTAGCCCAGGTCAATGTGTGTCTCGTTAATAGAATAGCCAGCCTTATCGCCACCCAGTTTGCGGTAGCGGTCGTAGTCGTAGGCCACACCATACCAAGAGTACTGAGGCACCTGCTTTCCGTGTTTGCGGCTCAACATCATGCTGAAGTCCTTGACCTTCAGGTTGAAACCTAAATCGTATGATGGCTTCCCTTCATAACGACCAATGTAGGCATAACCGTCATAAGGCGTATTGGAAAGCCCCGTACCTTTGGGAATATCAAACCGATCGCCTTGGGAGGTATAGAACGAGCCCCATGCGATGATGTCCGTTTCAAGGAAAGACGTACCAGCAATGAGGTCAGCACGATGCGTGCCATGAGAACCATACCCGTACTTACCTTTCACACCGTTGACTTCCTTGCCTTCACGGGTGATGATATTGACCACTGCCGTAAGAGCCACGTTTCCGTAAAGAGAAGAGGCAGGACCGCGCAGCACCTCAATATGGTCTATTTTCTCTGTACTAATGGCATAGTCCAGTTTGCCGTTGTTAGTAGAGCGGGTATTAAGACGATGACCATTTTCCATGATGAGGATTTTTTCTTGTCCAGAGGAATAGACGCCGTGCATCGTGACGTTTGAGAAGGCATAGGAGCATATCTCGCTCATGCCGGGAATATAGTTGGCCAGTATCTGTCCGATGCTTTTGTTATTGCTCAGATTGTCAATCATCTCGCGTGTAATGATGGTCACGGGGACTGGAGCCTCTTCAATCAACTCTTCCTGGCCAGATGCCGTTTTAATCGTTGTTCCTCGACCCTCTCTCAGTTTGTTGATCATATCAACGAAACGCACAGGGTCTTGCAAAGAGCCATAATAGTTCCTGTTCTCCTTCAGCAGCATACCAGCATATTTCTCGGATTCCGCTGTCTGGTCAAGTGCCAGACAGCAGAGTGAGATGAGTCGGTAGGCTTTCTGCCTGTCGGTACCGAGAAAACTGTTCTCATTGTTTTTCAGTAACACCAGTGCAGAGTCTATACGACCAATCTTATAGGCATTCTCAGCCTGTGAGTAGATATCTTGGGCTGATGCAGGCAATGCTATGAACATCAGTGAGATGACTGCTAAGAATAATCTCATCATAATTGACTGTTTTTATAATTCTATCTGTGACAGACAGTAGTTTATATTTTGTTTCTCCAACAGTCTGAAATGACTGGTAGGCAATGGGTGCATGTTAATGTGGGGTAATAACTGCCTCCATGATTTTTCATTCTCTTGTTTTAAATCCAGGAACGACATGTGGGTAGCTTGGAAATAATCCACCTTGCCGTTGTAGAAAGGCATGGGCACTCCATCTTCCACTGGTACGACGTATTCCTGCATGTGGCGCATTTTCTCTATCACCTTACTAGCATTGAAATAGGTGTCGAAGAGGATGACTCTTGGCGATTGTCCCGTTTCTGATTGCCACTTGGCGGCACAACGATAACTGAACTCACCGCCGTAGCTATGACCCACAAAGGCGCTGACTTCAACATTAGCCGGTAGGTTCTGCTTAATCAGTTCTATATAGGTCGTCACGATATCTGTCTTGGTCTTGCCGGCAAAGGTCTTGCTGAAATGCTCCTGTATAGGTTCTATGACGAAGACCGAATGATGGCGGCAAAGTGCTGTGATCAATGGCAGAAGGAGACGATAGGAGGTAAGCCCCTGAATTACCACCGCAACAGGTTTAGTGGCATCATAGCCCTGCACCCAGTTGCCAATGGTTGACTGATGGGCAGCTATTTCTTCAATCGTTCTGAGACGGAGCACATCATTTACTTTCAGCTCCTCGCCCTTGGCGCTGGCCATTGATACCAGACTGATGGCTGTCAGTGAATTCAGACCAAGCATGGTGAGGTCGTCAGTAACCCCAAACTTATTGGTTCCCAACAGGTCGCGGGCCAAGTCGAGAATCAGCTGCTCACGGTAGTTGCGGGCAGCCACCATAGCAGGGTGCCATGTGGCAGCAGTCTCATATGTCGTCAGAGCCTGCCTGTCAACCTTACCGTTGGGCGTCATGGGAAGACTCTCCAACTGTATGAACTGCTGGGGTATCATGTAGTCTGGCAGTTGTTCATCCAAAGTCTGCCGTAGCATTTCCGGTTCGATACTATAATCCGCACAATAGAAGCCCACCAGGTATTGAGCCTTACCACTTGTATGAATGATTACAGCGGCATCGTTGACATCGGGATATTCACGAATCTTGTTTTCTATCTCGCCCAGTTCTATGCGGAAGCCACGCAGCTTTGTCTGACTGTCAATACGTCCTATATATTCTAACTGATTTTCATCGTTCCAGCGTACCAGGTCGCCCGTGCGATACATCTGTTCGCCATGTATGAATGGCGACGCTACAAACTTCTCTGTTGTCAACTCAGGACGTTTCCAGTAGCCTCGTGTCAATTGGCATCCCAACAGGCATAGCTCACCAATAACGCCTCGTGGCACCAAATGCCCTTCTGTGTTGACGACGGCAGAAATTGTATTCGGTGCAGGACGTCCTATCGGTATGTTTTCGTAATTCCTATTCTGGTCTATCTGGTAATATGAAGAGCAGACGGTGAACTCCGTAGGTCCGTAACAGTTGAAGAGCTGCAGGGCAGAAGGCTTGAAATAGGTGAGCTTCTCGCCTCCAAGCATTAAGAAACGAAGTGGTAAGTCATACTGCATCTGCATAGCCATACCCAGTTGGGTGGTCAGCAGCATACCTACGATATCATGCTCTACCAGATAATGGTATATGCCCTTGAGATCCTGTCGCAATGATGTGGGCAGGATATGGAGCGTACCACCACACATCAGCGGTGGGAAGAGGTCGAAGACGGAACCATCGAAACTGAAACTGGTATGGATGGCCACTTGTTCTCCAGCCTTTAGTTGTTCTACCTTCAGCAACCATTCAAGGAAGTTAAGCAGTCCTCGATGTTCAACCATCACACCTTTTGGCATTCCAGTGGAGCCAGAGGTGTAAATCATGTAGGCCAATGATGAAGGCTTACTTTCGTTGATAGGGCTACTAGGTGCGTCAAAGTCTATTTCATCAAAGAGAATAACCGTTTGCACGGGGAATGTACCCTCTGCCTTTTTGTTTTCCAATAACCTTTTCGTGGTGATTAAGATAGGAGCCTGAGAGTCGTCGATCATATATTTCAGACGACTATAGGGGTAGTCATAATCTAAAGGAATATAGGTGCCGCCTGCCTTAAAGACTGCCAATACGGAGATCATGAAACTGATGCGGCGTGGAAGCATCAGACCAACGAAGGTGTCGGTGGTGACATGAGCTTTTCGAAGAGCGGCTGCCAGTATATCCGACTGACGGTTCAGTTCTGCATACGTGATAGATTTATCCTTATCTACAACTGCTGTTGCATCAGGTGTACGCAGCGCTTGCTTCACAAACAGACTTGTGAAGGTTTGCGAGGTGTCGAAATCCAGATGCTCGCCTGTACCCAGTGTAATCAGGGCCGTCTGCTCATTCTTTGGAATCAAGGAAAGGGCAGACAGCGGCTTATCTTTTTCAGAAGCCTCTATAAAACCATGAAGCAACTGACGATAACACTGCATCATTCTTGAGATGAACACCTGCGAATAGGCGTTGGCCTGATATTCTGCGTTCAGTCTTAAACCCTCGTCCTGACGGAACAGCTGCATCACCAGCATCTCGCCAGTAGCATTCTCCATGATGGGCAATGGCTGATAGAGTTGTCCGCCGATAGTCTCTGTAGATATGAGGTCGCCCTGCCAGGCAAACAGCACGCTACTGTTGATGCAACTGTTCTGGGCATTCTGTTCATTAAAGGAATAGAGGTCGTTGGCCATACTGCCCAGCAGTTGTTGTTTCATGGTATGGAGCAACTCGCATACGGTGGGCTGATGATGCCATGATACGTGAACGGGCAGTGTCTTAACCATCATACTGATGGTGCTTGAGGTCTTCAGATCCTTACGTCCGTTATAGACGGTAGCGAAGAGCGACTCCTGTGCATAGGAATAAGCGCCCAGCAGATAACCAAAGACTGTCGTAGTCAGTACATTGGGGGTTACGCCCATCTTACTGCAGGCTTCCTCCAGTTCCTGATAAGGAATATCCAGAAGCAGATTCTCCTGTGCGAATATTTTCGTTTCTTCATGCAAGTCGGCCTCTGGTAATGATACGATGTCAAGATGTCCGAAATGTTCCTTGTTCCATGCAGCAGCCTGCTGATAGGCTTCTGTCTTTCTGAGCAGCTCTTCCTCCTGGGCAACCTCGAATCCGCTCCATGTCTCTCGTTGCAGGGACTGGCCGTCGTAGGCTTTGCTCAGGTCGTGCAGCAACACCTCAAGGGAATAACCGTCGAAGATGATATGATGGAAATCCATGAAGAGGTAGGCTGCAGAAGGTGTACTGAAAATACGGATACGGAACAAGCGGTCGGCCAGTAGGAAGAACGGTTGCATTAACTGTGGACGCAACTGTTCGAAGTCGGCTTCGCTCACCGTTTCTATATCCTGCAGATATGTCTCGTCATCATTTCGACGCTGACGGGGCTGCCCCTTCTCATCGATATATAAGCGGGTCTTTACAAATGTATGGGCCTCAATGACAGCTTCAAGGGCCTTTGCTAAGCGAGCCAGATCTACTCCTTTGCCCAATCGAAAGAGCATCCCATTATTATAGACAATCTCTCCCTGACGAGCCATGCTGGCAGCAAAGATTCCCTGTTGCGTCTGGCTTAAAGGGTAGTCCATTTGTGGCTTTATCTCGAGTGCCCCGGCTTTTGCATAAGCATTGGCAATGCGTCGTGGGGTGCGGTGCTGATAAATCAGACCGGCACTCAGCGAAAGACTTGGGCAAAGCGTCTGTAACTGAATCACACGGATGCTGTCACCGCCCAATGAAAAGAAATCATCGTTGATGCCAATACGACTGATGCCGAGAGTCTGTTCGAAAGCTTCGCACAACAGACGTTCCGTCTCATTCTGCGGAGCCATATAAGGCTGATGTTCTATCATGCTGGCATCAGCAATAGGAGAGAGCAGTGCCTTACGGTCGATCTTCCTGTTGATGTTCAACGGAAAACTATCCATCTTCACGAAATAAGATGGAATCATATAGTCAGGCAGTTTCGTGGTCAGGTACTCACGAATGTCTTGTTCCCTGATATCCGCAGCCGTGATATAATAGGCACAGAGATACTGGCGACCTGTGGCAGAAGTAAAGCCTTTGACAACAGCATTCTCGACACCTTCCATCCGTTGTAGCAGCATCTCCACCTCACCAGGTTCTACGCGCTGACCGTTGACTTTTATGAGCCAGTCCTTACGGTTCACATAGACCAAGTTGCCATCAGGCAGTCGTCGTACGATGTCACCCGTATGGAGCCATCCGCCCTGATAGAGCTGAGCCGTACGTTCAGGGTCTTTATAGTAGCCCAGTGTCAGGTTGCCCTTCATGCAAAGCTCACCCTCTTCGGCCTCCTGCCCGTTCTCGTCAAGGATGCAATATCTGACGTGAGCGGCTGGTTTACCGATAGGTGTGTTCTCATAAGGCTTATCCACTATAAAGGTTGCTCCTGCACCGCAGGTCTCCGTCTGCCCGTAGTGGTTAATCAGCGTAAAACCTTCCGGGTGGATGTTCGACAGACGTTCGGCTCCCGTCATCACCAGTTTAAGGGCTTCCGACTTACTGCGGAAATGAGCCAACAGGGAAGGGGGAAGGAATGTAAATTCAATCTTCTGTTCAGCCAGGAACGCTTCCAACAGTTGGATATCCTTCGTGACCGATGGGGGTACAATGGTAAGTGTACCGCCTCTGAACAATACGCAGAATACCGAACGGCTGGCTATATAATAAAAAGGTGTAGTGACGCCCATCACCGACAAGTGCATTTCCTCCAACAGCTTGTCGAGGGGCACCTCGCCACCGAATGCCTTGAATGAATGGAGCACTCCCTTCGGATTTCCCGTACTGCCAGAAGTGTAAAACAGCGTACTCACGTCATCCTCTTCGGGCATGATGAGGGTGTCGGTAGGAGGCGTTGCCATCATCTCCTTCATGACGGCTTCGTCGATCACGAGTGATGCCTCACAGTGAGCCGTGATATAATCGATGCGCTCCTGAGGGAATAGATTGCTCACGGGCACTGCAGCATGTCCAGAAAGCCAGATGCCTATCTCTGAAGCCATATAATCCATACCTGTGGGCAGACAGACAGGGATAAAAGAATGAGGTGACAGTCTGCGGGCTTGCAAATAAGCAGCCACCCTCAGGGCCGTCGTATAGAAATCACCATAGGTTGTCTGTCGTGTACCGTTTTGGTCAATGACAGCAATCTTATTGTGATTATTCTTAAAAGAATCAATCAGCCTATGGATGAATCTCGCTTTACTCATGCTTTCTTGATGGGTAAGGTAAATGTGAAACTCGTACCTTGCCCGAGTGCTGACTCGAAGGATACCTTACCTCCGTGCTTGTTTTCTATGATATCACGTGTGATGCCCATGCCAAGACCCGTGCCTTGACCTACGGGCTTTGTGGTGAAGAAATTCTCGTAGAGACGCTCCTTCACCTCGTCACTCATGCCAATACCATTATCTTTAATCTGAATTGTCAGTTCATCGGCAGCCAAGACCGATACCTCTATCGTTGGCTGGTAGTCGGTACCTTCCTGCTGACTGCGCTGACGAACT
>Ga0310695_10011094_pt1 | contig 12969 bp, 9 predicted proteins | sample RumenRJG_04DNA_FD_203882 | JGI IMG/M metagenome (GOLD analysis project Ga0310695, IMG submission 203882) | Bovine rumen microbial communities from Lethbridge, Alberta, Canada - RJG_04 (v2) (version 2) | ecosystem: Host-associated > Mammals > Digestive system > Stomach > Rumen | place: Canada...
TTTCACGGAGCGGAACTTCCGCAGCCGGATTTAGAGGAGGATTAAATGACGAAATATGTCAGTACTGCGCCGAAGAAGCCCAAAAAGTCCAAGGTCCTGATCTTTCTGAACATCGTCATCGGGATCCTCACTGCCGCTGTCATAATCAGGCTGGTCATTTTCCTGCTTATTGACAGTGACAGGCACGGTTACTATAATCGGACATTCGGAGACATGTCGGCGGTGTACTCCCTCGAACGCAGTGATTATGCGGAGCTGATAGACGAGTATATCAATGACCGCGGCGTGATCGGTATGGTGAACAGCGAGTACGAGGATGCGGCCGCGGTGGCCGAGTATGCCGATGCGGCATTCCGGTACGGCGCCTACATGGGGAGCGGCGATGCTCAGAGAGCACAGCGGCAGAAAGAGCGCATGGACAAGGCGGCAGAGAAGGTCGGGATTTACGGACCGGAGCTGGAAAAGATCGACGGCAGGCTGGATTCCGACAGATAGAACGAAAAGTGTAGTCATTGTCAATTAGCGGAGAATGGTCTAAAATATAGTCTGAAAACGTATACGCAGAGCGATCTTCGGATCAGGATTATAAGTGGTAACAAGCAATGGATATTAACGATTTATACGATGCCGGCGGAGATATCATTGATGCGGTCAATGACGCGGTCAGCCGCAATGATTATTCCAGACTGAGCGATAATATCAAAAAAACAGTGAAAGAAGTATCGGACACGATACAGCGTGACGTAAGGCAGTACAACGAGAAGGACAGAAATCAGGACGTACGGCGCAAGGTGTACCGCAATACGGCCGGCCAGGGGAGGAAGCAGTACGGAAGCAATCCCTACCGCAGATACGAGTACGCGGCGCCCGGCGCTCAAGCGAGGATGAGACGAGAACAGCAGCCTCAGCCGCAGCCCCGGTACGTGACACCCAAGTCTGCGTTCATCCAGCAGATCGTCAGCAAGCAGAAGGGAATCGGGAAGATCGTCGGCGGTGTTGCCGGGCTGTTTGTATTCGGACCTTTTCTGCTCGGCGATATTTTCACCATTCTTATGGGAGGGATCAGCGGCGGCGTCCTTTTCGGGCTGCTCGCTACGGCGCTCATTATCGCCGGCTGTATCTACTGCATCATGTCGGGGAAAAAGGACCAGGATCTGGTGAAACGCTATTATCAGTACGGCAAAGCGATCGGAGACGCGGAGTATATCGAGATCGCGAAACTCGCGCGTCTGACAGGCAGGACCAAAGAGGAAGTCCTGAAGGATATCCGGGACCTGATGGATAAGAACCTGCTCAAGCAGGCGTGGCTGGATGACCAGGAGACGACGCTGATCCTCACGGAGGAAGTGTATAACCAGTATCAGCAGATCCGCGCGGAGAGCGACCGCATGAGACGGGAAGCCGAACAGGATAATGCCGCGGATGCGGAGCTCCCTGCAAATGCAAGGGCTATTATTAAAGAAGGAAGAGAGTACATTCAGGCGATCCACAACCTCAATGACGAGATCCCGGGCGTCGAGATGTCGGAGAAGCTCTACCGCCTGGAGAGCACGATGGACCGCATCGTGGAACAGGTCCGCCAGCAGCCGGAAAGCGCTTCGGAACTTCGAAAACTGATGAGCTATTATCTCCCGACCACCGTCAAACTGCTCAGCGCGTATAAAGAGCTTGACAAACAGACGGTCGACGGAGACAATATCAGGAATACCAAAAAAGAGATCGAAGACGCGCTGGATACGATCAACGATGCGTTCGAGAAGCTCTTGGACAGCATGTTCCAGGATATGGCATGGGATGTCTCTTCGGATATTTCCGTCATGCAGACCATGCTGGCCCAGGACGGCCTGACGGAGCAGCAAATGTCGGCAGCCGAGGGACAGAGTACAGCGGACCTGGAGAATCAGGTCTACGGCACTACACTCGTGTGGGGCGACGGAGACGGCGCCGTGCAGATGCAGGCGCAGGCGCAGGCTCAGGAAGAGGGCAAATAGGAGTTCAGAGTACGATAATACCAAGTCTATGTTTGGAAGGAGAGAGCAGGAATCATGGCAGATGAGAGAATGGATCTGAATTTCGGTCAGGAACAGTCGGCACAGACTAGCTCTTACGGCGGAGCGGCAATGCAGGGAGAGATCTTTGAGGATCTTGCGGCGAGCGCCCCTACGCTGACTTTTGACGCGGAGGCGGAGGCGCAGCAGGCGCTGGCGGCCAAGGCAGCACAGGAAGCGAAGAGACCGGATCCCGAGGAGAACATCCTCACGCCCGAGGAACTCAAGATGGTAGAGGACTTCTCCAAGAAGATCGATATCACCAATTCGAGAGCGGTCATGACCTATGGTGTCGGAACACAGAAGAAAATGGCTGATTTTTCCGAAAAGACGCTGGAGAGCGTCAAGACCAAGGACATGGGAGAAGTCGGTGATATGGTCACGGGCCTTGTCACACAGCTCAAGAATTTCGATGTGGACGAGAACGAAAAAGGCATCAAGGGGTTCTTTAAGAAAAAAGGAAACCAGATGCAGGAGATGAAGACCAAGTACACCAATGTGGAGAAGAATGTCACAGCCATTTCCAACGAGCTGGAAAAGCATCAGGTGACCCTGCTCAAGGACGTGGAGCTCCTCGACCGCATGTATGAGCTGAATCTCAACTACTATAAAGAGCTGTCCATGTATATCCTGGCGGGCAAGAAGAAGCTCAGAGAAGTGAGGGAGAACGAATTGCCCGTGCTGCAGAAAAAGGCAGAGATGAGCGGACTTCCCGAAGATGCACAGGCGGCTAAGGACCTGGCGGAGCAGTGCGACCGCTTCGAGAAAAAGCTCCATGATCTGCAGCTCACCAGGACCGTTGCCATGCAGACCGGCCCCCAGATCCGCATGATCCAGGCTTCCGACCAGATGATGGCTGAGAAGATCCAGTCTACGATCGTAAACACGATTCCGCTGTGGAAGAACCAGATGGTCATCGCGATCGGAATCGAGCACTCCACACAGGCAGCCAGAGCGGAAAGAGAGGTCAACGACATGACCAATGCGCTCCTTAGAAAGAACGCGGAGAAACTGAAGATGGCGACTGTCGAGAGCGCGAGAGAGTCGGAGAGAGGTGTCGTCGATATTGAGACGCTCAAGCACACGAATGAGATGCTGATCTCGACCATGGACGAGGTGCTCTCGATCCAGACGGAAGGAAAACAGAAGAGAGCCGAGGCGGAGAAGGATCTGGCCGCCATCGAGGCTCAGCTCAGGGAGAAACTCCTTCAGGCGAGCAGAAGTTAAAAGAGACAAAAGGAGGTCAAAAGTGAAGAGGAGACTGGCATTACTGCTTTTATCAGCGACACTGTTAACGTCATTACCCTCGACAGCAGTTTTGGCTGCATCTGTGGATGATGCTCAGACGCAGACGGAAACGCAGCAGGAGGCGGAAGCCGAAGAAGCTGCAGAAGAAGAACAGGAAATCGAGGAAGAAAAGGACACGGCGCCCGATGAGGAGAATTCCGGGCAGGCTGTGACAGACGATGGCGAGGACGCGCAGGCGGAAGAAACTGCAGCGGAGGAGGAAACCGAAGAGGAAGCAGCGCAGGCCGAAGAGACGGCAGAAGCTGCATCAGCGGAGGAGGAAACCGAAGAAGCAGCGGCGGAAGATGCGATCGCCGAAGAGACTGTCACGGAAGAGAATGCCGTCGTCGAGGAAGGCAAAGAGAAAAAAGAAGCGGACAAGCTGACCGGGTGGCAGAACATCGACGGCAAATGGTATTACTACGATTCGACCGGCAAGATGCAGACCGGCTGGAAGGTGATCGGCGGCAAGGCGTTCTATTTTGCCGACTATCGTTACCCCAACGAAACGAGAGGCGCGATGCTGACCGGATTCAAGCGGGTCGACGGTGTTGATTACTATTTCGCGGATTCCCGCTATCCGAATGCCAGGATCGGCACGAGGCTGACCGGCTGGAAGATCATTAACGGCAATACTTACTATTTTGCCGATGACCGATATGCCGGCAAAGTGCCCACAGGACAGATGCTCAAGGGCAGGAAGATCATCTCGAACAGTGTCTATTATTTCGGAAATAACGGCATCATGAGGACCGGCTTCCAGAATATTGACAATGCGCGCTACTATTTCGCCAGTGACGGCAAGATGGTCACCGGCTGGAAGACGATCGACAGCAAGACCTATTATTTCACGGACCAGCGCTATAAGAATTACAGCGACTATGACAAGGGCAAGATGCTGTCGGGATTCAAGATCATCGACGGAGCAGGCTATTATTTCGAAAACAGCAATTATTCGGGTTACAAAAAAGAGAACTACGGCCGCAGGCTGAGCGGCTGGAAGATCATCGGCGGCAAGACTTATTATCTCAAGGACAGCAAGTGCGAGGGCTTTAAGAGCGCGGATCTTGGCAAGATCGCCAAGGGATTTGTAAAGGTCAGCGGCGCGACTTACTACTTCAACGGAAGCGGCGTCCGCATGAGCGGCTGGCAGAAGATCAGCGGAAAGTGGTACTACTTTATCGACAAGAACTATGCCAAGTACACTTCTGCCAATGCGTGCAAGATGGTCACCGGCTTTAAGATCATCAGCGGAAAGTCCTACTATTTTGAATCCAGCGGCGCGCTCAGAACGACGAACGGCGTGAGCAAGATCAACGGCTATCTCTACTACATCGACGGTGACGGCGTGATCAGGACCAAGGCGGGATGGTTCAATCCTTCCGGCAGCACCTGGTATTATGTCGGGACCAGTTCGAGACTCAGAACGGGATGGCTGACGGTCGGCGGCGCTACTTATTATCTGGATACGGGCAACGGCAAAATGTATCAGGGCGTCCGCAGAGTGGACGGCACGTTGTACTATTTTGACGCCTCTTCGGGAAAACGCGCGACCTCCGAGGGCTGGAGAACCTGGAACGGCAATAAGTACTACGTCTACTCCAGCGGCAAGGTGGCCGTCAACACGACGATCGGCAACTATAAGATCGGTTCGGACGGCATCGCTGTACCGCTCGATGAGATGAACGCGAAGGCCTATGACTACTCCAGTAATACCGGCTATCTGATCATGATCAATACGTCGTCCCACAAGATCGGCGTGTACAAGGGAAGCTATCACAACTGGACAAGGAGATCCTACGATTCCTGCGCAGACGGCTCCTCAAGCGCACCGACTCCGCGCGGATCATATACGACCCGCAAGAGCAGTGAGTCAGTGAATGTCGGATCTTATACGTACTGGTACGTGACAGATTTCGGCGGAAGCTCGATCTGGTCCGTGCCCTGCACCAAGGGAACGAAGAGCGTTGCGGACGGAACGCTCGGAAGAGCGGTCTCCGGGAACGGCTGTGTCAGGGTTTCCATGGATACGGCGAATTGGATTTGGGATGCGATCCCGAACGGCACGAAGGTCGTCGTTTATTGATCGTTTAATGATCGTTTAATGATCGTTTATGGATTGTTTATTGATACGGAAGTGAAAAGGAGACTGCCGCGAACCGGCGGCAGTCTCTTTTATTGCGTTCAGGAGTGCACCTCAAACCGTATGCCGGGCGGAGTGTGAGAGGCACCGGGCAAGAAAATCCGGCCGAATTAAAATACAATTAAATTTTTGCGATTAGTGTTTTTTTGGTGGATTTATTTGATTTCATGGTGTACTATATAATATGCATTGATAAGACGTAACAATTGTAAATATTCTGTAATGTTTTTTGGTACAGAACAAGGGAGGAAAAAAGATGAAACGCAGATTGGCATTATTGCTGGCGTTAACGCTCACATTCGCTTCGTTCCCTGTCGCTGGTGCTGCCGCTGCAGAGACGGAGCCTGTAGAGACACAGGTCGTGACAGAGGTCTCCGAAGAGAACGAAATGGTTCCGGCGGAAGAGACGGTTCAGACTGATGAAGGCGAGGAAGCCGACGCAGTAGAATCCGGACAGGAAGCCGTTTCGGAAGAAGAGCAGGATGCAGCAGAGGCTGCGGAAGGTGCTGAGGAAGGCGAGACCGCTGAGGATGCCTCAGAAGGCATGACCGATGAGTTCGCACCTGTTGAGGAGCCCGGAGAGGGCACGACCGAGGACGCGGCTGTCGTCGATGAAACTCTGATCGAGGAAGAGGCCAAGAAGGCTGAGGAAGCCAAGAACGGTTTTGTCGTTGAGAACGGCGCCACATATTACTATATCAATAATGTGATGCAGACCGGCCTGATCAATATCAGCGGCGTGGGAACCTTCTATTTTATGGATCCCTCTTACATCGCTTATCAGGCTTCCAAGAAAGGCCAGATGCTGACCGGATGGAAGACGGTCGACGGAATGGTGCGCTATTTTGCCGATGAGAAGTACACGGCAGCTTCCGTGAAGACCGGTAAGATGCTGACCGGCTGGAAGGTGATCGGCGGCAAGACATATTACCTGGACAAGAGCACAGGTGAGCAGTATCAGGGATGGAAGACCATCGACGGTTACAAGTATTTCTTTAATGACGGAAGCTATTCGGGCGCGGAAAAGGGCCAGATGCTGACCGGATTTAAGATCGTGAACGGTGTCAGCTATTATTTTGCAGACTACCGCTGCAAGAGCCTTCCCACAGGCGCACGTGCGACCGGCTGGAAGAAGATCAACGGAAATACTTATTATTTCAAGGATTCCAAGTATACAGGCAAGGGTGAATACGGCCAGATGCTGACAGGCGCCAAGTACATCGCCGGCAAGGCGTACTACTTCAACAAGGGCGGCGTCATGCAGACAGGCTGGGTGAAGACCACCGCAGGCGTGATGGCATACTATACCAGCTCGGGCGCATCGACCGGCAAGGCCGGCTGGAAGCAGAACGGCAGCGCATGGTACTATCTGAACGCGAACGGCATGGCCAAGGTCGGCTGGCTTACTCTGAACTCCAGCTCGATCTATTACCTTGACAAGGACAAGGCCGGAAAGATGACGGTCGGCCCCAAGAAGTTCCCCAACGGCAAGATCTATTTCTTTGATGAGGACGGACGCCGCGCGGTGAAGGCCGGCTGGAGATATTACAACGGCTACTACTACTATGCAAATGCAAGCGGTACCACAGCAGCCAACAAGACGGTTGACGGAATCAAGCTCGACGAGTGGGGCAGAACCAAGATGTCTACCATGGACATGAAGGCTCAGGGCTACTCCAGTGATACCAACTACCTGATTCTCGTCGACAAGGCGACCCACAAGGTCTGTGTCTACAAGGGCAGCAAGGGCAAGTGGACAAGGATCAAGGGCGAATGGCTTTGCACGCACGGCGGCAGCAGCACACCGGTCGGCTCCTTCAAGATCGACGGCAAAGCTTCCAAGCACGGCGCAGAGTACGGATGGCTTGACTGGACAGAGACCAGCGCGGCATTCTGCTCAGGTCTCTCCGCAGGTAACTTCATCCACTCGATCCTCTACGAGAAGTATTCCAGATCCAACCCTTACTATCTGGATCCTGTAGATGATACGCTCGGCGCAAGCTATTCCAGAAGCTGCATCAGACTTAAAACAGAGAACGCGGAGTGGGTATTCCGCAACATTCCGGTCAACACAAGAGTTGTTGTCTATAACTGATGATCCCTCCGCAGGCGGAGAAAACTTCGCATAAGGACAGCGGTAAGAGAATCCGATCTCCGGCACATATGTGCCGGAGATTTTTTTGTTGCGATCAGCCCGGAAGGCGGGCTGTTTGCCGGTAAAAACGGTATTTTGACGGCAAATACAATTAAAATCTGATTAAAATGTCGGATTTGCTGTTTTTTTGGTGGATTTATTCGAAAGCTTGGTGTAGTATATATAGTGCAGTAGCATTAATGTAACATTTTGTAATCTTTCTGTAATAAATAACTACAGGAAAAGGGAGGAGTGCAAATGAAACGTAGATTAGCATATTTGCTGGCGTTATCGCTTACATTCGCATCTTTCTCTGTCACCGGTGTTGCCGCCGCAGAGGCGGATCCCGCAAATACACAGGTCGTGACAGAAGTGCAGGAAGAGGCCGCTCAGGAAGAGGCCGCTCCGGCTGAGGAAGCAGCGGAGCCTGCTCAGGAGGAAGAGAATACAGCAGAGGCAGTCGAAGAGCAGAAAGAAGACGCTGAAGCAGTGGAAGAGAACACAGACGCAGCCGAAGGCGAAGAGGCCGAGGAAGCTCAGGAGGGGGCAACTGACGAGAGCGCAGCGGAAGGCATGACCGATGAGGTTGCTGCAGTTGAGGAGCCCGCAGAGGGTGCGACCGAGGAAGCGGCTGTCGTGGAAGAGACCCTGATCGAAGAGGAAGCCAAGAAGGCAGAGGAAGCCAAGAACGGCTGGGTATCTGAAGGCGGCAAGTGGTTCTACTACACAAACGGCAAGAAGGAAGCGGGCGGCCGCTTTATCTCCGTTGGCGGTGCCAAGTATTACCTGAACGCAGACGGATCGAGAGCGAAGGGCTGGAAGACGGTGGACGGCAAGGTCCGCTACTTCATGGATACCAGCTACGCCAAATATGATGCAGCCAAAGAAGGCCAGATGCTGACCGGCTGGAAGACCATCAACGGCAAGGTCTTTTATCTGGACAAGAGCACAGGCGAGCAGTACCAGGGATGGAAGACCATCGACGGCTACAAGTACTACTTCAATGACGGCGGACACTCCGGAACGGCGATCGGCGAGAGACTGACAGGATTCAAGAATGTCTACGGCGTCAGCTATTACTTCGCGGATTATCGCTGCAAGAGCCTTCCCACAGGCGCACGTGCGACCGGCTGGAAGGTGATCGGCGGAAACAAGTATTACTTCAAAGATTCCAAGTATACCGGCAACGCAGCATACGGCCAGATGCTGACAGGTGCCAAGTACATCGGCGGCAAGGCGTACTACTTCAACAAGAGCGGCGTCATGCAGACCGGCTGGGTGAAGACCACAGCAGGCGTTATGGCTTACTATACCAGCTCCGGTGCATCCACCGGCAAGGCAGGCTGGAAGCAGAACGGCAGCGCATGGTATTATCTCAACACAAACGGCATGGCCAAGACCGGATGGCTTACACTGAACTCCAAGTCGATCTATTATCTCGACAAGGACAAGGCAGGAAAGATGACGGTCGGCCCCAAGAAGTTCCCCAGCGGCAAGATCTATTTCTTTGACAATGACGGACGCCGCGCAGTGACTGCAGGCTGGAGATACTACGACGGTTACTACTACTATGCAAATGCAAGCGGAACCACAGCTGCCAATAAGACAGTCGGCGGTGTCAAGCTTGATTCCTGGGGCAGAACGACAATGTCCGAGATGGACAGAAAAGCTCAGGATTACAGCAGCAATACCAACTACCTGATCCTCGTGGATAAGGATGCGCACAAGGTTTGCGTCTACAAGGGATCGAGGAACAACTGGGTCAGGATCAAAGGACCCTGGACCTGCACACACGGCGGTTCCGATACACCCAGCGGTGTCCATGAGACATGGGGCCCCTGGATCAGCAGCGACGGCTACGGATGGGATGATTTCCGCATGACCAGTGCAGCATTCTGCACGAGTCTCTCTTCCGGAAACTATTTCCACACCATCCTCTTTGATAAGTACACGAGAGGAAATCCTTACAATCTGACACCTGTCGATGACACCCTCGGAGCAAGCTACTCCCATGGCTGCATCAGACTTAAGATTGAGTACGCGGAGTGGATCTATCGCAACATTCCCGCACACACGAAGGTTGTCGTTTATAACTGATGCCCGGACGGCAGCAGTTCCTGATTACGGATCATGACATGAAACGGATCTCCGGTACATTTGTGCCGGAGATCTTTGACAGGAGGAAAAGCACTTGAATATTATCGTGACAGGAGGAGCCGGTTTTATCGGTTCCAATTTCGTTTTCTATATGCTGGGTGAGCACCCGCAGGACAGGATCATCTGCGTGGACAGCCTCACTTATGCCGGAAATCTCTCTACGCTGGAATCAGTCATGGAGAATCCGCAGTTTCGTTTCGTCAAATTGGATATCCGCGACAGGGAAGGGGTCAACAAGCTGTTTGAAGAGGAGAAACCGGACGTCGTGGTGAATTTTGCCGCGGAATCCCACGTGGACCGCTCGATCGAGAACCCCGGGATCTTCCTTGAGACCAATATCATGGGCACCGCAGTGCTCATGGATGCCTGCAGAAAGTACGGGATCGAAAGGTTCCACCAGGTCTCCACGGACGAAGTGTACGGCGACCTGCCTTTGGACAGACCGGACCTCTTCTTCACGGAAGAGACTCCGATCCACACGAGCAGTCCTTACAGCACATCGAAGGCCTCGGCAGATCTTCTGGTGCTGGCCTATCACAGGACATACGGTCTGCCTGTGACCATCAGCCGCTGCTCCAACAACTACGGACCTTATCAGTTCCCTGAGAAGCTGATCCCGCTCATGATCGCCAACGCGCTTCATGACCAGCCGCTTCCCGTCTACGGCGAGGGCCTCAACGTCAGAGACTGGCTGTATGTGGAGGACCACTGCAAAGCGATCGATCTGATCCTTCGCGGAGGACGTGTCGGTGAGGTCTACAATATCGGCGGGCACAACGAGATGCGCAACATCGATATCGTGAAACTGATCTGCGCGGAGCTGGGAAAGCCGGAGAGCCTGATCACTTATGTCACGGACCGCAAGGGACATGACCAGAGATATGCGATCGACCCTGCCAAAATACACAGCGAGCTGGGCTGGCTCCCGGAGACTATGTTTGCGGACGGGATCAAAAAGACCATTCAATGGTATCTGGACAACCAGGACTGGTGGGAGACGATCCGCTCCGGTGAATACATGAATTACTACGAGAAGATGTACGGAAACAGGTAAAAAAGATAATGATAAAGAAAAAGGGGCTGCCGCAGTTGACAGCCCTTTTATTGTACATAGTGATATTATTCATAGTGGTCCATTCCGGGCTTACAGCCTGGAGATGATGACGCCGAGAATGATGACGGCGACGCCTAAAGCCCTTCGGCGGGAGACCTTTTCCTTTAAGATCAGGACGCCCATGATGAAGACCCAGACGAAGCTGGTCGCCGTGATACAGGGCATGACGGAGACCGGAACGTGGATCAGCGCCACCTGATTGATGACCAGTGTCGAGAAGAGAAGGCCATAGGAGATGATCACGCGGGGATTCAGGAATTTGCTGAAAAATCCGCTCTTTTTTGCCTCTGTGATATTGGCCTGTTTTTTCAGGATGATCTGGCTCAGCGCCGTCACAAAAGCAGCAAAGATCGCAGCCCCGTAGCAGAAGGCGGGTGTGAAGATGCTTGAATTCGCGTTCATTTGCCTTCTCCTTTCTGAGCTGCCGGGGAGCCCTCGCTGCCATCGGTACTGTCGGAACCCTTGACGCCTTCGGAGCTCTCGCCGCTGATGCTGATGACCATACCGACCGTGATGACCATGATGCCGAGGATCTGCTTCCAGGTGATGGCCTCATGGAAGATCAGCGTCGCCCAGACGAAGATCAGAATGTAGCTGAAACCCCTGCGCAGATACGCTGTCGTCAGAGGGAGCTTTTCGAGGATCAGCTGCCAGCAGACCGCATAGAATCCAAGGATCAGCACGGCAAGGCAGAACCAGGCGATGTAGCCGGGGGACATGAAGGGATACCTTCCTCCGAGCTTGAGACAGGGAGACGTCAAACTCTCCATGAACACGGCGACGACCGCCAGTATTACAATATTTCGTCGTTTACTCAAAAAGTTGTCTAACACAGTTGACCTCATTCCCAGATCAGGGGCAAAATACCGTTTTCCGTTTCCGTTTCTACCTGCAGCATGCTGCGCACGAGCGCTGCGCGCTCTTTAAAGGTCTCGCGGTCAGGGGCACTGATGATCAGCGCCAGCCGCGAAGTCTTGTCCGTATGTCCTTCTTTGTTTTCTATTCCGACGTGGAGCTTGTCCAGCTGGTTGCGGTGTACGAACGGCAGCTCCTGTACTTCGCGAACGCCGCTCACGCGGACCACTTTTCCGACCGGAATATAGAAAGCGAGATACCCGCAGACACACTGCTGCGGTTTGATCGGGGGAAGCCCCTTCTGCTGTCCTGTGGCGATATCCAGAAGAAAGCCCTCGGTATCCAGTCCGCAGGAGTAGTGGATCAGGTCGGAAGAGATGAAGACACCGCCGCCTCTCGCAGCGGTCTCGATCAGGTAAATATCATCGCCATCCATGATGTATTCGCTGTGTGTGAGCCCCTGCTTCAGGCCAAAGCCCGTGATGATCCGCGTGTTGAGATCAAGGACCCGCTGCCTGAGGCCGTCGTCTGCTTCCGTGGGGAATATGCGGCTCTTGGCGGCAAAGGCATCGGGCAGGTCAAAATAGAGCGTGTCGCCGATGCACAGGTTGCGGAATTCGTAGTCCAGGGACAGGCCTTCCACCAGAAATTCCCGCCCGGTGGCAAAGCGCTCGATCAGGACATTGTAGTTCGAGGACCAGCGGGCTGCTTCCGCATATTTGGCCTCCAGCTCTTCTTCACTGCGGCAGATCTGGACGCCCCTGCTGCCCTGCGTGTCCAGGGGTTTGATGATGACGTTCCCGCCGATCTCGCGGTAATACGCCAGCGCCTCATCGAAGGAAGAGACCGTCCGGTTGGGCAGCAGCTTAATGCCGAGCTCAGCCATGCGTTTTCTCATGAGGCTCTTGTCGGTGAACAGGCACCCGGTCTCGTAGCCGATGCCGGGAAGTCCGAGATTTTCGGCCACATAAGCGACAGAGCGGACAGCGATGTCTGTCTGGTCGGTGATCACGCCGCAGATGGACTTTTCCCTGGCATAGGCCAGAATTCCCTCTTTGTCGCGGACATCGATGAGAAGCGCATCCGCGATATAGGGCTTAAACACATCGGAAACCACCGGTGCCGCAAGAAGCACGTTGTAGGAGAGGGATGCTCTCTGCACCAGCGGCAGCTGAAAGTCGCCGGCGCCGATGATGAGTATATTTTTTTTATTTGTATCCGTCATATAGAT
>Ga0310695_10011095_pt1 | contig 12969 bp, 8 predicted proteins | sample RumenRJG_04DNA_FD_203882 | JGI IMG/M metagenome (GOLD analysis project Ga0310695, IMG submission 203882) | Bovine rumen microbial communities from Lethbridge, Alberta, Canada - RJG_04 (v2) (version 2) | ecosystem: Host-associated > Mammals > Digestive system > Stomach > Rumen | place: Canada...
TGTCCTTTTCGCTCTTTTTGACGACCCGGTCCCGGGACTTGATGTTGGGATCGGTCAGCTGAAGCTGAACGGAGACCTTGCTTGCCACGTCCATATCCTTGACCTTCTTGGTGTCCAGGATCTGCAACATGATGATATATTTATCCGCAAAGCTGCCGTAATAAATGATGTTGTCTTTCCGCTGAAGGGGATGTCCCTTATATTCCAATACTTTTGCCAATGAAAGCACCTCCGATAATGTAATCAAAATGTAACACAATGAACTTGAAATGTCAACACGCGAACCAGGAAAAGCCTGGGAGAAGTGGGGGAGTCTGCCAGAAAAAGGCCGGAACTTTCTGGAAAATGGGGCCGGACGGACAGATTTCCCCCCTTTGAAACACATGGATCTGGAACACCGGACTCAACCGAATACCACGTCACCCGCGTCAGGGGTCAGGAATTCTTCGCCCTCGGAACCGGTCTCAGGCCGGACCTCCGGTTCGGGCTGGACGGGTTCCACGGATTCGGTGTTGCCGTTCTCCGGGGCCGGGAGGATGGGCGTCAGCATATCGTCGGGCGTGAGGCTGCCGGCGTAATCGTCCTGATCGTCCAGGATGAGCACCTCTTCCTCGTCGTCTTCTTCCTCGAAGTCGTCCTCGTCCAGGCCGAAGATCCCGGTATTATCCCCGATATAAGGATAAGTGAAATCCTTCCAGGGCAGGCCGTCATGGATCGGCTGCATGACCATGCGCCAGAGCCGGGCAGCCGGGTTGCCGGAGGCGTCGATATACTCCGGTGTGTCGAAGCCGGTCCAGACAGCGGCCACGTAATAGGGAGTACAGCCTACGAACCAACGGTCCTTATATTGGCCGGAGGTACCGGTCTTGCCGGCTACAGGAACAGAGTAGAGGTATGCTTCGGTGCCGGTGCCGGAGGCCACCACGTTCTTCATCATATAGGTCATGGTGTAGGCCGTGTTGGGCTCAAAGGCGATGAGCGTCTTGGGGACGTTGTCGATGACCATGTTGCCCTTGGAGTCGGTCACCATGGAATAGGTGCGGCTGTAGGTGAAGATACCGTCGTTGACGAAAGAACAGTAGGCCTGGGTCATCTCCCGGACGGAGATGCCGTTGGTCAGCTGTCCCAGAGCCATGGGCGCATACGAGGCGTCATCGGGTACCAGACTGGTCACACCCAGGCGCTGGGTCAAGTATTCATAAGAGGTCTCGGGTCCCAGCTTGTCCACGATCTGAGCGGCCACGGTGTTGAGCGAATACTGCAGGGCCTGGGCGATCGTGACGATACCGAAATTGCCGCCGCCGTCATTGGAGGGGTACCAGCTGGTGCCCCGCAGACGGATATACGGCGAGTCGTTGACCACCGTGGTGGGGGTGATGAGCCCCTCGTTGACGGCCGGTCCGTAAGAGGCGATGGGCTTGATGGCCGAACCGGGGGAGCGCTGGGCGCCGCCGTAATCGTAACCGTTGACGGACATGGGGACGGCGCGGTTGAGCACAAAGTTCTGGGTCTTGGGGCCTACGCCGCCGCTGAGGGCCTTGATGCTGCCGTCATAGGGATCCATGATGACGATGGCGCTCTCAAACTGCTGATGGCTGTTGGTGCGGGGCATGGCGCTGTAGTCCTCATACACAGCGTCCACCGCGGCCTGGATGGAGGGGTCGATCAGGCTGTAGATCTGGTAGCCGCCGTTATACAGCAGGGTCCGGGCGGCGGAGCGGCTGATACCCTTGAGCTCCATCAGATCCTTGGTCACATCGTTAATGACCACTTCTTCATAATACGTGTAGATCTGCTGGGTGTATTCCTCGCCGGGAGTCCGAATGAAGTTCAGCTCCTCATCTACCGCGGCGCGGTAGGTGTCGTAGTCGATATACTCCTGCTCGTACATCTCCCGCAGGATGGTCTCCTGCCGGTCCTTGTTATTCTGCTCGTTGTAGAAGGGGTCATAGTAGGTGGGCTTGTTGGTGATGCCCACGATGGAGGCGCACTCGGCCAGGGTCAGATCCTTTACGTCCTTGCCGAAATAGGTCTGGGCCGCGGCCTGTACGCCGTAGCAGCCCTCTCCGAAATAGACGGCGTTGAGATACCACTCCAGGATCTCCTGCTTGTCGTATTTCTTTTCCAGCTCCAGGGCGCCAAAGATCTCAGACAGCTTTCGCTGGATGGTCACCTGGTCCCGGCCGGTCAGGTTTTTGATCAGCTGCTGGGTGATGGTGGAGCCGCCGTAACCGGCCTCCATGCGGGCAAACATCTCGATAAAAGCGCCGGAGGTCCGGTACCAGTCCACGCCCTTGTGCTGATAGAAGCGCTTGTCCTCAATGGAGATCAGCGCCTGCTCCAGATACTTGGGGATATCGTCATAGTCCACCCAGATGCGCTTCTGCGCCCCGGCCAGGGTGACAAGCTCCTGCCAGTCGCCGGAGGAGTTCTGATACCAGATGGTGCTGGACTCGCTCAGCTGATAATCCTCCAGGGACAGGTCCATGCTGGGAGTCAGGAAGGACTTGACGTAATAGGCAAACACGCAGGTAAACAGAAGTCCCGCGATCAGGAGAATCAAGAGGATGGAGCCGAAGATTTTCAAAACGGAACTGACGATCGAAGAGGCGGCGTCAACGGTAAACCCGGCGGCCTTGAACACTTTGCGGGCGCTGCGGTGCTCCTTCTGGACGCCGGCGTCCTTTTCGGGATTGTTGTTCATGCTCGAGGTAGCACCTCCTTTTGCGGCAGGCCCGCAAGCGGGCGGCGCCGAGAGATCAATACGATGTAATAAAAAAGGATAGTGAAAGTATGGATCATAAGAATGTGGCTATTATAGCATAGATTTTCTCTCTGAGGTAGAGAAATTGTAAATATTTATAAAGTTTAAGAATTTGACGGCCTCAGTATATTCTGCCAAAAAAAAGAAATAATTATCACAGATATTGAAAAGTTTCATGACTTCCAGAAGAAAGGAACGGGGAATATGCTGCAGATTCGATTGAAGATGGCGCTGTTGATGTGCCTGGCCGCGGCGGCGCTGTACACAGGCGCGGAGGCCTGGCGGACCTTGCGTCCGGTGCAGACGAGCGATCTGCCGGTGGAGCTGTACGCCCGTTTCGCCGCCCGGGCGGACGAGGCAGAGTTTTATATCAAGGAAAGCGGCGGGTATGTGGCGGTGTTCAGCGGCGCGCGGGATCGGGAGCCGGTGACAGTGACCGGAATCGAATTGGACGCGCTGCGCAGCGCGGACCGGGCCATGGTGGAAGAGGGGATCCCGGTGATCGACCGAAAGGAGCTGCTCCTGCTGCTGGAGGATCTGGGCTCATAAAGCCCTATTGATTTCTTGCCCGAGATGGGGTACAATAAAACCATCCTATCCGGGAGGTGCAGAAGATGAGCGAGGATTTCGGCAGCGATTTTATCACGATCATCGACGATGACGGCCAGGAGTTTGAGCTTGAGGTGCTCGATTCCATGGATTATAAGGGGGAGACCTTTACGGCTTTCCTGCCAGCCAACATGGATGAGGAGGACCCGGACTACGGTCTGATCATCCTGCGTGTGGTACAGGACGAGAACGGGGATGAGCTGTTCGAGTCCATCGACGATGACGATGAGCTCCAGGATGTGTACGAGCATTTTATGGTCATCCTCTTCGACGATGAGGACGAGGAGTGATTTTACGCCGCCCCGGCGCATAGATTGAAGTGTGCCCCTTGTCCCGGCATGTTGCGAAATAACAGTTCCTGCTGTGTGCGTGTCGTCTTTTGACTGCGTGGCTCATTAAACCCACATCTCTTATACGGGATGCCGATTTGAGTCTGCGGATTGCAGGCCTCCCGGCTTCGGTCGGACGTTGGAAGCAGCGAAACAGAACTTAGGCGACCCACCTGCCTATACGTGCAGGTTATAATCGAGCCAGCACGGCATTTGCGGGACGCTCCCCCCGGTGAAAGCCGGGGGGAGTTTTTTATGCGCGGGAAAAAAGACCCGGCGGTTTCAAGACCGCCGGGTTTGCTCTGCAATCAATAGGGAACGACCGTGTATTCTATGGGCACGTCAAAGTCCCGCCACAGCGCTTCGCTGTCGAAGGTCTCAGCGCTCATCTCGCCCACCTGCGGCGAGATGATCACACTGCCGTCGGCCTGATATTCATAACTATACCAGTCCCGGATGTCGATGCTGCATCCGTCCGCGGCGATGCGGTAGACCAGTACCACGCCGCTGGCTGCACCGCCGCTGCCGCAGACCGTGAAGGTCCCATCGCCGCTGACGCTGACATGAGTCCGGTCGCCCAGGGGCTGCTCTTTGCACAGGTAGACGAACTTGCTACCGTCAAAGGCATAGATGCCGATGGGCTGCTGGTATTCCTCGCTTCTGGTGAGCATGACCAGCTCCGGCACGCCGTTGCCGTCAAAATCATGGGTGCCGTAACACAGATCCATCCCGTCATACTGGTAATACAGATAAGAGATGATGGAGTACCAGGGGATCTCGGGATGGTCTTCCTCCCTGAACTCACCCGGTTCCGTGATCCGGACCAGCCGGTATTCGTCCAGCAGCGCCTTCAGCGCGGCTTCGTAAGCCGCCGCATCATATGCGGGCGGCTGCGTGGGCTCCGGCGTGGGCTCCGGTGCGGGCGCTTCCGTAAGCTCAGGCGCAGGGGAGGGAAGGGGCGTATCCGCAGGGGCTGCCGCCGGCGCTGCGCTCTTGCCGCAGGCGCTGAGCAGCAGCAGCGCCAAAACGGCGATCATACAAATATAATGAGAAAAGCGTTTCATGGGATCATCTCCTTGTTGCGTCCCATTATAACGCTTTTCGACGGTTTTGGACAGAGGGATTTTCAAGAAAAACCGGCGGTCAAACGACCGCCGGTTGCTGTTAAAGAGGGGAGATCACACGATGCCCTGAGCCATCATGGCTTCGGCCACCTTCAGGAAGCCGGCCACATTGGCGCCTACCATCAGATCGCCGGGCTTGCCGCATTCCACGGAGGCGTCGTAGCAGGCTTTGTAGATGTTCTTCATGATGCCCTGCAGCTTTTCGTCCACTTCCTCAAAGCTCCAGCTCATGCGGATGGAGTTCTGGCTCATCTCCAGACCGGAGGTGGCCACGCCGCCGGCGTTGGAGGCTTTGCCCGGGCTGTAGAGCAGGCCGTTATTCTGCACTACCGCGATGGCCTCGGGCGTCAGCGGCATGTTGGCGCCTTCGAACACGGCCATGCAGCCGTTGTCCACCAGAGCCTGCGCGCCTTTCTCGTCCATCTCGTTCTGGCTGGCGCAGGGGTGGGCAATGTCGCACTTGACGGTCCAGATATCCCGGCAGCCGGCATGATACTCGGCCGTGGGGACCTCGTCGGCATACACGCTGATGCGGGCGCGGCGGCGCTGCTTGATGTCGAAGAGCTTGGGCAGGTCGATGCCGTTGGGGTCATACACATAGCCCTGGGAGTCGGACATGGCGACCACCTTGCCGCCCAGCTGGGTCACCTTCTCGGCGCAGTACTGGGCCACGTTGCCGGAACCGGAGACGATGACGGTCTTGCCCACGTAGCTGTCGTTCTTCAGATGCTTCAGCGCTTCCGCGGAGAAGTAGCACAGGCCGTAGCCGGTGGCCTGGGTACGGGCCAGAGAGCCGCCGAAGGTCAGGCCCTTGCCGGTGATGACGCCGCCCTCAAAGCGGTCCACGATGCGCTTGTACTGGCCGTACATGTAGGCAACCTCACGGGCGCCAACGCCGATGTCGCCGGCGGGGGTATCGGTGAACTGGCCGATGTGACGGTACAGCTCGGTCATGAAGCTCTGGCAGAAGCGCATGACCTCCGCCTCGGTCTTGCCCTTGGGGTCAAAGTCAGAGCCGCCCTTGCCGCCGCCCATGGGCAGGGTGGTCAGGGAATTCTTGAGGATCTGCTCGAAGCCGAGGAATTTCATGATCGAGAGGTTGACGGAGGGATGGAAGCGCAGGCCGCCCTTGTAGGGGCCGATGGCAGAGTTATACTGCACGCGGTAGCCGCGGTTGACGTGGACCTCGCCGTTGTCATCCACCCAGGGGACGCGGAATTCGATCACACGCTCCGGCTCCACAAAGCGCTCCAGCAGCGCGGCCTTCTCCCATTCGGGGTGCTTGTCGATGACCAGCTCCAGGGATTCGAACACCTCACGCACCGCCTGCAGAAATTCGGGCTCGTGGCCGTCCCGCTTCTCGACCTCTGCGTAAACTCTCTTCAAATATTCGTTGGTAAGCATAAGGACCTCCTTAATATTTTTCACAAATTTCCGTTAGAGTCTTGCGAACTCTTTGTATAAATAATACCACGCGTTTCGGGTCATTACAAGAGAAAACATTGTTATTCATGAAACAATCGGAAATGATCCATGAGAATATTTAATACATGAGAAAGTAGGCGTTTCGCATTGAAAACAGGAGTCCTATCGTGTACAATAAAGAAAAAAGAATGGGGGAGAGCGCATGATCAGACAGACCACTTTTGGAGACTATGCACTGTATACGTTGGAGAAGGATAACCTGGTGGTTTCGGTGACGGATCTGGGCGCCACAGTCACCAGCCTGCGCTACCGGGGAAGAGAGACAGTGCTGGGCTATGACAGCCCGGAGCTGTATCTGGAAAAGGACGCCTTTATCGGCGCGGTCATCGGGCGCTACGCCAACCGCCTGGGGGGCTCCGCCTTTGAACTCAACGGCGCCACCTATCTGCTGCCGGCCAACGAGGGCCCCAACCAGCTGCACGGCGGGCCGATGTCCTATGACAAGCGCCGCTGGCAGGCGGAGGTAAAGGGGGAGGAACTGCGCTTTACTCTGTTTTCTCCCGACGGGGACAATGGCTTCCCGGGGAACCTGACGGCAGTTGTCACCTACCGGCTGGAGGGAGACTGCCTGTATATGGACTATGAGGCGGAGAGCGATGCGGATACCGTGTACGCGCCCACCAGCCACATGTATTTCGATTTGGCCGGTCAGGGGAAGATCCTGGATGCGCGCCTGCGCGTCAATGCCGATCAGATCGTGGAAGTGGGCGAGGGCCTGATCCCCACGGGGCGGCTGCTGCCCGCGGACGGCAAATTCGATTTCCGGACCCTGCACAGGGTTGCGGAGGACTATGACCACTGCTTCGTCCTCAACGGGGAGGACTGCTGCACGATGGAGGACGGCGGGATCCGGATGGAGATCCGAACGGATTTCCCCGCTGTGCAGATCTATACGGGCAAGTTCCTGCCTGCTCCCCACAAAGCCAACAGCGGGCTTGCCATCGAACCGGAGTTTTATCCGGACAGCCCCAACCACCCGGACTTTCCTTCCACGCTGCTGCGGAAAGGGGAACGCTTCCACCGCTGGGCCAGCTATCGCTTCACAGAAGCGTAAACATACGGAAACAGGAAACGCCGCACGATGCCGTGCGGCGTTTCCTGTTATTAAGAGATCGTTACTTGGTCAACTGCTCCAGATCCTGCAGGAACAGGGCGTTCTCCGCGTCGGAGGGGATCAGGAAGCCGTCCCGCGGGGAGACGGTGAAAGCCTCCACGGCGGGGCCGTCCATCAGGCAGCTGCGCTTGAACTGCTGGCTGAAGAGCCGCTTGCAGTAGCTGGTGAGCCAGCGGACCAGCTCCTCGTCGGAGAACTCGTTGGCGTAGGCGATCTTGGCCAGACGGAAGGTCTTGGAGGGGGTAAAGCCGCAGATGAGCATCTTGTGGGTGAAGAAGTCCTGCAGGCTGTAGGAGCCCACCGCGTCCTCGCTCTTCTGCTCGATCTGGTCGTCGTGGATGGGAAGCAGCTCCGGGGTGACCGGGCAGTCCAGCACGTCGTACAGGGCGGCCTTGAGCACCATGTCCTCGGTGGTGTCGGCGATATAGCGCACGTTGGCGCGCACCTGCGTCTTGGTCAGACCCAGGTTTACGTCGTACATGCTGGTGTGGTCGCCGTTGTAGGTGCACCAGCCGTCGATGAACTCGCTCAGGTCCTCGGTGCCCACGTCCAGGCCGTTGACCTTGTTGGCAATGTCCATAAGCACCTGGGTGCGTTCACGGGCCTGGGCGTTCTCAAAGGCGATGGAGTAGTCGTCATGGGCATGGCCGATGTCGTCGAAATGCTGATAGACGCTCTTGCCGATGTCGATGACACGGACCTCGGCGCCCATCTGTTCGGCCACGATGATGGCGTTGGACTTGGTGCGGGATGAGGTGCCGAAGCAGGGCAGGGTGCAGGCCACCACATTGGTGGAGGGCAGGCCCATCCGCTTGACCGCCATGGCGCAGACCATCACGCACAGGGTGGAGTCCACACCGCCGGAGATGCCGACCACGCAGTGGTCCAGTCCGGCGTACTCCATGCGCTTGACCAGGCTGGACACCTGGATATCCAGCATCCGCTGGCAGTAGGTGGGCAGCTCCTCGGTGGTGGCGGGCAGATGCGGGTGCATGAGATACTTCCGGGTCAGGCGCGTGGAGACGGCCTTCTTGCCCCACTGGAACAGGCTGTATTCCTCATCCCAGCCGAACGCGTTGGAGGCGCGGCGCAGGTTCACCATATGCTGCACGTCGATCTCGCTGATCGCCAGGCTGTCGGCGCCCTCCTCGGCGGCCAGGATCTGGCCGTTTTCGGCCACCAGGCACAATCCGGAATAGGCCCGGTCGGTGCTGCTCTCGCCCTTGCCGGGCGCGGCCAGCACGATACCGGCGGAAAGCTTGCGGGACTCGTAACGGACGTTCAGCTCGTTCTCGTCCCGGGACGTGACCGTCTGGGGGAAGTTGGCCATCTGGGCGATCACGGTGGCGCCGGCCTGGGCATGGCGGGCGGCAGGGGGGATCACAGCGTCCAGATCCGCGCCCAGCTCCACGGCCACCTTCAGGTCGGGCATGGCGTCGCTGGCAAACAGCGCGTCCTGAGCCAGAGTCACGGTCTGACCACAAAGCTCTACCTCTTCCGCGTCCCACACGGGGGCGGAGAAATAGGCGGTGGCCTCCTGGCTGGGCACCAGGGCCAGCAGTTCCCCGCCGCAGATGGCGGCGGCCACGCTGTACAGGCGGGATTTGTGCTCATAGGGCAGGCCCACGAAGACCAGCATGTCGATGCCGTCGGTGGCCTCCACCACGGCGGCCAGGGCTTTCTTGACGCCCTCCAGGATCACCCGGTGGGTGAAAAGATCATAGCAGCTGGCGCCGGTCAGAGTCAGCTCGGGGAACACCAGGACCTTGACGCCCTGCTTGTCCGCCTGGCGGATGCAGTCGATCACCCGCTGCGCGTTGTAGTTTGCGTCTGCGACCTTGATGACCGGAGCGGCCGCGGCGACTTTGATAAAACCGTCTTTCATTTGTATATCACCCTTTATTATAAAATTTCTGTTATTACCATAGTCATGATGGTCGGAACTTGCCGGAGACGGTAAAATACCGATCCCGGTAGTATTCCAGCCAGGTCAGCCTCTGCAGGGCGGCTCTTGCCGCCTCGCCGGGAACCTTGGTGAAGGCTTCGTTTTCCCAATAATAGCCGCCTGTGTGGATGATGGGGGTCAGTTGATAGACTTGATCGGAAAGCTGCATGTACCGGTCTCCCTGCCAACCCAGCTGGTCAAACACCAGCTTCATCAGGAAGCCGGGGCTGACGGCGGGGCCCTCACCGGAAATATCATGGCCCAGCACTTCCTCCGCGGCCTCATTGGCCCAGAGCAGGTAGGGGGTGGAATAGTAGTTGGTAAAGCCGGTCCAGGTACCGGGATTCAGATCCACGCCCAACTCCTGATACACTGAGTTGCTGTCCCCCAGCCAGGGCTTGTGGTCGCCATAGACCAGAAGGACCACCGGCTCTCTGCTCTGGCGCAGCGTTTCCACCGTATCCCACAGCAGGGCCGCTGTCTCATGGATCGAGCCCAGATAGTTGTTGAGCACATAAGAGGCGGTGTCGGAGTATCCGCTGCCATTCCAATAGGAGTCGTCGTACACATACTCGCCGGTACTGTATGGCCCATGCCCCTGCATGGTGACATTGAAAGAGAAGACCGGCGATGATTCGGCCAGACGGAGGAACTGTTTTGTGACCTCCGGAATGACGACAGGGTCGCTCAGCCAGGGATCAGGCAGCGCTCCGATCAATTCCTCATAATGGTTTTCCCGGTACCAGTAATCCGAAAAACCCAGGTAGCGGTTGATGTTCAGCCGGTTGTAATAGCTCTCATAATGGGGGTGGCTGCCAACCGTGGTATAACCCTGCCCGTCCAGATACCATACATAGGAGCCCGCATCGCTGCGGTAATCGTGCATATAGGTACTGCCGGTGAGGAAACAGCGTTCCGTGTTCACGGTGCCGCCCGCGAAGACATTGACAATGAGCATGCCGGAAAGACTCTCGTCTTTCAGCCTGTAAAAGTCCTCATACGTCTTTTCGGCGATCCCCGGGATCCCCAGTGTATTCAGATCGCTGAAAGCCTCCAGCTGGAATACCAGCAGGTTCACTTTCTGATCGGGCGGGATGTCCGCGTCTTTGACCGTGGAGAGCATGGCCTCCGCTGCGGCGTCACTGTATCCCTCCGGGGCATGGGGCCTTCCCTCCGCCGCGCTGCGCAGGAACTGATACTCGAAGCCCTTGGATACCTGCAGCTGCTGCACCCAGCCGTCCACAACGTGCTCTGAACGGGTGGCAGGGTCATTGTACAGCTGGTCATCGGCATAGAGAAAACGCCAGGCGGGATAGAGGGAGAGCAGCACCAGAACGGCCAAAACCCAGCGGCTGAGCCTGTGCATCCGTCCCCTGACAAACAGGAGCAGTAACAGCGTACACAGAAGCACGAAAGCTGCGCTCAAAAGGATACGCGTGTTTGGCGTCATGTCATAATTGCCCGCCACGCCTACCGCGGTGCGAATGGAACTGAGATCGGAAAACAGAAAAGGCTCGCTGCGAAATTTCAGCTTATAGAAATTGCCGACGGACGCTGTCATGAAGATCAGCGCCGTACCCAGAAAAGCCAGCCACTGGCGATTGATCAGGGCAAGCAGAATAAGCTGAAACAGAAGGATAGGGAGCCAGTTGAGCAGAAACAGCAGCGGGTGGCGGAAATAATCCCAAAACAGCTGGATGTCCATCATGCCGATGCCCAGCAGCAGGCTCAGCACACAGAGCCCGGCCGAACTGAGAAGCAGCATGACCGCACCCCACAGATAGAACAGGATCCGCTGTCCGACACCGGGAAGCTCACCGGAGCGCCGCGCGAAAAAAAACGACCGCTTTTCCATGAGAACTCTCCTTGCCTTACCGCATCTGGCTTCGCAGATAGAACTGCTCGCAGCTGTACTCCTGCAGCAGCCGCTGTCCATCCTCGCTGAGCGTCTGGGTATAGACGCCGTCTTCCACATAGAAGCCATTGGTGCTGACAACCGGCAGCTTATCCATGACCTGGGCGGTATACTGCATAAAGGCGCCGCCCGTCCAGCCCAGCTCATGGAAGACTACGTTGAGCAGATAGCCGGGGCTGACGGTGGGACCCTGCCCCACGAAATCTTTGCCCAGCAGCTCCCGGGCAGCGTCATTGGCCCAGATCAGATAAGGCGTGCTGTAATATTGAAGCATGCCCTCGCCGGTGGATTGATCCAGAGAGATCCCGGCCTCCTCATAGACACTGCGCTTTTCCAACCAGGGATTGTGGTCTCCGTACAGCAGCACTACGGCGGGCTCGCTGTCCGTGCGCAGCGCCTCGATCTCCGGCAACAGCCGGGTCTGGGTATCTGCCAGAGATCCCAGATAGTTGTTGATCACGTTTCGTGTCAGGTCTGAAACGCCGTCGCCCGGCCAGTAAAGGCGGTCAAAAAGCAGCGTTTCACTTTCATAAGGGCTGTGCCCCTGCAGGCTGACGTTGAAGGAAAACACATTGCCCTGACGCTCATATTCCTTGAACATCCGGAAGACTTCCGGCATGAACACGTCGTCGCACATCCAGTCCCAACTGCCGTCCACCAGCCCGCCATAGTAGTTGTCGGTGAAAAGGTATTCGTCAAAACCCAGATAGCTGTTGATGTTCAGACGGTTGTAGAAATCCGCCCGGTTGGGATGGCTGCCGGTGCTGAAATAGCCCTGACTGTTGAGATACCGCACGTAGGAGGGGGCGTCGCCGGTATAGTCCATCATCCCGTAACTGCCGGAGAGCAGACAGCGCTCCGTGTCGATGGTGCCGCCGCCGATCACATTGGCCACCAGAGTACCGGTGATGCTTTCCGCCTGAAGGGCGCGCAGGACCTCGTAGGTCTCCGGCGCCACGTCCCGCAGACCCATGGCCTCCAGATCCGTGAAGGATTCCAACTGCAGCACCAGCAGGTTTACGCGCCTGTCCTGGGGGATGTCCGCGTCCGCATAGGGCGAGAGCACAGCCTCGGCCCGGTCGGTGTCGTAGCCTTCGGGCGGGATGTCCTTGCTCTCGGTGATGCTGTAGAGAAAAGGATAGGTGAAACCCAGATTGACAAAACGCTCCTGCGCGGTGATGACGCCAATGTTGTTGTTTTTAAAGGTGTTGGTCCAATACAGATCGGTGTTGGAATAGACGAAATACCAGAGGGGATAAACCGAAAGGACAGCCAGCAGGGCCGCGCCCAGCCGCAGCTTAGCGCCCGCTCTGCCGCGAACCAGAAACAGAAGCAGCAGCAACAGGATCGGTGTTGCGATCAGGATCAGCCAGATCCGGCTGTTGAAGCTGAGATCATAATTGGCCGCCACGTGCAGCGCCGTTTGGATGGAGCGCACATCCCGGAAAACAAAAGGCTCAAACCGGGCGCGCAGCTTATAAAAATTCCCGAAAGAGGGGAGCAGAATCAACAGGGCATTGGCCAGAAAAGCAGCCCATTGCCGGTTGAACAGGCAAAAAAGCAGCAGCTGCAGCAGAAAGATCGGCAGCCAGTTGAGCAGAAAAATGGAGAAGTGCCGGAAGTAGCCGAAGAACTCCGCCCAGTCATAGTCGCCGATGGCCAGCAGCAGGCTGAAGGTGCACAG
>Ga0310695_10011097_pt1 | contig 12966 bp, 11 predicted proteins | sample RumenRJG_04DNA_FD_203882 | JGI IMG/M metagenome (GOLD analysis project Ga0310695, IMG submission 203882) | Bovine rumen microbial communities from Lethbridge, Alberta, Canada - RJG_04 (v2) (version 2) | ecosystem: Host-associated > Mammals > Digestive system > Stomach > Rumen | place: Canada...
ACATTTACCGTATGCCCTTTTCATACTATGTGATCGGTGCAGTATTACAGTTCATTTACATTACCATGATTCGGTTCTGGCGTAAGATTTTCATGATCGAAAAAGCCAAGATCGACAGTAAACGGTCAAGCAATGTACCTGCATTGATCATTGGCTCCGGAGATCTTGGTCAGAAGGTCCTCCATCACCTGGATAACAATACTTTTTATAATCCTGTGGCTGTAGCTGGCAAAGACAGTGGCTGGATGATGGATGGTGTACCGGTTATCTCAATGGACGAAATCGAAAACCAGATTAAAGAAAAAGAAATCAAAGCTGTTTTCATTGCAGACAAAGACCTCAGTAAAGAGCAACGGGATCACATCAAACAGATATCTGAAGGTCTGGAAATGGATGATTTTACCGGATATATGAGCAACCAGTCTGGATTCCTGCCACTGACAAATCTGCTGGATGTTATGGATATGCCTATCGTCGTAGATGTGGATGGAAAAGAACAAACTTTTGTTTCTGCTGAAGAATGCCTTTCCACATTACCCGGCGAGTATGATGTTGTCAAAGTACAGGCAACAAAACTGGTGCTGAAGAAGCGGGAAGAAGACACCAGTTGGATGAAAGTCTATCAGGAACAGACAGGCCGAGAAGTAAGCTACTTCTGATAGAGTAAAACACAAATAAATCCTATCTCAAAACAACCGAACAAGCAAATAATCCGGAACTACGAAGGGAAGGCTGTTGATACATGGATTTCCTGAATGATCCCCGGTTTAATGGAATTATGCCTTTTGAAGGCAGAATCTGGCTCTCATCTCCGACAATGCATGGAGATGAGCAGCGCTATGTGGACGAAGCAATTCGTACCAACTGGGTGAGTACGGTCGGCGCCAACATCAACGAGATCGAAAAGGAACTTGCAGAGTATGTTGGCTGTAAGTATGCTGTAGCTCTCAGTTCCGGTACCGCTGCGCTCCATCTGGCCACGAAGCTTGCCGGGGAAAGGCTGTACGGTCAGGCAAGACCGGATCAGGGTACATTGGCCGGAAAAAAAGTATTCTGTTCTGATGTCACTTTTGATGCCTCGATCAATCCTGTTGCGTATGAAGATGGGGAGGCCATCTTTATTGATACAGAGCGGGACACCTGGAACATGGATCCGGTAGCTTTGGGAAAAGCCTTTGAGATGTATCCTGAGGTTAAACTGATCGTTCTGGCTCATCTTTATGGTACTCCCGGAAAGATGGAGGAAATACGGAAGATAGCAGACGCTCATGGTGCATTGATCGTTGAAGACGCAGCTGAATCCCTTGGAGCAAAATACAAGCTCAACGGACAGTGGGTTGAAACCGGTATGCTGGCAGACTATGGCTGTATCAGTTTCAATGGGAACAAGATCATAACCGGTTCTTCCGGCGGTATGTTTCTGACAGATTCTTTGGAAGACGCCAATAAGGTTAAGAAATGGTCCACTCAGAGCCGGGAAAATGCTTCCTGGTATCAGCATGAGGAGATTGGCTACAATTACCGGATCAGCAACATTGTTGCCGGTGTTATCCGGGGACAGATCCCGCACCTGGATGAGCATATAGCCCAGAAGAAAAAAATCTGGGAACGCTACAAGGAAGGTTTCAGGGATCTGCCTGTGACCATGAATCCCTGGGATGAGGAAAAGTCTGAACCGAATTTCTGGCTGTCCTGTATGCTGATTAATGAAGACGCCATGGCACCGCACGTCAGAAGCGATAAGGAAGAACTCTGGCACCATGTGGAAGGCAAGAGCAGCCCGGGAGAAATCCTGGCAGCTTTGGCGGCATTCCGGGCGGAAGGCCGGCCGATCTGGAAACCGATGCATATGCAGCCGATCTACCAGATGAATAAGTTTATCACAGTGGATGGTAATGGTCGGGCCAGGAGCAACGCTTATATTGCAGGTGAAGCGCCGGATGTGGGTGCGGATTTGTTCAAACGGGGACTATGCTTGCCAAGTGATAACAAGATGACTGCGCACCAGCAGGATATAGTGATTGAAATCGTCAAGAGATGTTTCAAGTAACATAATAAGATTAACAGAAAGCAGACTGGAGTAAAAAGCATGACAACATTATCCAGACTCCCCAATAGGAAGATGGGCTTTTATGAGAAATATATTAAGAGACTATTGGATATCTTGTGCGCTCTGGCTGCTATTATTGTTTTCTCATGGCTGTTCATTATTGTGGCCATTCTGGTAAGAGCTAAGTTAGGAAGTCCAGTGATCTTTAAGCAACCTCGTCCTGGACTCGTTGATCCTAAAACTGGACAAGAACGGATATTTAATATGTATAAATTCCGATCAATGACAAATGAGAAGGATAAAGATGGGAAGCTTCTTCCGGATGAGAAGAGGCTGACACGATTTGGCAAGTTGCTTAGAGGCTCATCTATGGATGAACTTCCCGAAGCGTTCAATATTCTAAAAGGGGATATGTCAGTAATTGGACCAAGGCCACAGCTTGTTCGAGATATGGTGTTTATGACAGATCAACAAAGGATGCGTCATACAGCTAGACCAGGCTTAAGTGGTTTGGCCCAGGCAAGCGGAAGAAACGCATTGACATGGGAAAACAAACTAAACATAGATCTGGAATATATAAAAACAATAACTTTCTTTGAAGATGTAAGAATTATCATTAAAACGGTAGGAAAAGTATTTCTGAAAAAAAAGGAAGAAGAGTATCAGAATGTGTCAGAGGTAGATCTTGCAGAGGACTTAGGTGATTACTTGCTGAGAGAAGGAAAAGTAGATAAGCAGACTTATACCGATAAAATAGATCTAGCTAGGACAATACTGAGAAAGAGGTAGTATAAAATTGAGAGATTCATCTTGTGATCTTGTAAGTATTATAATGCCGTCTTACAATACTGGGAAATACATTGCTCAAAGTATTCAATCTGTGCAACGGCAAACATATAAAAATTGGGAATTGATTATTGTGGATGACTGTTCTTCAGATGATACTGATGAGCAAATAAAACCGTTTTTACAGGATAAGAGAATACGATACTACAAAAATGAGGCAAATTCAGGTGCTGCAGTTTCCAGAAATAAAGCGATCAGAGAAGCTAAAGGAAGATGGATAGCTTTTTTGGACAGTGATGATTTGTGGAAAACAAACAAAATTGAAAAACAAATAGAATTCATGGAAAAGAATCATTATGCCTTTTCATATACAGCTTATAAAGAAATAGATGAGAATGGAGAATCCACTGGAGTTACCATTACTGGCCCCAAAAGAATAACTAAAAGAGGTATGTATAACTATTGCTGGCCTGGATGTCTTACTGTAATGTATGACGCGTCAGTAATTGGGTTAATTCAAATTGATAGTATCCGAAAAAATAATGATTATGCTATGTGGCTTAAAGCTATCAGAAAAGCAGATTGCTATTTACTAGATCAGACATTGGCATTATATAGGCGTGGACGAGAAGGAAGCATTAGCACAAATAAGTATGGAGAGTTAATTAAATGGCATTATAGATTGTTTCATGATATAGAAAAGTTTAGTATTGTTTCTAGTAGCTTTGCAACTGTTAGAAATATGTTCTATGGAACATATAAAAAAATAAGGTATGTAAAAAAACGTAATAGTGAAACATGATAGAAGGAGAATGTATATGTCATTAGCAGAAAAAATTATAAAAGGTGAGGAAAGCATATCTTTAATTGGCTTGGGTTATGTAGGAATGCCTATAGCTATTGAATTTGCAAAAAAAGGAATCAATGTTATAGGGTATGATTTGAATAAATCAAAAATAGATTTATATAAATCAGGTTATGACCCAACGAAAGAAGTTGGAGATCAAGAAATTAGAGATACTAAAGTTTTCTTTACATGTGATGAGAGAGATCTACAAAAATCGAAATTTCATATTGTAGCTGTGCCCACCCCTGTAAATACTGATCATACACCAGACCTTACACCGGTTATCGGGGCCTCTGAAATAGTTGGACGTAATCTGGTTCCAGGTTCAATTGTTGTGTATGAATCTACTGTATATCCAGGTTGTACTGAAAATGTCTGTGTACCTATATTGGAGAAAGAAAGCGGATTAAAGTACGGAATAGATTTTAAGGTCGGGTACAGTCCGGAAAGAATAAACCCAGGTGATAAAGTTCATAGACTAAAAAATATACATAAAATTGTATCTGGCATGGATGAAGAATCTTTATCCGAGATCAAAGCTGTTTATGATATTGTTATTGAAGTAGGGACTTATCCTGTGTCAAATATACGTACTGCCGAAGCTGTAAAAGTTGTTGAAAACAGCCAGCGTGATATAAATATTGCATTTATGAATGAATTAGCCATGGTGTTTGATAGAATGGATATTGATACGAATGAAGTTGTCGACGGTATGAATACAAAATGGAACGCGCTTGGTTTCCGTCCTGGTCTTGTAGGGGGACATTGTATTGGTGTTGATCCCTATTATTTTACTTATCAAGCAGAGAAACTTGGTTATCATAGTCAGATTATTCTTAATGGTCGAATTGTTAATGATTCTATGGGCGCGTATGTTGCAGATGCAGCAGTTAAGAAGATGATAGAGGCAGGTCAAGCACCAAAGAAAAGCAAAGTTGTTATTTTGGGACTTACTTTCAAAGAAAATTGTCCTGATACTCGTAATAGCAAAGTGGCTGATATTATAAAACGATTAAATGAGTATGGTATAGTTCCTACTGTTGTTGATCCGTGGGCTTCTGAAAGAGATGCTATGCATGAGTATGGTGTAGAATTAAAAACAATAGATGAAGCACAGAATGCAAACTGTGTGATAGTTGCAGTAGCTCATAATGAATTTAGGGAAATGAGCCTCGAAGAAATAAAAAAGCTTTATTCCAATACGCCAGACAACGAAAAAGTTCTTATAGATGTTAAAGGATTATACAGTATTGCTGACCTTCAGCAATCTGGTTTAAGTTGGTGGAGACTATAAACAAAATGCTCTATTATAACAACAAATGAATGAGGGAAAAAATATTGAAAATATTACATATCAATTGTAATTACATACGTTCTGATCTTCATAGACTTATGTTAAAACAATTGGATCAACTTGGTTATGATAACTATGTTTTTGTTCCATGCTATGATAGAAGAGAGTCAATAGCACCAGAGGAACATAATGTTAAAATAGTTGAATGTTTTAATAAATGGGATAGATTATTCTTTGATTATAAACAACATAAAATAATACAAACAGTTGAGAAGATGTATGATGTAAAAAGCTTTGACCTCATACATGCATATACCTTATTTACAGATGGAAATTGCGCAAGAAAGTTGTCAGAGAAATATGGAATCCCTTATGTTGTAGCGGTACGAAATACGGATGTGAATGATTTCTTTGATAAACTTATTTTCCTGAGGAATAGAGGCATAAAAAATCTATATAATGCTTCTAAAGTTTTTTTCTTATCGAACTCTTATAAGAAAGATGTATTTGAAAGATTTATACCAGAATCGAAAAGAACAACAATTAATGAAAAATCATATGTTATACCGAATGGAATTAATGATTTTTGGCAAGCTAATATAAATGGAAAGAAGAAACCTAAAATAATGCATAATCCCATTAGGTTATTGTACGTTGGGGGAATTGATAAGAATAAAAATATAGAGATGACACAAAAGGCTATGGACATTTTAAAAGAAAGAGGAATTATAACTCAATTGACCGTTGTTGGTAAAATAGTTGATAATAATGTATATCAGCGCATAATAGAGCACTCGGCAACTGTATACCATAAACCATGTAATAAAGAAGAATTGCAAGAAATATACCAGCAGAATGATCTTTTTGTTATGCCGTCCATACATGAATCATTTGGATTGGTATACGCAGAAGCACTTTCTTGCGGTTTGCCGGTTATCTATACCGAAGGTCAGGGATTTGATGGTCAGTTTGATGAGGGTTATGTAGGATATCATGTTAATTCGAGTTCTCCTTTTTCAGTGGCAGATGGAATTCAATGCGTTCTAGATAATTATTCATCTTTAGTAAAAAACACTGTTCCAGCAGCGCTGCAGTTTAGCTGGGATAAAATTTGTGAAAAATATAGTGAGATATATAAGGGCTTCGGAGATAAGGAAAATGGATGATCATAGATTTAGACCTTTGTTTAGCTATTTGATTAACACAATTGAATCAACTACGGATGATTACCCATTAATTTATAGAATTGGAACAATGTTTTTTCACTGTAATGAGTTAACATATGTCGATTATTATGCAGAGGGTGATTCATCAATTTTGCTATTCGGAGATGTTTTTGATACTAGAAGTGATCAGCATTGCTTAACGGCAAATGATTTGTTGCGTATTACTTTTTCTGTTGATGATTTACTAAATAATGAAAAAGAATATGGAGGAAAATACCTAATTGTATATTCTACTAATAATCATGTTTATCTAATACCTGATGCGACTTGTAGCATTCCAGTTTTCTATAGTAAAGATAAGGGCGCAAACATATGTTCAGATCGTTGCTCATATCTGGCACAATTAGAAGGGTTTATTGAAGATCGTGAACTGAAAAAAATACGGGAATTAAGTGATGTTTATCAAGCGATGCCATCAGATATTACTATATATAAAAATATAAAAGCACTTTTACCTAATCATTATTTATGTGTTGATGAGAGAAAAAGCATAAGGATTATCAATTCAAAAGATACTCTTTCCCCGCTAACAGTTCAAGAAGCTGCAGATATTATAATTCCAAGAATAGAAAAATTAGCGTATTTCTATAGTCACAAATATGAATTAAGATGTCCTTTGACTGGTGGAAAAGACAGCAGAGTGGTATTGGCTTTTTTATATAAGCAAAATGCTGGAATAAAAAACTATACAATCATACATGACACATCCAGACAGAATGATCCTGACTATGATGTACCGCGTGTCTTATCTAAAAAAAACAACATGGTACATGACGAAATATATGACAAAGAGCCAACTAAAGAGATAAAACAATATGTGGATGATTATCTAGGTAGAGGTACGTATTCACATAGAACGCTATTGATTGCATATACCATAAAAAGCTATTGCATGGGAAATGGGATTGTTAATGGAGATATCATAGGACAAATTGGTAAGTGCTCATTACATAGAGATATTCCGGAATTCATGGCAAGCAAGAGATATTTCAGAAGGAAACTACATAATTATTCATATAGATCGTTGAAATATATACAAGAGTGGATTGATGAAATTAAGAATTCAGAAGAGAAAACAAATTTATACGATTTGTTCTCTATTGAGAATAGAATGGGAAGATGGGCAGGACAAGAAAACAGTATATACAACACAATTGGTCAACCATATATGAATATATTTAACTCACGTAGTATTATTTATCCTTGTACTAGAGTGAGTAGAAAAGAAAGAGCCAATGGTTTTTTACATTTAGAGTTGTTGCGACAGATTAACGATCAATTGCTAGTTGTTCCATTTGGAATGGATGAAAGTAGTATTGAAAAGATTGCTCGATCATCATGGCCGTTATACTATATTTCATCGATTCTGAAATACTGTATTGAAAAGATGAATTTTTATCTCAGGAGGCGATTAAATTGAAACTAATTATTACAGCTGATGATTATGGGATGTCAATAGGAGTGAATGAAGCAATAAAAGAGGGAATCAAAGCTGGAATCATTACATCTACAAATGTGATGACCAATATGGAATACTATATGGATGTTAAGGAGCTTAAGCAGTATAACCCGAGCGTGTCAATAGGTATTCATTGGACACTTACTGCAGGCAAACCTGTTACAGAAGTTGGTGCTATACCTTCATTAGTGGATAGTAATGGATGTTTCTATTCATATTCTGAGTTTCATAAAAGATACAGACAGCGTATGATTAAAGACGATGAAATAGTAAAAGAATTAAAAGGACAATACGATTTGTTTAATTCTGTATATGGTGCGCCTGATTATTGGAATACGCATCAGAATGTTCATGTTGATTTTCATATTTATCGTCTGTTTGTTAACACTGCAAAAGAATTAAATATATACAAAATGCGGAGTCATCAAAGAGTATACGTTCCTTCAAGTACAAAAGAATCATCCATGCCATTGTCATGGAGAATAATAGAACCATTAAAAAGTAAATTAATAGATTCCTGGCAGAAAAATGCACATCAATTAGGAATTGAATCTCCTGATGGAATTATTGTGTGCTTGAATGAAAAAGACAATGGAAATCCTGAATATGTTTTCAGCAATATACAATGGGGTAAAAAAACATGCGCTGAATATGTTATTCATCCAGCGACTCAAAATGATTCTCCTTTCTTTGGAAAGATAGTGGAGCAAAGGATAAGAGAGTATAAGTTTTTCTCTGATCCATCATTACTTAAAATATTTGAAAGTAACAATATAATACTAGTCAACTATTAATCTATTTATTTGCTTGCTAAAAACTGAAGAAGTTTTCTACAGGAGTACAATATGATCAAAAAAATGTGTGTAATAACAGATAGATACCCTACTGAAAAATACCCAATCAATACTTTTTTAGATCAACTAGTTTGTCAATTTGTAGATATGGGTATTGAGTGTACTGTTATAGCACCGTATAGTAAGATTCTTGATCGACTAAAGAAAAATAAATATGCTCCGGCATATCATAGGATTCAGACAACAAAGAATAATAAACAATTCCATGTATATTCTCCGACTTTTTTTTCTCTTCTGGGACGAAAACTGTTGAAGATAAATTTTGCTTCAATATACCAGAAAAAGTTTGAAAGAAAAGCTTATAAAGTTATAAAAAGTGAAAAGATAGAATGTGATGCAATATATGCACATTTTATTGTTCCGTCGGGAATCACTGCTGCAAATATAGGCAGGGTACTAAATAAGCCGGTATTTATCGCATATGGAGAGAGTTCTCTATCGATTATATATGATAATTTCAAATTGGATTACATAAAAAATATATTGAAAAGTATAAATGGTGTTATTGCAGTATCAAGTAAGAATAAAGAAGAATTACTAAATAAGAAATTAGTATCAGATAATCAGATAGATGTTTTTCCGAATGCGATTGATAGTTCAAAATTCCATGTGATAGATAGAAGAGATTGTAGAAAGAAATTGGGTTTACGAGATGATGATTTTGTAGTTGCATTTGTAGGCCATTTTATCAACCGAAAAGGATCAAACAGATTGAGTAAGGCCCTAGATCAAATGCAAGATGTGAAGAGTATTTTTATAGGTTCTGGTGAAGAACAACCTACTTGCCATAATATTATTTTTTCAGGAAGAGTGCCACATTCTGAAATAATACACTATCTTAATGCTTCAGATGTGTTTGTTTTACCAACACTAGCAGAAGGTTGCTGTAATGCAATAGTAGAAGCAATGGCTTGCGGTCTTCCTATTATTTCATCAAATAGACCCTTTAATGACGATATTCTCGATGAATCATGTTCTATAAAAATAGACCCAGAAAGTATTAGTGATATAGCTAAAGCAATAGAAGCACTTAAGAACGATACAGAATATAGAAAGAGGCTTTCTGAAGGAGCAATAAAAAAAGCAGAGAGTTTAAGAATTGAGACAAGAGCCCAAAACATAGCTAGTTTTATGAATAAATGTTGTGAATAACACACATATACACACATTCCGATTACGAAGTTTTTTGTAGAGGCTTATATGGCACAATACATAAAAGAGAATGTCTTTCAGCGTAAAAACAATTATACTGTTCTGGAGAAAAAAATACAGGATTTCGAACAAGTAGGATATGGGAAGTATTTTAGGAAAATTCAGAAAAATCGATATCCATGTATTATAACAAAATCATTATTGATTTTGTTGGCAGTATATGAAGGCTTTTATTTGGAAATGGGTCGTAGTATACCTTTTTTGCTACAAGGATTAACAATTCTGCTTGTTATATTTTGCTTTCTTGAAGCTCCGCATAGTATTTCCAAGACCTTTAATGATCCGGTTTTTTTATGGTGGTTTGGTTTTGGAATATATTCTTTTTTGTCTGCGTTATTGTTTGTTGGAATAACGAACAACTTATTGAATGGAATATATAAGTATTTTTCTTTTTTGCTAGTTTGTTTTTGTGCGTCGTGTGTTACATTTGAAACTAAAAAGATAGATTGGTTATTCGCTTCAGTCATATTAGTTACTATTTTGAGCTGTTATCAGGTGATGTTTCATGGCGTTAGTTGGCGCAATAGTGGTTATACTGTAGTAACAATGGGGATAGAGAATAATCCAAACAATCTCGGATTAACTATGTCAATTGGTTTATCAGTCTTGTTATATCCGTACAAGAAAAAAAAGAGCTGGTTATGGATAATATGTATTATTATTTCTCTGTTTGTGTATACCGTAATTATTTATGCGGGTTCAAGATCAGGATTGCTATGTTCATTAGTAGTAGTGTTTTTTAGCACTATAGCCATTTTTAGGTACGTTTTTAAAAACTCAAAGCATATCATCTTATCTACAGTAGTATTAATTATATGCATTGTGTCTATCGTGTATTTTGGTTTAAATTATTTCAATAGTATAGGGTCACATAATACAGGATTTGATAGATTGCAAAATGAATTTAAATCAGATGCATATAATGGACGTGGCAATTTGTACTCAATTGGAATTAATTTGTTTACTAACAATCTTTTCACTGGTGTTGGATATGGTAATTTTCGAAATTATGCAAATGGGTTTTTTTCACATTCAACATATATTGAATTATTAGCTTGTTCTGGGTTATGCGGATTTGTACTATTTGAAATTCCATTTGTTAGAATGATAATAAAAAATATACGTATGATTGGTGGCGAAAAAAGTAAAGGCATAGGATATTGGATTTCAATGCTTTCTTTATTTTTTGTTTCGGGGTTTTTTGGGATTGTATATTATGAACTGTTTTTTATGCTAATTCTATACATGTGCCTATCAGATTCGAGATGCAGTACTATGGAGAGAAAGGAGTAGTAGTATGGTGTTTTTAGTTGACCTTGATGGGACGTTATTAAATGCTGAAGGAAAACTAGAAATAGAAGATATAAAAAGAATCAAAAGGATACAAAAAGAGGGGCATACGATAGTTATTTGTACAGGCAGAACAGAAAAAGAGGCACAATCAATTATTCAAGATCTTGAAATAGAAAAGTATAAAGGACTCGCTATACTTGCAGATGGACAATATATTATTGATTATAAAATTAATAAGGTGATTCAACTGGAGTTTCTATGTGATAAAGATGTTATGGCCATATATACAAAATGTCCCCAATATAAAAATAGGAATATTCAATTATTCTGCAAAGATAGAAATTATAGAATTGTAAATAGTATAATTTCACCCGTATATTTTAAAACAAAAGTTAAACGTTATTTGGGAAATAAAAAAGATAATACTAGAGTATTAACAAAGAGAGCATTAGCAAAAACTCGTATACAACAAATTGAAAAGATGACGATAACATCTGGTAATGATGTGTTTTCAAATATAGCGTTACTAAATGAGTTCGAAATATACTATGTGCATGATAAAAAACGATTTGAAATAAAACACAAAGGTGTGAATAAGGCATCTGCTACATTAATTGCATTACACAATAGAAATGCTTATACATACAATATTATTGCATTTGGTAATGATGATAATGACATATGTTTATTTAAAATAGCTAATGAAAGTTATGCGGTAGCAAACGCAACTGAGAAACTTAAAGATGAAGCAAACTATATATTGGATCCGATAAGCAGCGCAGTAACACAGAAAATGTTGGATATATGTATGAAGGAGATGTGAACATGGAACCAATCAATATCATTAAAGAAAAAATAAGAAACATCAAAATCAATATTGATTATATGTTGATGAATGATTATAGATACAATATAAATGAATATAAAAGACGGTTTGGACGAGTTCCTGATTTGGTTAATCCAACAACTTTTTCTGAAAAACTATTATACTTGAAAATGCACTATGATAATCTTCTTGAGAATGTATGTGCTGATAAATACACGGTTAATGAATATGTTCGTCAGTGTGGTTATCCTGAAATAGTAAAGGACATTTATCAAGTGTGTTTTTCGCCCGATCAGGTTAATCTTGAATTGATGCCAACACGTTTTTTTATCCAGTGCTCACATTCACAGGGAAGAAATTATGTTGTATCACAAGATGATCCTCAGACAATCCAAGCTGTCCTACAATTATATAAAATCCTCCTGAAACGTCAGCATTTCAAAATCATGCGTGAAAACTGCTATAGATATATAACTCCACGCATTATTTGTAGTGAATACTTGGAAGAACCTGGCAGGGAATCATTGACAGACTATAAATTCTATTGCTTTTCTGGTGAAGTTAAATACTTTATGGTATCATATGGAGAATTTGATCATAATGTAAAAAATCATAAATTTGATCCTGAATGGAATTCTATAGATCATTTGTTTAAAAATGAACCTGCGGTTCCTGCAGATAAGATAGAAAAACCTCTAAATTTTGATAGAATGATAGAAATAGCGACAAAACTTTCTGCTCCTTTTCCACATGTACGAGTTGATTTGTATAATATTGCAGGCAGAATAGTTTTTGGAGAAATGACATTCTATAGTGCAGGTGGATTTGTAAAAATAGCATCTCCGGAGATGGATAAAAAGATTGGCTCTTGGATAGATTTAGATAGGTATTCAAATCAAATAAAAAAGAATTAAATGTATATTGTGGGTGATTGAATGTTTCGGAGATTAAGGATTATACTTATTACATTTAAGTGTTGGATATTGAATAGAAGACATATTCATTTAGAAGGATTTCAGGATTTATCAACTTCGACGATAATATCGCTCAAAAATGGGAAATTGAGATTGGGAACAAGAATAAAAACATATCCGCATGTCTCTTTTTACGTCTGTGGCG
>Ga0310695_10011098_pt1 | contig 12966 bp, 12 predicted proteins | sample RumenRJG_04DNA_FD_203882 | JGI IMG/M metagenome (GOLD analysis project Ga0310695, IMG submission 203882) | Bovine rumen microbial communities from Lethbridge, Alberta, Canada - RJG_04 (v2) (version 2) | ecosystem: Host-associated > Mammals > Digestive system > Stomach > Rumen | place: Canada...
CGGAGAACCGTAAACAACGCCGTCCGCCGTTTCCAAGAGTTCCTTGGCTTCGTGGACAACTTCGTTCACCTCGCCCTTGAGCACTCGCCCACCGACAAACACAATTTTCGTTTCGATTCCAGCGGCCTTGAGCTGGTTTGCGACGATGTTCAGAGCCGTATAGGTACAGCCATTTTCGCGACGGCTACCGTTAAACAAGATGACCTTCATTTTTACACCTCCGTTGATGTGTACCTAAAATATAGTCACGCTAGAGAGTCGCTTCAAATTCCGCAAGGAATTTACGCCCCTGTTCCCATTCGCCGAGATCGGAATCAGAATTGATGTGCCCAAGCGCACCCGCATTAAATAGCTTTACGCCCCAGGCGTTAGCAAAAAATTCAGAACGCTCCATTGATACAAACGGGTCGTTTTCGCTCGCCACGACACACGCCGGAATCGGCAATTTATCAAGCGGCATCGGCGCAAAGCTTCCAATAAGTTCTACGTTATCCACATCACTCGGCGAAACGAGGAAAGCCCCCTTGATGTACGGCGGAACGCCACCTTGCGATTTCGCCTTCAAAAGCCAGTTGACCGTCGTACAAACGCCCAAGCTGTGCGATACAAGGATCGTATCCACATTCAACTGCCGGATGCACATGTCCAAAGTCCCGACCCAGTCCGCTTTCACAGGACGGTCCCAACAGCGCTGGATGACTCGTGTCGCATTCGGCAAGCTCTTTTCCCAGAAGCTCTGCCAGTGTTTTGGTCCGGAATTATTCAATCCGGGAACAATCAAGTAATTCATTATCGCCTCTTTTTCCTACCAAAATAGTATAAAAATTAAGTTACTATTCCGTTTGAAAATGAATTTATGGCGAATTAAGACCAAATTCGAATTTATCCTGCAAAAAGCCGTAGCACAATCGATACAGTTGTTTTTCTAAGTACACTCTATTTTATTGGTTATTCAAGTCCGCTAACTTATCTTTATACTTGGTTAAATGGGATTCTGTTTTGTACAGAAACTTCATGGAGATAAAATATGAATATCAAGAAAACAGCAGTCAAGAGCGCTCTCGTTGTAGCAGCGCTTACCGCAGCAGTCAGCGCAAAAGACTACAGCGGTGCTGAACTCTATACGAACGAAACATGGATGTACGGCAAGTTCGAAGCCCGTATGCAGATGGCTGCAGGCTCGGGAACGGTTAGTTCCATGTTCCTTTACCACAACGATTCCTACCTCGGCGGAAACGAGCCCTGGGTCGAAGTGGATATCGAAATTTTAGGTAAGAATCCCAGCAGCTTCCAATCCAACATCATCACCGGCTTCGGTCCTGGCGATGGCCAGCCCGACCGCAAGGTAACTAGCGAAAAGCATCACGCCATCAACCCGGCCTCCAACCAGTCATTCCACACTTACGGCATGGAATGGACTCCTGATTACGTAGCATGGATCTTGGACGGAAAAGTTGTCCGCAAGACCGTCAAGGGCCAGGGCGACAACAACCAGGTTCAGGACCTCGGCAAAAAGCCGCAGGGTCTCCGTTTCAACCTGTGGTCCCATGAAGATGCAGGCTGGGTCGGTGCATGGAACGACAACATCCTTCCGGTTTACCAGTTCATCAACTGGGTGAAAGTTTATGAATACAAGCCGGGCCAAGGCGACAACGGAAGCGATTTCAAGCTCCTCTGGACCGACAATTTCGACACATTTGACAACAACCGTTGGAGCAAGGGTGACTGGACATTTGATGGCAACCGCGTTGATATCAGTCCAAGCAACATCTTCACAAAGGACGGCATGGCAATCATAGCGCTCACCAAGAAGGGCCAGGAAGGCTTTAACGGTCAGGTTCCAAAAGACACCGAATCCGCACCGGCCTCTTCCAGCAGCACTCCGGTATCGTCTTCAAGCAGTGTGCCGGCAAGTTCCTCTAGCGCAGTAGCATCATCTAGCAGCCAGTTTGTCCCGCCCAGCTCTTCCAGCGAAACAAACGCAATTCATGGAATCCGCACCACGCCAACAATTACAAAGGAACGCCGTGGACTCGTGAACGCCAAGGGCGCAAAGGTCAACCCCAATGGTCACAAGCGCTACCGCGTGAACTTTGAATACTAATCGTGGCGGATTCGCTTTATAATTCTCTTTACTGTAAATGCCATGTGGTTTACACCACATGGTTTTTTGCTGAATCCATAAAATTTAGGGGATATTCACCATTTTTTTTTTTTGACATAAAATTGTCAAAATTCTTTTTGTATTTTTGATTTCGAAATTTCAAAAAATTAAAATAGGATAATTATATGGCTTATTTGAATAAGGTTATGCTCATCGGTAATATCGGCAAGGACCCGGAAGTTCGCGTTAATCCCAATGGTGGTCGCAAGCGTGTTTCGTTCTCCCTCGCCACTTCTCGTCGCTATCGTGACAACAACGGCGAACAGAAGGAACAGACCGACTGGCACAACATCATTGGCTGGGGCAAAATCGCAGATATCGTTGAACAGCTTGGCATTCGCAAAGGCATGAGCCTCTATGTAGAAGGATCCCTCACCAACCGCAGCTGGACAGACCAGACCAGCGGTCAGAAGCGCTATGTTACCGAAATCAACATGGACACGTTCCAGCTCCTCACTCCGCGCGGCCAGGGTGGTGCTCCGGCAGCAGGCGGCTTCAGCCAGGCCAACAGCTACCAGTCCAACAGCTTCAACGGCATGCAGCAGAATAGCGCTCCGGCCTATGACGCAGGCATGGCAGAAGAAGACGTCGATCTTCCGTTCTAACTCAAAACTTTGTGAATGAATCAGGGAATTGCAGAAATAACGCTCATCTATGCGCTGCCACTTGGAATATCGTTTGTAACGCTATTCGCAACGGCAACGACTCCTGGGCGTAACACGAAAGTCGTCGGAGCGATCCTTTCGACTCTCACGATTGTAATAGACTGTCTATTCTATTTCGTAAAGAATACTATCATCGTCCAGAATGTCGAGGGTGGTATTTTACTGTCGTTCTTTTTGCTTTTTCTTTTCAGCATTCATTGTCTTGTGCAAAGTGAAGAATGGTCCACAAAGGCATCGTTCCTTTTCCTCTCTTTATGTATGCTGACCGGCAGTATCGGAACGGCTTGCTTTGAACGCCCGACTCTGGTCCTCACGTCTTCTTATTCCCCTACAGAACTAGTCACGTACAACAAAAAATACGAAGACTACATTTCGTCTTTTGACAACGCAAACAGCGAAGCAAAAAATCAGGGACCGCAAAAAACTGTTTCTCAGAACAGTACAGAATCTGTAGACGCTGGTATCGAAGATGTTGAACTAGCTCCTGAAGTGATGGATCGTCTTGACACGTATTCAAACAAAGCAGAATCCGTGATCGACAAGATGTTCGAAATCATGCATTCCATTGATTCATTTGAAGCAATGGAACCAAGCGCAGGCGAAATGGAACGCGAAAAAAGAAGCCAGCAGGCACTCGCCATCAACAACAAGGCCACATCGCTGAACCGCAAGACCATCGGCATTTTCCATCCAATGGAAGCGCGAGAAGCCCATTCGGAACTGGTCCAAGCATCGGAAACAATCCGTAGCGCGTCACACACGCTGTATTCTTATTGCCTTCTGGAAGATCCAGCCGAAGCAATGAAAAAATACACACAAGCTCGCGATCTGATAGTCATTGCAAAAAGACATATCGACAAGTTTAACAAAATCATTCAAAATTTAAAAACGAACAATCAACCTCAACAATAAGAAAAACAAAGGTTAAATCTATGATTCGTAACGTAGCGATCATGGGCGCCACGGGCGCAGTAGGTCAGGAACTCATCAAGATTCTTGAACAACGTAACTTTCCGCTTCAGAACTTGAAGCTTCTCGCTTCCGAACGCAGCGTCGGTCGCGAATATGAATTCAAGGGCGAAAAGCTCAAAGTCGAACTGACTTGCAAGGACGCATTCAAGAACGTAGACCTCGTGCTCTCCTCTGCAGGCGCAAGCGTTTCCAAGGAATTCGCTCCTATCGCTGTTGACGCAGGTGCCGTCGTCGTCGACAACACGAGCTTCTTCCGCATGGATCCGAACGTCCCGCTCGTTGTCCCGGAAGTGAACCCGGAAGACATCAAGCTCCACAAGGGCATCATCGCTAACCCGAACTGCACGACCATCATGATGGTTGTCGCTCTCAAGCCGATCAACGACTTGAGCAAGATCAAGACCATTCACGTTTCCTCTTACCAGAGCGCAAGCGGTGCCGGTGCAACGGGCATGGCCGAACTCAAGCAGCAGTACCAGGAAATCGTTGAAGGCAAGCCGGTCACCGTGAAGAAGTTCGCACACCAGCTCGCATACAACCTCATTCCGCACATCGACGTGTTCACCGACAACGGCTACACGAAGGAAGAAATGAAGATGTTCAACGAAACGCAGAAGATCATGCACAGCGACGTCCGCTGCGCTGCTACCTGCGTCCGCGTTTCTGCACTCCGCTGCCATTCCGAAGCCATCAGCTTCGAAACGGAACGCGCACTTTCTGTTGAAGAAGTCCGCAACGCCATCAAGAACGGCGAAGGCCTCCAGCTCTGCGACGATCCGGCAAACAACGTCTACCCGATGCCGCTCGACCTCATGGGCACGGACGACGTCTACGTCGGCCGTATCCGCAAGGACCTCGCTTGCGACAATGGCATGAACATCTGGATTGTTGGCGATCAGATCCGCAAGGGTGCTGCTCTCAACGCCGTCCAGATTGCAGAACGCCTCTAATCGAGAATCGCGGGCAAACCCCGCGATGACAACTTTTCATTGTCAAGCCCGGTTCCGACCGGGCTTCTCCTTTTAAAAAAAGCAAAAAAGCCTCCCTTCCGGGAGGCATTATTTGTTGCAAACAAACGTTGCTATTAGAAGCGGATCATCGCGCTGAAATCGACGAACGTGCCATCTTCTGTAAAGAAGTTGCCGATACCCGTAAAGAGCTTTTCGCCAATGCCAAATTCAGCAGCAAGGAAATCCTTGTACTGATAGCGGAAACCGATAGAGGCATTCACAGTATTCATGTTATAGCCCAACACAGACAAATCATTAGGTTCCTTTTCATTATAATAGCGGAAAGCAACCCAGTCATAACCAACTTCGCCGTAGAACATGAAATTCTTCGATTCACCTACAAAAACTTCACCAAGCATGCTCGGCTGAATGATCGAAACAAGGGAGAACGCATCCTTAGGCTCATCATAATGCCTGTAGGAGAATATAGCCGCAGCTCCGAAAAGGACTCTTGCATTTTCATTTTCAAGCACAGCAAGACCACCGCGAATATACGGATCAATTCCCCAGAAAGAATCTAAGCCATCATTATCTTTAACAACTTCATCATCCACTTTCGTTTCGCTGTTGAAGCTTATAAACCTAGCACCAAGAACCCAGGTGAAGTTCTTTGCAGTCGGAGCGTTTGTCAAGCTGAGATTCAAGGTCAGGCTGTCAAAACGATCTTTTGTCTCTGAAGAACCCTTTGCAGACGGTTCTTCATGAATTTTCTGCTTATGGGTAACCCAATCAGCGCTAGCAGCCACATTCATGCCCAAGAAACTTTTTGCAATCGCAGCACCCCAGTCGTCACCGCCATAGGTTGTATCGCGTTCAACAGCATCGTTTTCAAACCAGGAAGATCCAAGACCTGCTCTGAAATAGAAGCCAAATCCCGGAGCCGCATAACCAAGAGTAAGGCGACCGACTTCTTTTTGGGAGTCCGTATCTAGAGCATGAGTAGCCTTGGAAATATCGAAAGCCGTAAAGAACGAGCCAAGGGAGAGAATTCCGAGTTTGTTCGTCGGCTCAATGTAGAAGAACTTGCGGTTCGCAAACAAGTTCGGGTAAGAAAGCAAAAGGTCCGTATTGTTAGCGGCCGCCATATTGCTGTTTCTATTATAGGACTTGCCGTGTAATATTCTATTGAAAGAAGATTTTTTTGAATCCTTCGGAATTTCCGGAGCGACAAACGGAACCGGGGCCGTCAAATCTTCAGAAGCGGCAGCCTGTTCTTCCTGCTTCTGCAATTCCTGTTCGCTCATAGATTGAGAAGTGCCCTGTGCAAAAGCAACACCGAAGCAAGCAAGAGCGATACCAAACATCTTTTTAAAGTTCATACAGCTTCCTTGTAGCAAAAAGGTTTGAATTGTGTGAGAAAAATATAATTAAACAAGATTCTCAGGATTCAAGCACTTAAGCTCATCGACCACAAAAAGTCCGTCCTTGCGGATGAGCTTGTCATCGAACCAGATTTCACCGCCGCCGTATTCCGGACGCATGATCAGCACCAGGTCCCAATGAATGGCAGACTTGTTCCCGTTCGGGGCGTCTTCGTAGCACATGCCCGGCGTAAAGTGGATGGAACCCGCAATTTTTTCATCGAACAGAATGTCGCACATCGGAGAAAGCACAAACGGGTTGAATCCAATTGCAAACTCGCCCACGTAGCGAGCGCCCTCGTCCGTATCGAAAATCGCATTCAGGCTCTTGTTGTCGCCCGTTTCGCAAGTCGCTTCGACAATCTTACCCTGCTTAAAGACGAGGCGGATATTGCTGAACTGCTTGCCTTCGTAAAGCGTCGGCGTGTTGTAGTGGATGACGCCTTCGATACTCCCCTGCACCGGCGCCGTATAGACTTCGCCATCAGGAATGTTCATGTTGCCACAGCACGGCACTGCGGGGATTCCCTTGATGCTGAACGTGATGTCCGTATCCTGAGCCACGAGACGCACCTTGTCCGTCTTGTTCATGAGATCGACCAACGCCTGGGCGGCGCGATGCATCTTCGGGTAATCGGCAAGGCAAGCCTTGAAGTAGAAGTCTTCGAAAGCTTCCGTACTCATCTTGGCGCCCTGAGCCATGGACGGGTTCGGCCAGCGGAGTACGCACCAGCGCGTGTTGTTCACGCGGTAATTGAGCAGGTCCTGCGTGATGGTCCTGTAGGCAAGCATCTTCTTGTCATCGATGTCGCAGTTTTCCATCGCGTTGTTCATCGCGCGGATAGAGAGGTAAGCCTGCATCTGCTTCATCTCGTTCATTGCAAGGTCCGCAGAGAGCTTCATCTGTTCTTCGGAGGCGCTACGGATAACCTCGCGACGCACACGGCTATTGTAATTGTGGACAAATGCGTTACCGCCAACTTTGGCAACAGCCTTGATGAGTTCTGTCGAGAGTTCATCCGGCGTATCGGTCGTTTCGATTAAAATGTTTTCGCCCGCCTTGAGAGCAATGGCGTTGTTGATCAAATTTTCTGCAAGTTGCGTAATGCGAGGATCTTTCATTCTTTTACCCCATAAATTAAAATCACCGAAAGTCGGCGACAAAATCGCCGACTTAAATTTAAAAATCTATCTGTCTTTATTCTACTCCAAATGCCATTCCATTACTCCGTAAAGGTAAACGGAATCGTCACTGTCGTATTTCCCGACTTGATTTTATTGAAAGTCCACTTGCTGACAGCAGACTTGACGGCATTATCGAATTCAGTGAATCCAGTCGTTGAATTAGCCACAGCAATGCTTATGATCTCGCCACCCGGCGCAATCGTGAACTTCAATGTGACCTTGCCCTGGAACCCCGGCTTTTTCTTCAAATGCGTATTGTAAATGTGACGGAGTCCAGGCGTACGCTGCTTGACCACCTTCATGATTTCAGAAGCCGAACGGGATGCACCTGTAGACCCCATATCGATTTCATTCATCTTTGGAATCGGCATGTTTTTCATTTTTGCCTGAGTCTTGATTGTGCCAGCAGGACCGCCAAGCAAGCCGCTAAGCATGTCGCCAATTCCACCCCCGGAGCCTGTAATGCTACCTGGGTTGAAACCAACATCAGCTTTACCACGACGTTTTTCGGCAAGGCTTGTCTTTCCGGTCACCTGTAAGCCATTCAGAACTTTAAGCGTTTTCTCGATATCTTTCGCAAACGTCTTGTTCGCAAGGTCGTATGCTTGCGCCGACGCCGTATTTGTCATGGCTGTAAGCCTTTCGAGAACACCACGGTTAATAGGCGCTCTAGGATCACCATCTCCTTTAGGCTTACCTCCACCACCCGGCCTTCTACGCGTGATTTCTTCCTGTACTTTAGGTTTCTTAGGTGGATCAGGCTTTTTCTCTATTGGATCCATTTTGACAGAAACCCCTATTTGATCTTTTTCCGGTGGATCAAACATGACCTCATCGATAATGCTTTCATACGTAGACGCCCAGAAACCAAGCGCCAACGCGACAATCAGCGATGCACCAGAAATGCGCACCATCTTCTTGTCGGAATCTGGCATCAGAGAAGCGATGAACGCATCTTGTGTTTGTTTTGTCGTTTTCATGATTTTATCCTCCCTTTTGCAGGAAATTGGATGTTTTTGTTTTTTAGGTATCAGCAAACCAACTACTCCGTGAGCGGAGCATCAATTTGCCGAATGGCAACACTTCGGAATAAGGCTTCCCGAACAAGCCTTTATTGCGAAGTTCCACGCGATACAGTCACACGAATCTACTTCGTAATTTCTTACGAATTCAAACTCGAATGTTCAAAAATCATTTAAGCAATTTCAGAAAAATTAATTACAAAATAATTTTATTTACTTTGTATAACCTCTTACTTTTTATTCATTTATTTGAAAGTAAGTTGTAACCCACATCCTTACCACCCCCATAAAGTACCAATAAAAAAAAAGCAAAAACCACTCAAAAACAGTAAAGAAAATTTCATACGAGACATTGTAAACTTAGATAAAATAAGGCTTAGCCCGTAGTTATTGGGTTCGCTCGCATTTTTCGATTTTTTCCCAGCCCTAGATTTTTACAAAACTTAGCCCAGTGTAATTTATTCCAATTTGGAATTAATAGCGTTCCAAGAAGCAACTATTAACATGTAACCGTATGGATCCCCGCTTAGCGAAGACTATCGACCAAATTTTCATTCATCTACGCCCAGGTCCAACGCGTATTCTAAAAACTTGACTATATTATGACTATCATGAAACTTTTAGCTACTCCTCCTGACTTAAATAAGATTGCTCGCCCGAACTGGATTGAAATCAACCTAGACGCCCTCTGCAACAACATTCAATTTATTAGAAGCCAGATTCCGGCTTCCACGAAAATTTTGCTTCCTGTCAAGGCCGACTCCTACGGTCACGGCAGCCTCGCCTGTTCATTCGCCGCCAAGGCTGGCGGTGCCGACTACCTCGGTGTTGCCCACATCAGCGAGGGCATGCTGCTTCGCCAGTACGGCATGGACTTGCCGATTCTCGTGCTCGGCCCCTGCACACCATCTGACTTCGCCTACTTTGTCGAATACCAGCTGACCGCAGCCATCACAGACCTCCGCACCGCAGTTGCTTTTGACCAGTTCCTCGGTGAGACCGGCACAGAATGCAAGGCTCACCTCGCCATCGATACAGGCATGAACCGCTACGGTTTTGACGCCGAGGATTTCAACAACATCCGCGCCGCCCTCACCCTCAAGCATCTCAAGTTCGAAGGCATGTTCACGCATCTCGCTACAGCCGACATGCCGGGCAACCCGAAAACCGAAATCCAGATTCAGCGCTTTACGCGACTCGTCGATGTGCTTGACGCCGACGGACTCCGCCCACCCATTTGCCATTGCTCCAGTTCAGCAGGCACACTCACGCACCCCGAAAGCCATTTCGACATGGTGCGCCCAGGCCTCACGCTTTACGGCTACAACTGCATGGGAGCAGTCCCGTCCACATTGCCGATCAAGCCGGTCATGAAAATCAAGTCCACCATCCGCCACGTGCACGACGTGAAGCCCGGCGAAACCGTCAGCTACGGCGGTTACTGGGCCGCCCAGCAGCTCACGCGCATCGCAACCATCGCTATCGGTTATGGCGATGGTTACCTCCGCGGCGAATACAACAAGGGCTTTGTCTTCATTCGCGGACAGCTCTGCCCGATTCTCGGACGCGTCTGCATGGATGCAACCATGGTCGATGTAAGCCACATCCCGGACGTGCAAGTTGGCGAAACCGTTGACGTCGTGAATGGCGAACTCGACTTCCGCATTTCGATGGAAAGCGTTGCCGAGGAGCACCACACGATTCCGTATGAAATCACTAGCCGCGTGGCTCGCCGCCTGTACCGCAAGTACTACTGGAAGAACCGCCTCGTGCGCTGGGATTACCTCAAGGAAGAATTCGGCGTCAAGGAATTCAAGGAATATCCATTGCGCTAGGAGAAGCACCGCATGGTATGAAGTTTGATGACCCGAAATTCACAAAGATAAGCCACCGGAATGTCTGGGGCGAATGGACCTTTATCTTCGAAGGATCAAAGCTTTGTGGTCTAAAATTTCGGGAAACTTCAGACGAAATAAAAGCGACTCCGAGCAACGTGCAGGCTTGCGCCTATGCAAGCCCCGACATGGAAACGGAATTGAACAACCGCGTTCGAAGCGCCTACCGCAAGGCGGTGAACGAACTTAATTTGTACCTCGCAGGCAAGATCTGCGAGTTTTCTATTCCCATAAAAATCTACGGCACCGACTTCCAGAAAAAAATTCTCGAAGTCACACGTCAAATTCCATACGGTAAAACTTGTACGTACAAACAAATTGCCAAAATAATTGGCCACCCACAAGCATTCCGTGCCGTCGGGAATGTTCTGCATAGGAATCCGATTCAAGTCATCATCCCCTGCCATCGCGTAATTGATAGTCGCGGTCGCTTGAGCGGCTATGCGCTTGGCGTCGGATTAAAAAGAAGGCTCCTCTGCATGGAGGGAGCCATTCCAAATGAATTCATGTTGGAATAACATTTTTGGATTTGTAGCCTTTTCAATAGCGGGTGCATGAACGGCCATATTCATTACCTTTTTGGGGATGAGCAATGGATAAAGTAGCCTATGCTACCCTCTTATTAAACACCTACATAGTCCAGAAAACAATGATTGAATTTACCGACTCACACTTGTATAAACTACTATCAAAAGATTGGGTAGAGTCTGGTTATGCAGGAACAGACGAATATGGTTTTAATGTACTTTCCCCCAAAGGTGCCAATATAGTTGTTGAATACCTTATGTTAGACAACAATGGTTCCAAAAGCACAATCATAGCTTTTAACGATATCAGCGGATCTACTCTTCAAATAGAGACGATACGTTCCGTAAAATCAGTCAATAGCATTTATCTCCGTTGCCTAATGGACTTGCTTTCCAAAAATCATTCTTATCTAAGAGCCTCACACAAGGCTCTTTTTCCTATACTAAACAGATACAAAACAGGCGACCCCCAAGTAGGGAAGCCGCCAATTATCTTTAGTCTCTCGTCTGTTAGGACCAAAGGTCCGTTCTTTCGTCTAACCTACGCGCATTGCAGTGCGCCAAGCATGTCATAGACTTGAGCTTCGACACTCAGGAGTTCCATGTCGTAATTCGGTGCCCACTCAAGAATCGGAACATTGTTATTTTGGGCATATTCGCGAAAAAGACTCTTGTCGCCTACAGAATGGCCCAAAAGCACCGGGCAAGTGTTGTTATGAATGTTCAAGCCCTCGATGAGCTTGTCGGATGTGCAACCATAGGATAAATTGAATACGAAGTCGGCATTGGCGCAAGCTTCGTCGATATCATCTTTGTCGGACTCAGCATCGCAGGCAAAGATCTCCCCTATTTCAATATTACCGATAGCGTTGAACACACCATCCTTAATGTCCTTGAGCATGGACAGGAGTCCATGACCCAAAATCGTATCGGATCCCCAGATTAAAACATTCATACACTCACCTTCTTTTTTACGAATCAAGCAATGTTCACCGCACGGCATTCATTACTTTTTTCTTACGAACCGCATATATAGAAAAATTTACTCTATTTTGGAATAAAAAGTTAAAAAAAACATACAAAAATTTGACATTTATCACATTTCGTAAAAAAAATACCGTTGATTCTTTGACACCGCCCTTTCGGGTTCCACTCAGAATGACGCTTTTCTTTCGTCTTTCGTCTCTAGTCTCAAGCCTAATTTTCTATATTTACGCCGGAATTTTAACCAAAAACCCGCCTTTTTGCGGGATTAACAAAAGGAATAAACAATGTCCGAAAATCTCTCTGTACTGACCAAGGCCCGTCAGGCCTATCAGCCGAAGCTCCCGGTCTCCCTCAAGAATGGTGCCCTGAGCGTGAAGATTAACAAGGGTGCAGCTACCGAATCCGTTAGCGACCAGGCCAAGATCAAGGAACTCTTCCCGAACACCTACGGTCTTCCGGTTGTTCAGTTCGAAGCAGCCGAAGCCAAGGTTGGCAAGGCTCTCCGCATGGGCGTGGTTCTCTCTGGTGGCCAGGCTCCGGGTGGACATAACGTTATCGCCGGTATCTACGACGGCATCAAGTCCGTTTCCAAGGATTCCGTCCTTTTCGGTTTCCTCGGCGGCCCCTCCGGTCTCGAAAACGGCAAGTACATTGAAATTGACGACGCCAAGATGGACGCCTACCGCAATGCCGGTGGCTTCGACATGATCCAGTCTGGCCGTACCAAGCTCGAAACTGAAGAACAGTTCAACAAGTGCATCGCAGTTGCGGGCAAGCTCGACCTCGACGCTATCGTTATCATCGGTGGTGATGACTCCAACACGAACGCAGCTGTTCTCGGTGAATACTTCCAGTCCAAGGGCGTCAAGACCTGCGTTTGCGGTTGCCCGAAGACCATCGACGGTGACTTGAAGAACGAATTCATCGAAACCTCTTTCGGTTTCGACACCGCTGTGAAGACCTACTCTGAACTCATCGGCAACATCATGCGCGATGCAAACTCCGCTCAGAAGTACTGGCACTTCATCAAGCTCATGGGCCGCTCTGCATCCCATATCGCTCTCGAAGCTGCTCTCCAGACCCACCCGAACATCTGCCTTATCTCTGAAGAAGTCAAGGCAAAGCAGATGAAGCTCAAGGACGTGATCAAGCAGGTTGCTGACGTTGTTTACGCTCGT
>Ga0310695_10011099_pt1 | contig 12962 bp, 1 predicted proteins | sample RumenRJG_04DNA_FD_203882 | JGI IMG/M metagenome (GOLD analysis project Ga0310695, IMG submission 203882) | Bovine rumen microbial communities from Lethbridge, Alberta, Canada - RJG_04 (v2) (version 2) | ecosystem: Host-associated > Mammals > Digestive system > Stomach > Rumen | place: Canada...
TTTTATTAAATACATTATGTGAAGAATTAACAAATTTATGTTTATATTTATTTGATTATTCAAAATCATTTTCAGAAAATTATTGGAAAAATTATATTGAAGATATAATAAATAAATTAAATACTTGTATAAAAAATAATAATAAAAATGGGATAAATTCTTTAATTTATTTAATTGATTTTATTTATTCAAAAGCAAGTAATTTTCAAGGGAAAATCCCAGAAAAAAAAGATATTCAAACTGCAGGATCTGAAAGTGAATTATATCATTTTTATTGTGATCAAAGAAAAAAAAAAGAATATAAAATTAAAGTTGGTTTAAATGAAATTTTATTTGATGTAAGATGGAGAATTGGTTATTATTATGATATAAATGTTAATGATGTTGTTTTTGAAAATTATAATAAGGAAAAATTTAATTTTATGTTTGATTTTTATAGATTTATGGATATATTTCCAAGTGAAAAATATGGTAATAATATTAATGGAAATTATAAATTTGTTTATGTTAAAGGAGAAAGTAATCAATTATTAAAATTGAATGTTAATCCTAAAAATATTATTGAAAGTAATGAAAATGTTATTGATAATTTTTTACAATTGTTAAAAAAAGAAAATCAAGATGAAGAAATTAAAGAAAAAGTTTGGAAATTATTTAATAAATTACCTATTGATTATTATATTAAAAAAAAAATTATTAAGTTGTTTAAAGATGAAGATAAAAATATGTTAAATGAAAAAAATGAAAAAGGATTAAATGAGAATAAGAATGATAATATTAATGATAGTAATAAAGAAAATAATATTTCGGAAAATAATAATATTGAAAATAAAAATACTGATATTAGTACTGAAAATAATAATGTTGAAAATAGTGAAATTAATGTTAATGATAATAAAAATAAAGAGAATAATAATGTAGGAAATAATGAAAATAAAAATATTGACAATAATATTTGTGAAAATAATAATAATAAAATTAATGATACTGAAAATAAAAATATTGAAAATAATAATAATAATAAAATTAATGATACTGAAAATAAAAATATTGAAAATAATAATGACAATAATAATAATAATGTAAATAATGATAATAAAAATAATAATAATAATAAAATTAATGATACTGAAAATAAAAATATTGAAAATAATAATGACAATAATAATAATAATGTAAATATTGATAATAAAAATAATGATAATAAATTAAATGAAATGAATAATAAAGAAAATAGCAAAATTGAAAATAATACTAAAGTTATAAATAATAAAAATCAAACAAATGAAAATAATATATTTAATAATGAAAATGAAATAAAAGAATTATTTAATAGTGAAGAAATATATTTATTAACATATACATTTAAATGTATGAGAATTTATTTAACAAAAAACGTTAAAAATGAAAAAGAATTATTAAAATATTTTATAGAAAAATACAAAGGAGATAAAATATTAATTGAAATATTTCACAATTTTAAAATAAACACAGATAAAAAAGAAAAAAAAAAAAATCATTTTATTCTTTTTAATTTTTTAAACAATCTCTTATTTATTTTAAATAAAATTTACTTTATAGAAGGCAATAAACAAATTGATGAAAATTTAATTAAAAAATTATCATTAATAATATATGACATATTAAAAATTGAAGAAGATATAAATAATCAAGAAGAAGAATTTTTATTAAGATATAATACAAGAATATTTAAAAGATTTTTAAATAAAATTGATTTAAATAAAAATGAAATTGAAGATAATGATGATAATTTTGAAGATGATAAAAGTACTTTTTCAAATTCAAATACTTTTCATGATTATGAAAAATTTTTAGATGAAGAACAATTTACAACTCATTTTAAAATATTAGAAGAAATAGTTGAATTTATTAAATTTATTTATGATGATAAATTAAACGAATATTTAGAATTTTTATTAAATAATGAAGATTTATTTAATTCAATTTTTGTTTTTGCTTTTATAAATTGTAAAAATGTTTATAGTCAAAAAGTAATATTTAAATTAATTTATAATTCCTTATTTTCAAATAATAATAATTTAAATAATGATATAATATCAAAATATTTAAATTTAATTTTCTTACCAAAAACATTTGAATATATTTTACAAAATGATAAAAATGGAATTTACTTTGATACAATATCAAATATAATAAATAAATATTTAGAAGAAAATAATAGAAAAAACCAATTTGAAAACAAAGAAAAAATCTTATTTGCAATAGATAATATAATAAATTACATAAAAGAAAATTGTACAAATATAAACAAATTAAATAAAGAAATGGAAATTGAAATAAATGATTCAATGGCAAGTAAAATAAATTTATTATGTAATTTAATAATATTAATACCAGAAAACTCAATTCCTCATATAATAAAAAATAATAACATTTACAATTTATTTTTAGAAAAATGTATTTATAGTAAATGTAATGAAAAATCATTAATGTCAAATAAACAACTTTGTCAAAATTACTCTTCTCAATTTGCAATATATAAATTAATAACAACATTAATAAAACAAAATCCAATTGAATGTAAAGATTTATATTTAAAAATAATAAATAAATTAAATTATTTTCATAAATTAGGTTTTTGGAAAACAAATTCAAATAATAATTGGAAAATTTCATATTCAAAAGATTTAAAAAGTGATTTTTGTGGATTAAAAAATTTAGCAGCAACTTGTTATTTTAATTCAATTTTACAAATGTTTTATAATATTCCTTTATTAAGAGAAAGTATTTTAAGTATTAAATGTGATGAAAAAAGTGTTTTATTATATAATTTACAAATTTTATTTTCGAGTTTAAAAACTTATGAATCTCAATATTTTAATCCTAAAGATTTTGTTTTACTTAATGGATTAAATTTAATTGAAGAAATGGATGCTGATGAATTTTATATAAGATTAATTGATTCTATTGAAAAAGAAATTTGTAATTTATTTCCTGAAAATAATGTTAATAATAATGATATTAAAAATGAGGAAAGGAAAAATGAAAATGAAAGTAAAAATTTTCAAGAAATGAATAATGGGAATTTTGATAATAATAAAAATGAAGAAGAAAATAAAAAAAAAGAAGAAAATAAAAAAGAAGAAGAAAATAAAATAGAAGAAAATAAAATAGAAGAAAAAAAAGAAGAAGATAATAAAATAGAAGATAATAAAAAAGAAGAAGATAATAAAAAAGAAGAAAATAAAAATGAAGAAGATAATAAAAAAGAAGAAAATAAAAATGAAGAAGAAAATAAAAAAAAAGAAGAAAATAAAAAAGAAGAAGAAAATAAAAAAAAAGAAGAAAATAAAAAAAAAGAAGAAAATAAAATAGAAGAAAATAAAATAGAAGAAAAAAAAGAAGAAGATAATAAAATAGAAGAAAAAAAAGAAGAAAAAATTACAAAACAAATTCAAAAAAACCCATATAAATATTTATTTAGTTACATATTTGGAGGATATTCAGTAGATGAATTATCATTTGAATGTGGTCACAAAAGAGAAAATGAATTTTACTATAATAGAATCCAACTTGACATAAAAGGATTTTCAAATTTATATGAATCATTAGATAATTACATTAAAATAGAAAAAATGGAAGGAGATAATAAAATAAATTGTGATATTTGTAATATAAAAAAATCTTGTAATAAAAGACAAATATTTAAAAATTTACCAAATTTTCTTGTAATAGTATTAAAAAGATTTGAATTTAATTATGATATTATGTTAAAAAATAAATTAAATGATTATTTTGAATTTCCAATGAATTTAAATATGAAAAAATATTTAATTGAAGATTCAAAAGAAAAATATTTTGAATATAATTTAAAAGGAATTGTAATTCATTTAGGAACAAGTGAATATGGTCATTATTATGATATTATTAAAACAGAAAATGGAAAATGGTATGAATTTAATGATAATATAATTAAAGAATTTAATGAAAAAAATATTTCTGAAAAGGCTTTTGGAAATATTGATTTTGATGATGATAATTTAAAAGTTTTTAATATTAATAATAAAAATAATAGTAATGCTTATATTTTAATGTATGAAAAAACTAATTTTGAAAAAGAATTTAAGGAAGGTAATTTTAATTTTGATAATTTTAAAACTAAATTGGCGTTGCCTCCTTATGATAAATTAAGTAATATTAATATTAAAATTTTAGATATTATTAATATTGATATGTTTGAATATTGGATTATGAAAAATATTTCTTCTACACAATATCAATTTTTTATTTTGGAATTAGTTAAAATGGATGTTTGTAGATATTATAAAAATATGAAAATTATTGTTAATAATGAATATGATTCTTTATTTAGTTCTTTTACTAATTTTAAAAAAGAAGATTTTTTTATGGATAATAAAACACAATATAATTATTTAATTAATGATGAACCAATTATTAAAGAAGAAAATGATTTAGTTTTTAAATTTTATTTGTTATATTATTTTAATGTTGTTTTGAGAATTAAAGAAAAATTAAATTTACAATTATTTACAGATATATTAAAAATTTATATAAATAATAATATCAATTATGCAAAATTTATAATTGAAGAATTTTCTAATATAGAAATAATAAAAGAATTCTTAATTTATTCACCTCAAACTATTTCAAGAGTCATATGTGGAATAATTTGTAAATGTTTATTAAAAATATATGATGAAAAAAGTCAAAATGATAATTATATATCTTTATATATGAATACAATAATAATAATAATAAATGATCTTATTAATATTTGTAATATTGAATATTTATATGTTATTTTATTTGAAATTCTATGTCTTGATTCAAAATATAGAATTGATTTAATTAATATTAAATATGATAATTATATTGAAAATTATTTTAGTAATAATAGAATGATTCCTAATGAAGGACTTTATAAAAATGAGGATTTTAAAATATTAGAAAGTGATCATCATATTTTAAATGATAAAAGTATTAAAAAAGAGTTTATAAGAGAAGAAAAATTTACTTTTTCTGAAGAAACTTATGAAAAAAAACATAAAGATTTTATTAAATTTAATAGGAATGATAGATTTTTAACAACTATATATTCTTTATTAAATAATGAAAAAAAAGACAATAATAATTCAGAAGAAGAAATTGATAATTAGTATTTTTAAATTAAATAATTTTATTAATATAATCTTATTTAAAATAAATTATATAAATTTAAAAATTTCAAATTAATATAAATAAATTTTTTTTCATAAAAATCAATAAATAATTTTTCAATAAAAGATTAATAAATAATTATAAATTTTTAATCTTAATAATAATCAAAGAATTTTAAAAATTTTTTTAAAAAAATAATTAATACTAGTTTTAAAAATTCTTTTTAAATAATTTATTTTCTATTAAAATAAAATATTATTTATTTTATAATTCTTCATCATCAGAAATATTCCAAATATCTTTTTTAACTTCTTTTTTACATTCAAAAAAGTTTTCTTCTTTATAAATATGATTAATATCATTATTTGTTAAATATAAATAATTTATTTTTCTATTATTAAATTCTTTATAAATATAATAAATACAATTTTCTATTTTATTAAATTCAAAATAAATAATTTCTTTTTCAATATTAATTTTTTTATTATAAATAATTTTATTTAAATTTTCTCCTTTACAAAAAATAAAACTTTTTTCAGTATATGAATAAGTTAAAATATTCCCATTATCCAAAATATAAAAATTATTGCATATATTTTTTAATTCTTCACAAATTTTAATTCCATTAACAGTAAAACAATGTAGAATAAATTTATCTAATTGATAAGAAAGAATATAAACAAAATTATTAAATCGATTAATTTGTTGATCAATTATTAAATAATTATGAATTTTTAATTTTAAATTATTTAAATAAATCACAGAAATTAATTCAAAATTATATAATTTTAAAATATTAATTGAACAATCTTTATTATTCCCAATTAAAATGATTTGATAATCATTATTATATGATATAGATAAAATTGGTTGATTTGAAATAAATGTTTTTTTTTTAAATGTTAATTGATTTTTATCAAAAACTGTTTCAATAAGCCAATGAATAATTATTCCATCAATATGTCCTGTAATAATTTCTTTATTTGATATTGAAATTACTGAACATGCAATTGATGGTACCATAAAATTATATTTTTTTTTTTCTATTGAATGAAATATTATTGAATTATATTTTTTATTTATAAATATTATAAATTCATTTTTTTCACTATATTTTAAATATGCAAATGTGTTTTTCAAATTATATATTATTTTATCATTTTTATTTTTTAAATTAAATTTTGATAAATCTGTTATTTTTATTGATAAATCAAAATTTTTATTTTTTTCTGAATTATTATTTAATGATATATTATTAATATTAAAATAAACAGTTAAAAGAATTCCATTTAAATAATCATTTTCTGATACGATAAATAAATTATTATTATAAGAATCAAATGTAAAAAAAATTATTGAATCTTGATTTATTGTATTAAATAAATTATTATTATATAATTTTTTATTATGTGAAAATAAATTTGATTTATCCAAAATTTTTTTTTCTTTTACTTTTTCATCAAAAAGTTTCATTGGTGTTTGGCCAAAATTTAAAATAAAATCACATTTATCTCTAATTTTAGAATAAATTTCCTTATCATTTAATTTATTTTTATATTTCTCAATTTTTTTATTTAAATTTACAAATTCAGAATAGCAATATTTACTAAATAAATTACATGATTCAATTTTATCATTTAATTGATTAATACCAAAAATATTATCAATCCAAAAATGTATATATTTATTTACTAAATTACTATTTAACAATCTTTTATATCTTATCATAAATTCAAAAGGACTTTTAATATTAATTTTTAATCCATCAAAATAATCATCAAAAACAATATTATTAATATTATAATTTTGCTCTTGAATACCATAATTATTATAATTTAAATTTAAATAACTTTCACTTAAATAAAAAAATTCAGGAATTAATTCTCTATTATCATTATATTGAATAATAACATTAATAACATGAGAAATTGAATAAAAAATACGATTTGGATTATCATATTTTCCATTTTGAAGTTGAATAATATTTTCATTAAAAGGTGAAATTCTAATTAAATAAAAATTAACAAATGAAGAAGTACTATAATGAGAATTATGATGATTAATAAATTTTTTATTTGGATATTCTTTTTTTAAATTATTATATTTTATTATTAATTCTTCTTTTTTTTCTTTATTTTGAACGCTTAAGGGATATTTAAAATTTCTTAATTCAATTTTTGAATTTTTTTCTTTTTTAATTGCTAACCAAGGAAAAACAAAATATTGATTTAAGTCATTTAATGAACGTGATGAATAAAAATTTATATAAAGTAAATAATCAAAAGTAGATATTTTATTATCTAAATAATTTTTGGTATATAAATTTTTATTAAAATGCTCTTTTAAATTGAAAATTATATCAATATTTTTTGTTTGTAATATTGAAATTAAATTATCTTTGTTTGATATATTAAATAAATTAAAAAAATAACTTTTACCATTTAAAAGAAAGATTTCTATTGATTGAAATTGATATAAAAATCTCTTGATAAATATTTGTTTTATTTGTTCATATCTAAAATATAAAATTTTATCTTTTGTTATATTAATATCATTTTTACAAGAAGAAAATATTTTATTTAAATTTATTTTATTCATATCTTTATTTTGTTTTATTAAATCAAATGAATTTGATTGAAAGATAAAGTAATAATTACTTAAATAAATTTTTCCTTGTATTATATAACCAATAGTTATTAATTCACATTCAAAAATATTTGCATTTAAATTATTAAAATTAATTTGTATTCTATTCTCAAAAAGAGATAAATTATTTGAAAATTCATTAATTTTAAAATCTAAATTAATATTATTATGACTTATTGAATAATATTTATTATCAAAAAAATTAAAATTTGGTTTTAAAAAAATTTTAATATAATTCTTTTGAGAACTAAAATTTTTTAATCTAGAAGGGTAAGTTAAAAAAGTGTCAAAATTAGTATTATTAATTTGATGATAATAAAATTTTTTTAAATAATTTTTTCTTAAATTCAAAAAGCATTCATTATAAAATAAAAGTTTTTTAAAAAATTTTCCAAAAATTATTTTACAGAAAATTTTTCTTGGATTTAAAATAGGAAAATGTAATTTACAATTATTATTAAAATTATTATTTTCATTACTATTTTTTGAAAAAATTTCATTATTAAAGTCTTTAATATATTTATCTATTTCAATATCATAAATATGACTAAGATTTAATTTTTCATTATTTATATTTAATAAATTATTATCTGAAGGGCTATAACTTTTGCAATTTATATCTTTATCATTTTTTACTTCTAATATTGTTTTATTAGGAGCTAAATTAATGTCTTTATTTTTATTATCTATTACTTCACCATTTTTTCCATATGAAATTTTAAAATATTTTATATAAGAATTATAATATTTTTGTTTTTTTATTTTTTTCTGGATATAATTACTTAAATCATTTTCTTTATTTGACATTTTATATTTTTCATAATAAAAATATTGAAATACTTTTTTATATAAATTATCTTCTTCAAAATTTATTAAATTAATTTTTTTTTTTATTAATTCTTTTTTTGAAAATAATGATAATATATTTTCTTTTAAACTCTTATTAATTTCTTCATAAAGTGACTTTAAATCATCATTTTTTGTATTTAATGAATATATAGTAAATTTAATATAATAATGAATTGTTAATAATTTTCTTGGTTGTTTATTTTCATTTTTATAGAAAAAATTAAAAAAAAAATTTTTATTTTCATTTTCAGTTTCAATATATTTTTTATCATATTCATAAAAATATGAATATTTATTATAAGGTTGTTTTAAGACATTATTTTTTATAAAGATAATATAATTATTTTTCCTAGTTAATAAATACAATTCAATAAAAATTTCAATTATAATTTCTTGAAAATATTTAAAATTATTATTTCCAATATTATATTTTATTGATTTATATAAAAAAGGATTATTTGAAAAAAGAAAGCTATTTAAAACAAAATTTTGAACAAATTGATTATTTATATCATCTTTATCATCTAAATTTAATATTTTAATTTGAGAAATTAATTTATAAAATAATATTATTAATTGAATATAATTTCTGATTATTATATTATTTTCATTTATTTCATTTTTATTTGATAAATTTAAATTAAAATCATAAGATAATTTCATAAAAATTTCAGGAATAATTTTTTGAATTTCATTTGATGTATTTTTTTGAAATTTAATGAATAACTTAAAAAATAAATCAAAAATAAAAAGATGATTATCATTATAAATTAAAGTTTTACTAATACTAATTAATTCACTGAAAAATATTTTTGTCATTTCATCATTTAAAATTCTATAATTTAAATAATATTGAATTAATAAATTATCTTTTTCATGAAAAATTTCTTCTATAACTTTTTTTGTATTTAAATCAGTTTTTGATGAAGAAAATTGATATATAATATTAATAATTAAAGAAAAAATATTTTCTCTCATATAAAATAAAATTTTTTCATTATTTACATTTAATTTTATTATTTCATCTTTAGAAAAATTTTGAACTAAATTTAATAAAAAACCAAATTTCTTTTTAAAAAATTGTAAATTCAATTTATATTCAATTGGTTTAAATATTTCTTTTGAAATTATAATTGTAAATACATCATATTTTATTTTAGAAAATAAAAGACAATAAAAAGAAAGAAATGATTTTTTTCCATTTATAAAAATATAATTACCTTTTAAATTATCTAATTTTTGTAAATTAATTAAAGTTTCAAAAAAGATAGTATCAAAATTATTTATTAAATTAATAAATTGAATGAAAATTGCTTTTATTTTATCTACAATATTAAAATATTCTTCTGTTTGAGAATTTGAATTTTGAAATGCCTTTAATCCTGATAATATAAAACCTTTATATATATTATCTTTATTTAATTGATTTTCTTTTATTGATTCATTTCTTTTTATATTATTATTTTCCTCTTTTTTTATTTTTTCTATATTATTTTTGTCATCATTTGATTTTATATTTGATAAATTTTTATATAATAACATTAAGATATTTGAAATAACTTTTAAATCTAAAACAGTAATAGGAAATTTTTTTAGTTTTAATATTATTATTTTCATTAAAAAATATATTAGATTTATTTTAGAATTTTTCAATGTATTGTTTATATTTATTAATTCATTTTCATAATTTAGGATTATTTTTGATAAAAAAACATCAAATAATTTATTAAATTCAATTGAATCATCATTCATATTTATTAATTTTTCTAAATAAAACTTACTAATCAAATCAACACTAGAATTTTCAAAACAATTTACAATTTTTAAATAAACACAAGGAAGAATTCTCTTAGTTTGTTCATTATAAATTTCTTTTTTTAAAAGAAAATTAATAATTTTATATAATAAAGATGAAATGAATTTAGATTTTTTTTTATTATTTAATAAAGGAATTACATTTATAAATTCATCAATAATTAAAGTCTTATCACCTTTTAATATTTGAATTAATTGACAAATTGAAGAATATGTAAAAAATAATTCATTTGATTCAATTTCCATTTCTTCATTTGATAAATCAATAAAAGAATTATTTATTATATTTTTATCAAATAATAAAAAACAATTTTCAAAATATAATAAGTCATTATTATCTTTTTTAATCAGAATATTTAAAAATTGAATTAAATGTAATAAATTTAAATTTATTGTTTCATAATCTTTTTCTATATTTTCATTATTTAAAATTTGTAAATAAAACTCACAATTTAATTGAAGAAATTTTAATCCATTAAAATAAATAAAATTATAAATTGATAAAGATAAATTAATAAAATAATTTAAATTTCCATTAATAAATAGATTTCTATTATATATTCTTAAATTTTTCAAATCATAATAATTTTCTTTAAAATTATTATTGTTGATTCTAAAAGAAATTGATTTTGGTGTTATCATTCCTTTTAATTTATTATTTAATTTAAATTTTTTCAACTCAATAAAATCAAAATTCTGTTTTAAAAGATAATATTTATTATTAAATAAATGATTACATTTATTTAATATTATATTTTCATATTCTCCTTTAAAATTAGAAATTATATTTTTAATCTTTTTATTGAAAAAACAATCAAATAAAAATATTGTTCCTATTTCAATTTTATAATCAATATTACAATTATTACATATATATAATTCAGAATTAATTATTGTAAAAGGATATTCAATATTTGTTCCATATTTTAAAGTATAATCGTATTCCTTTCCGTTTATTGTAATTATTATCTTATTTGGCTTTCCTTTTTCCATTGAAAATATAATTTGATATGTTTGTTTTTCTGCAATTTTTATCTCTTTTTCTTTTGGAAAAATATAGTTTTTTTCTAATTTAGAGATTGAAAAATATAAATATTGATTTTCAATAAATATAGTAAAATATGATGATGATGAATCTTTATTATATAAGTCAAATAAATAAATTGTCTCATTTGAAATCACTTTAAAATTAAATGAAAAAATTATACTACAACAATTTTTATTTCCTAATTCTTTAATTTTATCTAACTTTATATATGTTAAAGGGTTTTCTAAAATAAATCCATTATATATTTTATATTCATCTTTTAAAAGTAAATCAAATTCTTTTTCTATTAAATTCTTTAAGAAAAGAATTTTTACATTTAAAGATAATAATGAATTACTTATTATTAAATTATTGTTATTAAATGGATATTTATTTCCAATATTTTCAAAATGAAATAATGTTGATTTAATTAAATATTCATATATATTATTATCATAATTAAAAGAATGTTTTTGAATTAAAATTTGAATTATGATATTTATATTTTCTTTTGTTAATTCAACATTATCAATTATATAAAAAAAATATTTTGTTATTTTACTTTCAATTTGAATATTTTCATTTATTATATATGTACATATTTCTAATATTATTTTATTATTTATTTCATTCAAACCATTTTTTATAATATCTTTAATTATATAAAAACAAAATATTGATTTGTTTATTTCAATTAAAATTTTTGACAATAATATTATATCATTTTCATTAAATATATTAGAAAGAAAAAGTTGAATTATTTTATTTTTCACAATTTGAAAAATATATTTTTTATTAAATATAGATTTGAATATATTAAAATTTATATTTGTATATTTTTCTGAATTAATATCAACTAAATTAAAATATATTAATAAAATGAATTTGATTAGAAGATTTTTATTATTTAGTTTTTTAATTATGTTTATAAAATCATCAGAAAATTTATTATTTTTTTTATTTTCAAAAGATAGATATTCAAAAATAATAAATCCATCAAATAAATTTTGAATGTTATAAATAAAAAGAAATAAATCTTTATTATTAATATTAAATGTATTATTACTAATTTTTAATAAAATGTTATTTAAATCTTGAATTATTGATTCATTCTCCATATAGAGAATTTTTTTACAAAATAAAAAAAATAATTTTTGTGTAAACAATTCTATATATTATTTTTCTTTTTTATGTATATAAAGTTTATTATTTAGAATATTAAATCAAAAATTAAATTTATTAAATTATTAAACAAATTTTAAATAATTTCTAAAAGAAATTAATCACTTTTAAAAATCAAATTAAATAATTTTTAAATTAAATTTAAAAAAAATATTAAAAAAAATAAATGAATTGGATAAATGAACATGAAAAAAAATGTCCAATGCCTTCATTTGAAAAAGATAAAAATAAAAAAGGAAAAAATAATATGATTATTAAAGATGAAAAATATAAATTTAATGAT
>Ga0310695_10011101_pt1 | contig 12959 bp, 9 predicted proteins | sample RumenRJG_04DNA_FD_203882 | JGI IMG/M metagenome (GOLD analysis project Ga0310695, IMG submission 203882) | Bovine rumen microbial communities from Lethbridge, Alberta, Canada - RJG_04 (v2) (version 2) | ecosystem: Host-associated > Mammals > Digestive system > Stomach > Rumen | place: Canada...
GAAAGACATCATCCTGGATCAGTGGACCAAATATGCGTCCAACATCTGCTATAACCTTCCGCAGGCCGTTTTGGACGTGCCCTTCGGCGCGTATGCGGATTCGGAGCATTTGGAGTTCCTCAGGAAAAAGCTCTACAATGAAGTCAAAATGGTAGGAAATGCACTCGGGATCCAGGTGCCGGAGCCCAACCTCCAGTGGGGCAATTGTGCGCCGGTCGCAAGATTCTCGACGCTTCAGGACCTGGACGCAGGCAGACACACCGAGATCGACATGTTCACCGGTGTACTGATCCGAAAAGCCGGCGAGCTGGGAATTTCGGTTCCCTTCGCCGAGTACACGCATCATGCGATCAAGGCGCTGGAAGAGAAAAATGACGGGAAATTCAACTACCTGTAGATGATACTGTCAAAATAGAAAAAAACAGAATATTTTGAACAAAATCAAGTACAAAACCATTAAATCCTCTTGTTTTGGGCAGATTTCTGACAATTCATAGTATAATAGTAACTGTAAAAGAACTTGGAAATGGAATGAGATCTGACAAAAAAGGAGGGAAAAAGGGTGCGTGGTTTGTTACTGATTTCTATAGCGCTTGCTTTGTGCGCGCTTGCCTTTGCGTATTATCTGATCAGGAAAGTATCCGCACAGGATGCGGGTACAGATCGGATGAAAGAGATCGCCGCATTCATTCATGAAGGCGCGAGCGCCTTTTTGATGGCGGAGTACAAGATTCTTGTTGTATTTGTGGCCATTTTGTTTGTCCTCATCGGCGCAGGCATCAGTTGGATATCAGCTGTGTGCTTCCTGGTGGGCGCCGCCTTCTCGACAGCGGCAGGATACATCGGAATGAACGTAGCCACGAGGGCGAATGTGAGAACGGCAGCAGCGGCAAAAGATCACGGCATGAACGCCGCCCTGTCGGTCGCCTTTTCGGGAGGCGCCGTCATGGGAATGTGCGTCGTCGGATTCGGCCTTTTGGGTGCCAGCGCGATCTATCTGATCACGGGGAATCCTGATGTGCTGTCCGGATTTTCTCTCGGCGCTTCGTCCATTGCGCTGTTCGCCCGTGTCGGCGGCGGCATTTATACGAAAGCGGCTGACGTAGGCGCGGACCTCGTGGGAAAGGTCGAGACCGGTATTCCGGAGGATGACCCCCGAAACCCCGCGACGATCGCCGATAACGTGGGCGACAATGTCGGCGATGTGGCCGGAATGGGAGCTGATCTGTTCGAATCTTATGTCGGATCGCTCGTCTCGGCGATCGCTCTGGGTGTTGCGTATCATGAGGTCAGGGGAGGAATCTTCCCGCTGATCATTGCCGCACTGGGCATAGCAGCAGGCATAGCAGGCTGCTTCTTCGTAAAAGGAGATGAAAATTCCAATCCGCACAAGGCGCTCAAGATGGGGAGCTATTCGGCAGCGGCAGTCGTGATCGTCGGATCCGCGATCCTGAGCTTTGCGTTTTTTGGCAGTTTCCGGGCGGCGATCGCGATCATATTCGGCCTGGTCGTCGGCCTGATCATCGGTATCGTCACGGAGATCTATACATCTTCGGATTACCGGTTCGTCAAGAAGATCGCGAAACAGTCTGAGACCGGACCCGCCACGACGGTCATAAGCGGCATCGCCGTCGGCATGCAGTCCACGGCAGTTCCGATCCTGCTCATATGCATCGGCATTATCGGCGCTTACATTGCGGACGGCTTGTACGGGATCGCACTGGCGGCCGTCGGAATGCTCTCCACAACGGGGATTACCGTGGCGGTCGACGCCTACGGCCCGATCGCGGACAACGCGGGAGGTATTGCGGAGATGTCCCGCCTTCCATCCAAAGTCCGCAAGATCACAGACCGACTCGACGCTGTCGGCAACACCACGGCTGCGATGGGAAAAGGATTCGCGATCGGCTCCGCCGCACTCACGGCGCTTGCACTGTTCGTCTCCTATGCGCAGGCAGTGAAACTGTTTGAGACAGGGATCAATCTTCTCGATTACAAGGTGATCGCGGGATTGTTCCTGGGCGGAATGCTTCCGTTTTTGTTCTCTGCTCTCACTATGGATTCCGTATCCAAGGCGGCCTATAAGATGATCGAGGAGGTCCGCCGTCAGTTCCGGACGATTCCGGGGATCCTTGAGGGCACCGGAAAACCTGATTATACATCCTGCGTTGCGATCTCTACGCAGGCGGCGCTCAAAGAGATGCTGGTGCCGGGAGTCATGGCGGTCATCTCGCCGCTCCTGGTGGGCCTGGTCCTGGGGCCGACGGCACTGGGCGGTCTTTTGGCGGGCTCTCTGGTGACCGGCGTCATGCTCGCGATCTTCATGTCGAATGCGGGCGGCGCATGGGACAACGCCAAAAAATACGTGGAAGAAGGACATCTGGGCGGCAAGGGCAGTGATACGCACCATGCCACGGTCGTCGGTGATACGGTCGGCGATCCTTTCAAAGACACGTCCGGCCCGTCCATCAATATTTTGATCAAGCTGATGACCGTCGTCTCGCTTGTATTCGCCCCGCTGTTCCTGAAGTTCGGAGGCCTGTTCTGATCCGATATCGTCGGAAGATGAGAGTGATAGGAGGAATGTGATGAGCTCTTTGAGTAATCCTAAGAATTTGAATATTCCCAAGAATTATAGTTTTATTCAGGAACGCGCCAGGTCGATGCCGAGACCGCTCCGCGTCGCCATTGCGGGTGCAGACTCGGAGAACATCCTGGCGGGCGCCATGGCCGCGCAGGAGGAAGGGTTCGTGGAACCGATTCTCATCGGCAACTATAAAAAGATTAAGACGACGATGGAGACGCTGGGCATTTCAGAGAAGAACTGCGATCTGCAGCCGATCTCCGGCGATACGAACGTGGTACAGTACGCGATCGAAATGATCCGGTCCGGAAACGCGGACTGCCTGATGCGCGGCAATACGCAGACGCGCGATTTCCTGCTGCCGGTCCTGAACAAGGCCAACCACCTGATCCAGGAGGACCGCCTGCTGACGCACGTGGTCACTTATAACGTGCCGGGAGAGGAACGGCTGATGGCGATCTCCGACGTCACGCTGCTTGTCAAACCGTCCATAGACAACCGCAAGCAGGTGATCCGCAATATCGTCGAAGAGCTGGAGCTTTTCGGCATAAAGAGACCCAAGATCGCCCTGCTGTCTCTTATTGAAAAGCCGGCCTTCCACATGCGCGATACCGTAGAGGCGCAGACGATCGTGATGGATCACCAGGAGGAGCCGATCGCGGACTGCGATCTGGTGGGACCCATCACTTATGACCTGATCATGAGCAAGGAAGCTGCCAGACTCAAACACTACGACTGCCCCTTCTGCGGCGAATTTGACGGGATTGTCGTCCCTTCACTTCTGGCGGGCAATATCATTGTCAAGGTGCTGGAGACACACACGCAGACGACGAGCTGCGGGATCCTGGTCGGTTCCAAGATCCCGATCGCGATCACGGGCCGGAGCGAGAGGCCGGAGCAGGCTTATCTCTCCCTCGCGGCGTGCTGCTCACAGTATCTCAGAATGAAGAAGAAACCTAAAAAGTAAAGGAGAAAAGAGTAAGAATGAAAATCGGATTTGGAAGTGATCATGCGGCGATCGAACTCAAGGCGTGCCTGCTCGAACACCTCAAAGGGAAGGGATACGAATGCGTGGACTTCGGCGCATACAGCCCCGAAGAGAAGGTGGATTATCCCATAGCCGGCAGGAAGGTGGCAGAAGCGATCCGGCGCGGAGAGATCGATAAAGGAGTGCTGGTATGCGGAACAGGCGTCGGGATCTCCCTGGCGGCCAATAAAGTGCCCGGCATCCGCGCGGGCGTCTGCTCGGACTGCTTTACAGCCAAGATGGTCAAAGAACACAACCACTGTCAGATCATCGCTATGGGGCAGCGCGTCGTCGGGACAGAGCTCGCCAAGATGATCGTCGACAATTTCTTTGAAGCGGAAGAACAGGGCGGCCGTCATGCGGCACGTGTCGATATGATCACACAGATCGAGAGAGACTACGGCTATGCGGACGCACCGCTGAAATAAGAGAGGAGATTCGAAGCATGAATATTTTGGCTCCTTCCATATTGTCCGCAGATTTCGGCCGTCTGGGCGAGCAGATTCAGGCAATGAAAGACGGCGGTGCACAGTGTGTCCATTTTGATGTGATGGATGGGCATTTCGTGCCCGAGGTCTCTTTCGGCGAACCGATCCTGCGCAGTGTGAGAAAGATGACAGACCTGATCCTGGATGCCCACCTTATGGTCACCAATCCGGCGGACCACGTCGAAGCATTCGCCAAAGGCGGCGCGGACTATTTCACATTCCACTATGAGGCCATGCCCGGCGGAGGTTTCGCTTACGGGGGAGAAAGGGACGAGGAGAAGGCGGCGGAGGAGACGATGCGGCTTGTTGACAAGATCCATGCGTCCGGAATGAAGGCCGGTTTGTCCATCAAGCCGAAAACGCCGGTGGAAACCGTATTCCGGTTCCTTCCCTATATCGATCTGTTCCTTGTGATGTCTGTGGAACCCGGTTTCGGCGGACAGAAGTATATACCCGAGTCGACACAGAGGATCCGGGCACTGCGGGAAGAAGCAGAGCGCGTGAGCCCCGCCCTCCGCATCGAGGTTGACGGCGGCATCAAGGTAGACAATGTGGGGATAGTCCTGGACGCAGGTGCTGACATGATCGTAGCGGGATCGGCGGTCCTGGGCGGAGATGATGTCAAAGAGAAAGCGGAAGCGTTTATGGAGATTCTGGGGTAATCTTGGATACGTGTTGGTTCCCCGAGCGCTGGGCTCGGGGGATTTTTTATGCTCCCCGAGCCTTTGGACTCGGGGGATTTTTTGCCCGCGAGGCTCGGGCTCGAGAACTTTTTACCTGCGAGGCTCGGGCTTGGGAATTCAAGATTCTTGGGCAAGGATTCTCGGGGATTCAATCTCCGAGAGGAATTGCTCTCTTTTATGCTGGAATAAGTGTGATCGTCTGATTTATGAATTGGCCCTTACTAGCTTCCGAGGATGGGCATCGTAATTTGCTGATTTTGCGTTTTGCGCTTACTTCTATTCAGAGGATTTAAGTGCGAGGTGGGCTTGAAAACTGTTCTCAGAACGGCGCCGCACTTGAAATTCACACTAAACTGCTGTTCCCGTGGCCGTTCCGGTCTCAGAATGACGGCACGCCACCATCTCCATCCGGCTTAGCAGGCGGCTCGCCGCCATCCCCATCCGGCTTAGCAGGCGGCTCGCCGCCATCCCCGTCCGGCTTAGCAGGCGGCTCACTGCCATCCCCATCCGGCTTGGCAGGCGGCTCGCCGCCTCCTTTATTGCCGTGGGAACCGTTCTCACCACCGTGGGAGCCGCTTTTGCTGCTGCCGTCCTTTCCGCCGTGAGACGAGCTGCTGCTCGTCTCCACTTTAATCGCTTCTCCTTCTGAAGCAGAACCTTCCGTGTATTCCTCGCCGTTCACATACAATTTGAATCCATTCAGATTGATGCTGCCTGTGCCGCAGCGCAGGGAGGTGATATAGCTGTCACCGGTCAGCGTCCATGTGGAGCCGTCCTCGATCTCGACATAGACATCGCCGGCGGCACCGTCAGGATTGATGGCGCCTGTGAAGCTGCTGTTTTTGGACAGATACAGATTCAGAGTGGAGACTTCATCGACCAGTATATCGCCGGTGATCGTCTGCTGCGCCGCTGTCAACGTCACATGGCCGCCGTTGCTGCCTTCACTTCCCCAGCCGGCCGCCGCCGCGCGCAGGAAAACACCTTCCTCATCTTCATTGATGATCTCAGCGCCGCTTAAGTCGATCGCCGCAGTTGTATTGTTGACAAAAAACACATCTCCGTTCAGGTTGGTCAACGTCCCTCCGTTCATGGCAAAAGAGGCAAGACCTTCATCGGCGTCGCCGGACATGGACTGATAGATCATCACCGCCTGATACCAGTCAGATTTGTCACTGTTCTTAGTCACGTTGTTTGCAGTCAGATTTACATTGTTCAGGGTGACGGAATTTTGACTCTCAACGACAACGCCTTGAGAAGCGGTGGACTCCATGGAGGCATCACTCACAGTGATATCTGCGGTGGAGTAAATGACCGGTGATCCGGTCCCGTCTGTTGTATAGCTTCCTTCGGTCACATTGACGGTTCCGCCTCCGCGGTCAGAGCGGATCGCAGCCGAGCTGTTGCCGGTCGTATGGATCACCAGGTTGGATGCGTTCATCGTTCCGCCGCCGGTCGTCATCAGTCCGCCGGAGCAATTGCCTGATGTTTCGATCACGGAATCGGAGATATTGACGGTTGTCCCCTCTCCGTAACTGAACACACCGTTTGCATGTTTGCCGTCTGTGTTCACTGAGAGGCCGCTGAGAGTGAGCGTCGCTCCGTTCGTGGCAAAAATTGCCGCATTTTCACCGTAGAAATCAGCTTCATCTCCTTCTGATTCGCCGGTTTTGACCACGGCTATATTAGAATAGGAGGCTTCTTCTCCGTCGGCGGTGATCGCATGCTCACCGTCCGCGCTGTTCTCGATCGTCTCCGTGATGTTTCCGGTTATATCTTCGATCAGCGCTTCGGATGACCGGGAATCCGACTCCGACGAAGCGGTTGACTCGGACCCGGCAGACGGAGCGGAAGCGTCAGACGACTGCACCGCGGCGTCAGTGTCCTGTGCGTCATCAGAAGTCTGCACCGGAGTTTCAGAATTCTGTGCCTGCGTTTCAGAGGTCTGTGCCGCAGCTGCAGAAGTCTGCGAAGAAGCAGCGGAACCGCAGCCGCCCAGGACCAGACTGATGATCATAAAACTTGCTGCTGCCATTGCGGAGGCTTTTTTGAATTTATGGTTATGTTTTTTTGTTGTGTTTGCCATTGTTGTTCTCCTTTTTTCTGTATTTTGACAGGATTATCTGTACCTTTCGGCTTTATCTGTATAGAATCATATGAGATGAAACTTGAAGAAAGCTTGAAAAATCACGAATATTATAAAAATCGTAAAACAGGGAGAGCCCTATGATTGCTAACTATCACACACATACATGGCGCTGCCGCCACGCCGACGGGACAGAGAGGGAATACGTGGAAAATGCGATTGCGGCGGGACTGAAGATCCTGGGCTTTTCTGACCACACGCCGCAGGTGTATCCAAATGGTTTTGTATGCCCGGTCAAAATGCTGCCGGAAGAACTGGAGGGGTACGTCGACACGATATTGGATCTGAAAAGAGAGTATAAAGCGGACATCGATATCCTGCTGGGGCTGGAAGCGGAGTATTTGTATACGCTGTGGGAGCCTTTGCTGCGGCTCCTGGAACCGTATCCGATCGAGTACATGATCCTGGGGCAGCATTATCTGGGAGATGGTGTAAATGAGCCGTTCTGCGGGGAACGGACGAACAGTGCGGAGAGGTTAAAACTCTATTGCAGGCAGACCCGGGAGGCGCTGGAGACCGGGAAGTTTCTGTATTTTGCCCATCCGGATGTGCTGTGGTTCACGGGACCGGACGACATCTACGAAGAGGAGATGACGAAGCTATGCCGGTACTGCAAAGAGGCGGAGATCCCGCTGGAGATCAACCTGCTGGGCGTGCGGGAGGACAGAAACTACCCGTGCGAGAAGTTCTGGAAGATCGCCGCGCGGGAAGGCAATTCCGTGATCTACGGCACCGACGCGCACCATGCGGATCACGTGTATTCGCCGGAGGTGATCGCGAAAGCGGACAGATTCCTGGAGAAATGCGGGATCCCGAGGGCGAGGCTGATCGAAGTGATGGAGGTCTGAGGTGTCAAGGGGGTGTCAAGGGGACGGTTCTTCTGACAACTTTTGAATCCAAAAGTTGTCAGAAGAACCGTCCCCTTGACACCCCTTGACACCTTACGCATCCGACCGCGCGTACGCATTCTTCATATGGTTGCTGGTCTCATCGAGGACCAGGCTTAGGACCGCTGACGTTTCTCCTCGCAGCATGTCAGCGAGCTGCTCATTGGCCGAGTCGATGACCGGCTGCGGATCCGCCTTCAAGGCAGCCAGCTCCGCGGTCAGCCGGTCCGCCGCATTCAGGATCCGATGCGCCTCGGACATGACTTTGATCTGATAGCGCTCGATATGGATCTTGCAGGGCTTAAACTGCGCGTCGGCGAGCGCCGCGATCAGCCTGCAGTTCCAGTAAAAGCTGTCAGTGTCGACCTCCTTTTCCGTTGTGGAGAGGTAGGCCGGCACTTTTTCCGTGTTCGTGTAGAACGGAACGAAGGTGTTGAATACATTGGAGCCAAAAGTCAGCCATTCCACGGCACAGACCGCCTCCGGCACATAAGGCCGCAGCTGCAGAAGAGCCAAAAAGTCCGTTCTGTTGACACCGACCGGCCGGTAAGCCCCGGCCATGGAACTGCCGCCGCGATCACCACAAGCGAAATCACTGTAGGGGTCGTAGGGCGTCCCCTGAAAGTGGTCGGAGAGAACGTATTTGGCATCTTCCACTGTGATCTTGCGCGCAGGCTTCATGCTCCAGGGAAGGCTGCCGTCGCGCGGGGAATACTGTGCGGAGGGACCGTCCCATTTTGCCCTGTCCGGGCTCAGGCAGCGCAGGACAGACCACGCCCTCGGCGTATTGTATACGCGGTCGGCATCACTTACGGTGCCGAAGGCCTCCCGGGGGTTCAATTTCCCGTCCGTAGACAGATCCAAATGATTCTCCTTAATAAAATCTTTCAGATCCGCGCTGCATAGGTGATCGACGCCTTGGCCCAGCGCATCTTCCAGATCAAAACTGTCGATCCCGGATTCATTGGGGACGACGACGTACTGATCATCCGGCACTCTTTTGGCGATCCAGTGGTGACCGCCAAGGGTCTCCATCCACCAGATCTCATGGATATCCGCAAAGGCGATCCCGTTCATCTCATATGTACCGAATTCCTCCAAAAGCTTTGCCGTGCGGAGCACGCCTTCCCTCGCACTGTGAATATAGGGGAGGACAATGGTGACAAGGTCCTCTTCACCGATGCCGCCGGGCACCATGGGCATGTCTTCATCGGCGGGGATGTATCGGACCAGCGGGTCAGCACCCAGGACTCTTTCATTGGAGGCGATCGTTTCTGTGGCGGTCATGGCGACGTTGGCGGCGTTGACGCCGGCACCTGCCCAGATGCCTTCTCCTTCGAGTGCGTTGGGGACCGCGGTATAGCGCATCGGATCGTCGGGAAGATCGATCCCGACATGGCTGATGACAGATTCATAATGCCGGGGCTGGTCCTTTGGCAGAACGACTGTGAGTTTCTTGGGCGTGAAGGCGCCGGCAGCAGAATCGTCATTGCGGGCGATCATTGTGGAGCCGTCATAACTTGCTTTTTTGCCGATCAGAAGAGTTGTGCAGGACATAGATGCGGATTCCTTTCTAAATATTAATTGGAGTTTGTGACACCTGCATTCATCATCACGACCGAGCCGACGACCATCAAGATCCCGGCGATCTCCCATACGGAGAGCGGCTGATGAAAGAGCAGGCTTCCTAAGATCGCTGCAGTGACCGGTTCGATGGTGGTCAGCTGCGCCGCCCGGGAAGTCTCCATTCCTTTCATCCCGGCTGTATACAGAACGTAGGCCAGGCTTCCTGTCAAAATACCGCACAACAGCGCAAGTGCTGTGCGCGAGGGGCTCTCAAACACCTGTGAGACGGAACCGTCAGCACACGAGAGAGCCAGAAAACCGATCATGGCGACGCCGAAGCTGTAGCAGACATTAGTGTAGACACTGTAGCCGCGGTTCAGGATTATGCGGCTGAAAATGCTGTAGAGCGCATAGCCCAGGCCTGCGCCGAGGCCGAGAAGAAGCCCGGCGGGCGTGATCAGTGAACCGCCGCCTCCCGCGCCGTTCGCAGCACCTCCCGCAAACAATTCCCCTCCGATGCCCGAGGCGAACGCGCATCCGATGACCGCGAGCAGGCAGCAGAAGACTTTACGCCCTGTGAGTTTTTCTTTAAAAAGAATGGCGGACAGGATCATCACAATGGCCGGCGCGGTGTAGAGAAGCGCTGCGGCGGTCGCTATTTTGGTCACCTTGATGGCTGATGTGTAACAGAAGACAAAAAACAGAAGACTCAGCATTCCGTTCGCAATAAAGAGCGGAATATCTGCCGGGCGGACTTTAAAAGCGGAGCGGTCTGTCACCAGCATCAGGAACGCGACAGGAAGCGACGTGGCCAGCATGCGCAGAAAGACCAGTGCATTCTGCGCAAGCCCCATAGAGGTCAGAAGGGTGACGAAGGAGCCGTAGAGGCCCCACAGGATGGCGCTGACGACGACCATGAGGGCGGAGACAGCGAAACGGTTTCCGGAAGGGTTCATGACGAAATACCTTTTGAAATACGATCTGAAATGATTATGGAAAAACCTTCCTGTTCAAGCCCGGGACGGCTCAGACAGCAGAAAAAACAGGGTCAAACAAATCCATTGAATGATATTCCGCTTTATTTGTCAAGGTAAACAATTCGCTCTATGCAGTAATGAAACAAGCTCCGGCTGTGATAAAATATTATAAATATAATAAAATAGAGATGAATACTCGGTGACTGATGTAAATACACAAAAAAGGCAGGGATCCATGCAGATCAGAATCAATGTTAAAGGTGCCTCACGCAGAAAAGCGGCAGTCGTACAGATCACCTGTGATTATCCGGACAGGCAGATGACGGTGGAAGAGTTTCTTGCGGAAACGGTCAGGCAAAATGTGAAGGAATATAATGAACGAAAAGACGCGGAAGAGATCATGCGCCTTTTTGAGTATGGGAAGGGGCAGGCTAAAGAGTATATTGAAACAGCCGCTCTCTCCGGCAAGGTCGCTTACGGCGCCCCGATGGACGACAGGAAGGCTGACGAGAAAAGGGCAGTAGAAAATGCGCTGCAGTGCTTCGACGACGGGCTGGTCGCGCTGTTTGCGGACGGCGTCCGGTATACAGAAAGAGAAGAGAAAATGGAACTGAAGCAGCAGAGTGAAGTGACCTTTGTCCGGCTCACTTTCCTTGCGGGCAGGATGTGGTAACAGGGGGACAGGATATGGCATTCGATTACAATTCAAGAACAAAATGGGAGAAGGCGCGGCTGGAGCGCTGGAACAAAGAGCACGAGAGGCAGATCAATAAGCTCCCGCCCTCGAAGAAGGAACTTCTGGACGAGATCCGCAATTTCAGCAATTATCCGCACTGCGGCTTCCCGGTGATCCGCAAGTGGACGAAGCAGATGAAGGCCGCATGCAGCACAAAGACGCTTGGGGAGATCATGCTCTCAGAGTGCGGGGATCTCATCGCGATCCTGGTGCCGGAGCAGTATCGCGCGGACTATGCGTATCTGCTGGATCAGTACGCAGAGTATCAGTATTCCAGGGCACTGTTTCGGCCTACAGTGCGCACAAAGGACCCGGCCGCCCATATTTTGGATGCGTTCGGCCTGATGCAGGCCTTTAAAGTGCTGGGAGTTTATGGTGTAACACCGCTTGAATACCTGACGGAGAGAACGGCGGAAGGTGCCGCCATCGACGAGGAATTCCTTGATTTCAAGCACAATGACAGCTATGCCCGGGATCTGCATATGGTGCAGTTCGACGATATTCTGGCGGCGCGGATCGATCTGGGGGACAGCAAGGTGATCGGGGCCGCGAAGGAGGCGATCCTGAGCGACACAAATACTGTGCTGGTCACGGTCCCGCTGATCAGAGGGATCGTGAAATCAAATAACACGGAGCTGCACGAGCTTCTGGCCAAGTTTCTTGTTGCCGCCAGGCTGCAGGAGGGCGTGCGCCAGGCGGTCTGCGAGAACGCGGACTGCGGCAGGGCGGAGGCTTTCCTGACGATCCTGCGCGCGATCGAGGAGAACGATCTGCTCCGCTTCTCAGGCGTTAAGCGCGCCATTGCCACTTGGACCGGCATCTGCAATGTCGACGCCATGGACAGGGTATCCGAAAAGCTTCTGACCGGGATCGGGGAAGCTGTTCGTGACCGCGCAAAGGCAGCCGCGATGACGCAGACCGATGACAGCGTGCAGATCGTCACCGGCCTGTGGGCGCTGGGCTTCTATGAGGCACAGGACGCCGTCGCACGCATGCTGGAGATCGCGGAGAGCGGCACGAAGAACCAGCGTCTGACCATCTCTTATTACAACAGATATATGCAGCACTCCGATTACAGCGAGCAGGCGGCCGGGAAGATCCTCGAGACCTATCCGGAAGATCCGCAGATGGCGGCAGCCTTCATGCCCACCTATCTGGACGCAGTGGATACGATCGTCCGGGGCTGCATCAGGAACAATAAGAATCAGCCGGTCTATATGGCGGACGAGGCGGACGTTCATTACGATCCCCTGCCGGTCAGCGAGATCTTTGACAGCGGGGAGCAGGCAAGGCTGCATTACAATATTTTGAAGAACCTGGCGGATTCCATGAAGAAGCGCAAAATAGAGTACAACCCCATGATCTTCCCCTGGTACGGCGCGGTTCTCGACAAGAGCGATCTCACGCAGAGACTGGCCATGATCGCCTACGCACTGCAGGATGACGCTCTGATCGACGAGACCTGCGTGCGCCTGACCGACATCATGGACTCCTACTACAACACCCGCAGCTATTATCTGAGGGTCCTTCTGCACGCGCCGAGGACGCAGGTGCAGCGGGACGCGCTGATCGGATATGTTGCAGAGAAAGAGAGTTACACGAGAAAAGCGGCTTATCAGATCCTCAAAAAGCTGCAGTCGGATCCGGACGCGTCGATGCGGCTGACACAGGACGAGTACCGCCGGCTGGAGGGATACCTGCGCCTCAAGAACGAGGAGTCGAGACGCTTTATCATCGAGATCCTGGAGGAACAGGACAAAGAGGGCGTTTACGAGAGCATCCGAAGGCTTCTGGGCGCTGCGGAAGATCCGGCCGAAGCGGCGGCAGGCCAAAAAGAGAAATCTGCTAAGGGAAAGAAGAAAACC
>Ga0310695_10011102_pt1 | contig 12958 bp, 8 predicted proteins | sample RumenRJG_04DNA_FD_203882 | JGI IMG/M metagenome (GOLD analysis project Ga0310695, IMG submission 203882) | Bovine rumen microbial communities from Lethbridge, Alberta, Canada - RJG_04 (v2) (version 2) | ecosystem: Host-associated > Mammals > Digestive system > Stomach > Rumen | place: Canada...
TGATGCGTTCGCCGTAGGGCGGATTGGTCACGATGATGCTTGGCTTGCCGGGGTTGGTGAAGTCCTTGAAGTCGCGCTGCTCAATGGTTATATCCTTGCTTAGCCCGGCAGCCCTGACGTTGAACGATGCCGTGTTCACGGCCTTCATGTCCGTGTCGTAGCCGTAGATGTGGTGGTCGAAGGGGCGTTCGGCAGAGTCGTCGTTGTAGATGGCATCAAACAGGTCGCGGTCGAAGTCGGCCCATTTCTCGAATGCATACTCCTTGCGGAACACGCCCGGGGCAATGTTTCTCGCTATGAGCGCCGCCTCGATGGGCAGCGTGCCGCTTCCACACATCGGGTCGATGAAGTCGCTCTCGCCCCTCCATCCTGTCATCAGCACTATCGCCGCTGCCAGCACCTCGTTCAGCGGTGCCTCCACGCTCTCCTGGCGGTATCCGCGGCGGTGCAGCGACTCGCCCGACGAGTCGAGCGACAGCGTGGCGCGGTCTTCGGCAATGTGGATGTTGAGCCTCAGGTCGGGATTGCTCACCGAGATGTTTGGTCTTTCGCCCGTGCACTCGCGTAGCTGGTCTACGATGGCATCCTTGACCTTGTAGGTCACGAAGCGCGAGTTGCGAAACTCCTCGGAATACACCACCGAGTCCACGGCGAAGGTCTTGCCGCGGGCTATGAGCTGGCTCCAGTCTATTGCCCTGACCCCCTCATACACGTCGTCAGCCGAGCGCGCGTGGAAGTGGGCTATCGGTTTCAGTATGCGTATGGCTGTGCGCAGGTGGAAGTTGGCGCGATAGAGCATCTCCTTGTCGCCCGTGAAGGCCACCATGCGTCTTCCCTTCACGATGTTGTTGGCACCGAGCTGCGTCAGCTCCTCGGCCAGCACGTCTTCAAGACCCATGAAGGTCTTGGCTATCATCTCGAAATCCATTGTTCTTCTTTATTATGTGAGTGGTGGTTGGTGAGTGTCATATAACATTTTAATGTTTCAACATTTTAATGTTTCAACATTTCAATGTTTCAACATTTCAATTTTTCAACTTTTTAATTTTTTAATTTTTTAATTTTTAAATACTCCTCATATCCCCATGCCGTGGCTGAACTCCATGTCCATCGGGTTCACCCTCTCACGGTTATACTTCTTAGTACCGGGCTTCATGCTCTTCGTAACCCACACGTTGGCTCCCACCACGCATCCCCGTCCTATCGTAATTCGTCCGAGCACCGTGGCATTGGCATAAATCACCACGTCGTCTTCCACAATTGGGTGGCGCGGAATGCCCTTTATTGGGTTGCCCGCCTCGTCTAAGGGGAAGCTGATGGCCCCTAGCGTAACGCCCTGATAGAGCTTCACGTTGTTGCCAATCACGCACGTCGCACCAATCACCACACCCGTGCCGTGGTCTATGGTGAAATGGTGGCCGATGGTTGCTGCTGGATGAATGTCGATGCCCGTTTCCGAGTGAGCCATCTCGGTCATCATCCTCGGTATCAGTGGCACGCCCAGCACGTGGAGCTCGTGGGCCAGCCGGTAGCACGTCAGGGCCCTTATCGCCGGATAGCACGCTATTATCTCGCCCCATCCCGTGGCAGCAGGGTCGCCGCGGTAGGCAGCCTCCACGTCAGTAGCCAGCACGCGCCGCAGCTCGGGCAGCCGCTCCACTACTTGCTCGGCCACCTGCTCGGCCACCTCGCCGCGCCTATCTCGCGCCACGCCGCCGCCGAAGCATAGGCCCGCAGCCACCTGCTCGCATAGCAGCCCGTGGAGCCGTTCCACGCTTACACCCATCTGGTACCTCATCGTCGACGGTCTCACCGTCGACCTACCGTAGAATCCCGGAAACACCGCCGCCCGCGCCAGCTCCACTATCTCGGCCAGAGCCTGGGCCGAAGGCAGCCGCGCGCCCTCCTCCTCGCCGTGCAGGGCGCACAGACCCAGGCCGCCGCTCGCTGTCAGTTCCTCCACGGCCCTGCCTATCACGCCGAGCCCAGCACTCTCCTTACTCTCAATCATCACTCTCTCTTGTTGTTTTGCTTGCAAAGGTACTAAAACGCCAACAATGTAGCGCAATGGTTTTGCTTTTTTCTCAATCTTGTTCTCTCTTTACAGCAAAAAGCCATAATTTTGCAGCGCAAATCATTCTATTATCAACATGTATTTATTAAGATTGTTTTCAGCAGTAGTGATGCTGTGTTCTGCCGTAGTGTCGGCAGCTCAAACCAAAGAACCAAACCTGAAGTGGGGAAAGCCCACAGATTCCGAAATGACAATGACCACTTACGCCCCCGACCCAGAAGCCGAGGCAGTGGTGCTATGTAGCCAGACAGAGCTGAGCTATGACTTCTCAGGAGACTCTTTCAGGCAGATGCGCCATACAAGGAAGCGCATAAAGATACTGAAAGAACAAGGTAAAGACCTTGCCAACGGCGCTGTTTCTTATATGTATAATGAGCGGCGCATGGGGCATTGCGAAGAACTTACAAAACTGAAAGCCGTTGCATACAACCTTGTCGACGGAAAAGTGGTTAAGACCAAGATGGAAAGCAGCATGATTAGCCACGAGGATGTGGATGAGCAGTTGCGCTTGACTAAATTCACCGTGCCACAAGTCACAGTGGGAACGGTTATAGAGGTGGACTATCAGATAGACAGCGATTTCTATAACATCATCGACGACTGGGAAGCCCAGTGCGAAGTGCCCGTGGCCTACACCTCGTTCGATGTGACGGTGCCTGAATATTTCATCTTTAGCATTAATGAGCGCGGCTCTTATCCGTCGGAAAACACGAAAGAGGATGTCAGTATGTCTATGATTGTTGGCGGAGCATTAGGTATTTTGAAATGTATAGGGCAGCACCGCAAATTTGTATGCCGCGACCTGCCGGCTCTGCGCAGCCAGAAACTGCTCTTCGCGCCGATGGCTTATGGTCAGCGCGTGTCTATGGAACTTAGAGCTATACAGATACCGGGAGTTATGTCGAAGATGTTTACCAGCGACTGGACTGACGTAGACCATCTGCTGCTTTCAAATGACCGCTTCGGTCGGCGCATTGGCAGAAATCCGCTCAAGGCAGAAATGGCCGAAGCAGGCATCGACAAGATAACCGCAAACGGATCGCGCATCTTGGCCATCTACAGCTTACTGAAATCAAAAGTGGCATGGAATGGCGACTATGCCCTGTTTGCTGAGAGTGCGAGCAAGGTGCTCAAGGAAGGGTCGGGCAGCAATGCCAGCATCAACTTCATACTTATCAATATGCTCAATGATGCAGGCTTCGAGGCTTTTCCTGCATTGATGCGTTCGCGCGACAGAGGCATCCTGTCGCCTTTTCGCGTAACGATTAAGGAATTCAATACTTTCGTCGTAGCCGTGAAAGTGGGAGAGAAATTATGTTTCCTCGATGCTTCGGTAGAAGACGGGGGCATTAATGTGTTGCCTGATGTCCTGTTGGCAGACCGTGTGCGCATTGTTGGCGACGGAAGACCTTACGAATGGTGCAATCTGAGCAAGCTACCGGGAGCCAATACGCGCACTGTTGTAACGGCTAAGCTCATGGCCGACGGCACTTTGCAGGCCGATGTTCACTCCAAGCTCTCGGGGGCGGATGCTGCCAGCCTGCGACGTAGCTTCCGAGAGTCCGTCGACAGCACAGCTTTCGTGGCTACGGTGGCTCAGCAGATGGGATGCGACATCGAGTCGCTCTCCCTTGTCAACCATCGTGGTTTAGGTCCGGAGGTGGAGCGCACACTCAATGTGAAGAAGCGGTCAAACGCAGCTGGTGATATGATTTATCTGAACCCTTGGGTGATTAACGTGATGGAAGAGAATCCGCTTACTGAGGAACAGCGCACCTTGCCAGTGGAATTTCCCCACAAAAGCATCGAGGCAATCAACTCTATCGTGACCCTGCCAGAAGGATATGTGGTCGAAGAATTGCCCCAACGTCTGATTATGAAGAGCGAGGACGGAGCTTTGCGCTGTTTGATATCTTCTGAGGTAAAAGGTCGTGACTTGGTGTCACAGTGCCAGATACATATTGATAAGACGTTATTCACTCCATCTGAATATCCCGTTGTTAAGAGTTTCCTCGATGCTGTGTATAAACGCCTGCAAGACTTAATCGTTATCAAAAAAGCATGATGAGGCTGCTTGTGTCTTTTCTTATGCTGTTGGTTTGTGCCATGCGCACAACAGCACAGACGGTTGATGCCGTAGTATTGGAGTCGTCCACCGAGGTTGAGTGTCGTGATATGCGAAACACGCGCATCAGTGAGCACCGTGTCTTTCGCCTGCTCAATGAGCGTGCTGGTGCGATGGCCCAGTTTGCCGTTGCATGTAGCAAATGGAACAAACTGACTGATTTCAGAGGGCAAGTGAGCGATGCCACGGGACGTGTTATACGTAAGTTCAAGAAAAGCGAACTCCATCGCAGCGACCTCAGCCTCAATTTTGCAGACGACATCTACACGCTTTCCCTTGACTACACACCGCCGAGCTATCCCATCACCATCGAATTTAGCTGGAGCACCTCTGGAAGCTATGGCAACTTCGGCTTTCCAACATTTGCGCCAATGAAAGCATATAACACGCGAGTGGAACATGCTAAATATCAACTCACGGTGCCTGTCGAGATGGACTGCCGCTACCTGTGCCGCAACACTTCGGCACAGGTAGTGAAAACTACGCTTGACGATGGGCGCATACGTTACGAGGCGCATATCGACAGTCTACTGGCTATCGATGGCGAGCCTTATGCGCCATCGTCACGGCTGACGTTTCCCTATATTCTGTGGGCACCAGGCAAGTTTGAGTTTCACGGAGTACCTGGCGATATGTCTACTTGGCAGGGATTAGGGGCATGGAATTGGTCGCTCATCGACGGGCGGCAAGAACTCTCTCCCGAATTGAAAGCACAGTTACATTCCATGACCGACACCTGCTCAAGCGATAGGGGCAAAGTGGAGGTGATATATAACTTTCTGGCAACGACTACTCGCTATGTCAGCATACAGCTTGGTATTGGGGGATGGCAGCCGTTTTCTGCTGTTGATGTATGGCGCAATGGCTTTGGCGATTGCAAGGGCCTTACAAATTATATGTGTGCAATGCTTCACGAGGTAGGTGTGCCGGCCAAGTATGTTTCGATAAACAACGGTCAGCGTGAGATAGACAAGGATTTTCCCTCTAATCAGTTTAACCATGTCATAGCCCAGGTGCCGCTGCCCGGCGACACCTTGTGGCTCGAGTGTACGGCATCGGCCCGTATCCCTTTGGGTTATGTGCATGAGGGCATTGCTGGCAACGATGCGTTGCTGGTCGATGAACACGGTGGTAATTTGGTGAAACTGCCCATGACAGAAGCCGAGCAGAATGTATCTCGCAGTAGTGCACTTGTCAGTCTGCGGCCAGACGGCAGTGCATCGGTCTCAGTGGGCTTGCGCTACGAGTCCCGGCGGTATGAGGACTTGATGCCTCTGGTTTCGCTCACAGAGCTGCAAAGGCGCGACGCAATGCTCAATGCTGTCAATCTCTCTGCGGTGACACTTGGCCGTTTCGATTTCTCCGAGCATAAGCAGAGCTATGCCACTCCCTACATTGATGTAAATATGGAACTCGATGCCCACAAACTGGCTAATGTTACAGGAGCGCGTATGTTTGTGCCCGTGGGACTCTTCCACAAAGTATCTGTGCCGCGCGCCTTGCAGCAACGTCGCCAGCCCGTTAGCATCGACTATGGATATTTGGATGTTGATACGGTGACGGTAGTAATTCCCGAAGGCTTTGTCGTTGAGGCATTGCCTCAGCCAGTACGCGAAGTGGCGGCACTGGGCGAGTTTACTCAGACTGTTGAGATTTGTAGCGGCGATACGATAACCGTCATAACGCGCCATCTCATGCGCAATGGTATCTATCCGGCGGCTGAATATTCTACGCTGTGCAAACTGAAGGCTACAGCAAAGCAGGCATACGACCGTCAAATCGTGCTTATTAGAAAGTGAGCCCCCTTATTCTGCTTCAGGCTCTCCCTCCGCCCTCGCTTTGCAGCTGCGCAGGGCGGCAGCAGCTGCGAAGGAAACAAAATTTATCTGAAAAGTTTTCTCGTTTCGTTTGCATTATCTATCTTTGCAAGTCAGAATACGAAAAACAAATCACGGCAGAACAGGCCGACAACTTCTGAGAGATGAGATATGCAATAATAGCCGCCGGCGAAGGCTCGCGCCTCGCCTCTGAAGGCATCAGCCAGCCTAAGCCGCTGGTGATGGTGGGCGGCGAGCCTCTTCTTGGCCGCCTGCTGAGGGTGTTCGGCGAGAATGATGCCGAGGAGGTGGCCGTGGTGTGCAGGGGCAGCAGCCCCGACGTGGCAGCCTATTTGGACGCGCAGCAGCGCGCCCGTACTGGCTGCGCTGCGCGGTTGCGCTTCATGGTGCGCTCCACGCCCAGTTCGATGCACAGCCTGTATGCGCTGGCTCCCTGGCTGCGCGAGGGCGAGGGGCCGGTGGTGGTGACTACGGTGGACACGGTGTTCCGCGACGACGAGTTTGCGACTTATGTGGCAGCTCTGCGGCGCGCCGTGGCCGAAGGCTATGACGGCCTGATGGGCGTTACTTCATACGTTGACGACGAGAGCCCCCTCTATGTGGCCACCGACGAGGCGATGGCTGTCACCGCTTTCTGCGACGACCGACCGGAGGGGTGCCGCTATGTGTCGGCTGGTATCTATGGGCTGATGCCCTGTGCTCTGGACGTGCTGGAGAGGTGCGTGGCGCGTGGCGAGAGCCGTATGCGCAACTTTCAGCGTGCGCTGCTTGCCGAGGGCCTGCGGCTGAGGGCCCACGCCTTCGGCAAGGTGCTCGACGTGGATCATGCAGCCGACATAGCCAAGGCGGAGGAGCTGCTTCGATGACGGGGAATGCAAGCGTAGTGGCTGTGGCCCGTGCGGTGCGCTTCTCGCCCAACAGCGTGGCTAAGGACGGGGCCATCCTGCGCGCTGTGGCTGAGCTGACGGGCGCGCGTCTCTTGAACGAGGAAAGTCTTCTGGCAGATGACCTGCGCGGAGCCGACGTTGTGCTGTCGATGGCCCGGGGCAAGCGCGCGTTGGCGTTGCTGTCCCGATGCGAGGCCGACGGCGCGCTGATTGTTAACTCGCCTGAGGGTGTGGCCCGCTGTCGTCGCAGCAGCGTGGAGGCGCTGATGGAGCGCGAGGGCATTCCGCTGCCACCACATGAGGGTCCTGACGGCTACTGGCTGAAGCGTGGCGACGAGGCGGCGCAGGGGCCGGGCGACGTGGTTTATTGTACCGACCGAGAGCAGCTGGCGAGGGCGGTGGAGCGCTTTCGCAGCCGAGGTATCAGCGACATGACCGTAAGGGCCCACGTGTTGGGCGATCTCGTGAAGTTCTACGGTGTGCTTGCGCCTTCCGGCGCAGCCGAGGGCGAGGGGATGTTCCGGGTGTTCTACCCAGGCGACGACGGCATGAGCAAGTTTGGCGACGAAGTGCGCAATGGCACGCCCATCCACTATGCTTTCAGTCTCGGCTCGCTCAGGGCCGATGCCGAACGGACGGCAAGGCTGACGGGGGTGGCAGTCTATGGCGGCGATGCCATAGTGAGGCCCGACGGCAGCTACTGCATCATTGATTTCAACGACTGGCCCAGCTTTGCCCGCTGCCGTACTGAGGCGGCAAGGGCTATAGCGAGGTTGGTGAGGGGAGGAAAAGATTAAAACATTAAAAATGTTGAAACATTAAAATATTAAAATGTTAAAATGTTAAAGATGTTATATGACTCTCACCCCTCAAAAATAAATAAAGAAGAATGACTACAGAAACAGATAACATGACATTCAGGCAGATGCTACAGGCATCGTTCAAGTCGGAGGATACCGAGGAGTGGCTCGACGTGCATTTCACGCGCCCCATCGGATTGTTCTTTGCGCTCGTGTGGAAGCGCCTCGGTGTGCATCCCAATGTCGTAACCATCATATCCATATTTCTCGGAGTTGCAGCTGGCGTTATGTTCTACTATACCGACCTATGGGCCAACGTGGCAGGAGTGGTGCTGCTAATGTTTGCCAACTTCTGCGACTCCACCGACGGCCAGCTGGCTCGGCTCACGGGGCAGAAGACACTCATAGGGCGTATACTTGACGGCTTTGCCGGCGACGTGTGGTTCGCAGCTATCTACGTGGCGCTTTGTCTGAGGCTCATGCCGCAGCCCATGCCCCTAACCGACGTGTGCTGGGGGCCGTGGATATGGATGCTGGGCGTGGTGGCAGGCTTCCTATGCCATTCGCCGCAGGCTTCACTGGCCGACTACTACAGACAGATTCACCTCTACTTTATCAAGGGCAAGGCTGGCTCTGAGCTCGACTCGTATGCCAACCAGCACGCCATCTACGAGAGCCTGCCCAAGAGTGGACGATGGATGGAGCGTATCTTCTACTACAACTATCAGAACTACTGCAAGAGTCAGGAGAGGCGCACTCCGATGTTCCAGCGCTTTTATGCCAATATGCTCGCCCGATGGGGAGCGGTGGAGAATACGCCGCAGCAGTTGCGCGACGACTTCAGACGAGGCAGCAAACCGCTGATGCCCCTTACCAACATTCTGACGTTCAACACGCGCGCCATAGCGCTCTACCTCACTTGTCTGCTCGATATGCCGTGGGCATATATGCTCTTTGAGATTGTGGTGCTCACCATAATATATATATATATGCACAAAAAGCACGAGACTCTCTGTGCCGCGCTTGACGAAAAACTGTCGCAGTATGGAAGCTAAGGGATACATCTTCGACTACGGAGGAACCATCGACACCCGTGGGTGTCACTGGGGCAAGATGCTGTGGCACGCCTACGAGCGCCATCAGGTGCCGGTGTGCGAGGAGCACTTCCGTGAGGCTTACGTCTATGCGGAGCGAGAGCTGGGCAAGAACCCCATCATCCAGCCGAGCTACACCTTCCGCAAGACTCTCGAAACGAAACTTAGGATAGAGTTCGACTGTCTGGAGGAGCGGGGCTACCTCAGCGTGGGCAACTTTACCGCTGCCAGTATGCGCGCCGCGCTGCTCGATGACCTCTACGAGGGTGTGAAGGCCGAGACTGCACGCAGCCGCGAGGTGCTCACCCAGATAGGCAGGCAGCACAGGATGGTGCTCGTGAGCAACTTCTACGGCAATATTGGCGTGGTGCTCGACGAGTTCGGACTCGACGGGCTGTTTGCCCAAGTGGTGGAGTCTGCTGTGGTGGGAGTGAGAAAGCCCGACCCGGCTATCTTCCGCATCGGAGTGGAAGCCCTGCAGATGGAGCCACGGCAAGTGGTGGTAGTGGGCGACAGCTTGCGCAAGGACATAGTGCCTGCCAAGCAGATTGGTTGCCAGACGGTGTGGATTGAGGGCGAGGGATGGACCGATGAAAAGGAAGACCACTCTGCTGCTGACCACATCATCCACTCGCTCGCCGAGCTCACAATGATGTAGTGAGCAGCGCATCGACTTAATTAGGTATGAATATTCAAAAACCTTAAAAATATACAGAAATGAAACAAACAAACGTTAAGCCGGCTGACGGCAAGTTAGGTATTATGGTTGTAGGCTGCGGAGCAGTCGCAACAACGTTCATGACGGGAGTGCTAATGACTCGCAAGGGATTGGCCAAGCCCATCGGCTCGATGACACAGTACGACAAGATACGCGTGGGCAAGGGTGCCGACAAGAAGTATCTGCACGTGGGCGAGATTGTGCCTATCGCCAATCTCAACGACATAGAGTTTGCCACATGGGACGTTTATCCCCAGAACGCATATCAGGCTGCCATGTATGCCGAGGTGCTCAAGGAGAAAGACATCAACCCTGTGCGCGATGAGCTTGAGAAGATAGTACCTATGAAGGCTGCTTTCGACAAGAACTATGCCAAGCGTCTCGACGGCGACAACGTGAAAGACTGTGCCACACGATGGGAGATGGTTGAGGCTCTGCGCGAGGATATACGCCGTTTCAAGGCTGAGAAGCAGCTTAGCCGCATCGTCGTGATATGGGCTGCGTCGACGGAGATATACGTGCCAGTCGACGAAAAGGTACACTACAGCCTGGCCGCACTGGAGCAGGCCATGCGCGACGACGACCGCGAACACGTCGCACCGAGTATGTGCTATGCCTACGCAGCACTCTCGGAGGGAGCACCGTTCATCATGGGAGCACCCAACACCACAGTGGACATACCTGCTATGTGGGAGCTGGCAGAGAAAACCAAGATGCCTATCGCAGGCAAGGACTTCAAGACAGGCCAGACTCTCGTGAAGTCGGGATTTGCTCCTATCATCGGAGTGAGAAACCTCGGACTGAGCGGATGGTTCTCAACCAACATCCTGGGCAACCGCGACGGACTGGTGCTCGACGAGCCCGACAACTTCCGCACCAAGGAAGTGAGCAAGCTCTCTACCCTCGAGACCATTCTCAAGGCCGACGTGCAGCCCGACCTCTACACCGACTACTACCACAAGGTGCGCATCAACTACTATCCGCCGCGCAACGACAACAAGGAGGGATGGGACAACATCGACATCTTCGGATGGATGGGATACCCAATGCAGATCAAGATCAACTTCCTCTGCCGCGACTCCATCCTTGCTGCTCCGCTGCTGCTCGACCTCTGTCTGCTGAGCGACCTGGCTGCGCGTGCCGGACGATATGGCATACAGCGCTTCCTGAGCTTCTTCCTCAAGAGTCCTATGCACGACTACACCAAAGGCGAAGAGGCCGTCAACAACCTCTATCAGCAGTACACCATGCTGAAGAACGCCATCCGCGAAATGGGCGGATACGAGGCCGATGAGGAAATCGACTAAGCTGAGTTTTATCCTATTGACGTTCTGGGTGTGGGCCGTAGCGGCTCATGCCCAGAACGTTATTCATGTATACGTGGTCGACAGGCTCACCTCCCAAGGCATACCCCATGCCGTAGCCACGGCAAAGTTCCTTCATGAAAGCATCACTGCCGACTCGCTGGGTCGCTTCACACTTCCGCGCACCAAGAGCGGAGCCCTCAGCGTGACGGCTGAAGGCTATCGGCGGCGCAGAGTGAAGATTGACCGCAATACCCCGGAAGAGCTCCACGTGGTGATGCAGGCTGAGGGAAAACACCTCGGCGAAGTGGTGGTCGAAGGCCGAAGGGTGCGCCGCTATTCGCGAAAAGGCAATCCGGCGGTGGAGCTGATGCGCCGTGTGATAGCCGCAAAGAAGCGCTACAGCCCCCTGAGCCGCGACTATGCAAGTTGGGAAAAGTACCAGAAGCTGACTCTCGCCATCAACAACATCACACAGCAAGACATCGAAAGCGACTTCTTTCGCGAAGAGCCGTGGATGATGGACCACGTGCAGCCATGCGAGATGAACAACAAGCTCATACTGCCCATATCGCTCACCGAGACAACAAGCCGGCACCTCTATCGCAGAAGACCGGCAACATTCAGGCAGATCGTCACCGGAGAGAAGTCAAGCGGAGTGGGACAGTTCCTCGAAACGGGGCAGAACCTCGCTGTGCTGATGAAGGAATACTTCCGCGACGTAGACCTTCTTGACAACCAGATAGACCTTCTCGGACAACGCTTTCCAAGTCCCATCGGACCAACGGCTATCTCCTTCTACCATTTCTACATCGAAGACTCGCTCCGGGTAGAGGGCGACAGCTGCGTAAGGGTGGCTTTCACACCCGTCAACAATCAGGATTTCGGCTTCAGAGGCGAGCTGATGGTGATGACCGACGGCACCTATCGTCTCCGAAAATGCGACCTCAGGCTACCGGCTGGCACCGGAGTAAACTTCGTCAGGTCGCTGCGAGTGGAGCAGTATTTCGGTTTGCAGCCCGACAGTTGCTGGGCTGTCACAACCGACAATATGCTCATCGAGCTCTCGCTCAGCCAGAAATTGCAGCAGGCTGCCGTGCTGCGCAACACCATTTACAGCCATTACGACTTCACACCCATACCTTCGCGAAGCTTCAGGGGCCGCAACCTTGTCAGCTACGACCCACAGGCAAGGCTGCGCGACGGCTCTTTCTGGGCTGCTAACCGCCGCTTCAACCTCGGCAAAGGCGAGGAAACGATGGACGATTTCATGCGGCAGCTTGCCAGAACACGCCGTTTCCGATGGACTTTGTTCGCCTTGAAGACCCTGCTCGAGAACTATATCGAGACTGGTTCGGCAAAGACTCCGAGCAAGGTAGACATCGGACCTGTGCTCTCGGTGGTCTCGAGCAATCCCGTCGACGGACTGCGTATGCGAATAGGAGCCAAGACCACGGCTCACCTCATGCCCCACTTCTTCGTTGAAGGCTATCTGGCACGGGGAAATAAGTCGCACAAGACTTATTATGAGGCAAAGGCCACATGGTCGTTCAACCGCAAAGCCTACCTGCCACACGAGTTTCCGATGCGCACTCTTTCGGTATCCTCGTCCTATGATGTTGCCGCAGCATCAGACAGATACCTCCGCTATGGCAAGGACAACGTGTTTCAGGTGATTAGAAGCAACCCCACCGAGCTGATGTATTTCTACAAACGGCAGGCTGCCGACTTCACATGGGAAACCGCCTATGGGCTGCGTGCCTCGCTGGGGGTGAAGCTCGAGAAGACCATGCCTGCCGGACGGCTCACCTATACGAGGCTCGCCGACGGCGTGGAGCTGCCCAAGATGCGCACCACTGAGGTGTCGCTGTCGCTCAACTATCAGCCCGGACAGACCTTCATCACCTCCAAAGAGCAGCGCTTCGAGGCAAGCCGCAATGCGCCCCGCTTCACGCTGAGCCACACCGTGGGGCTGAAAGGCGTGTTGGGCAGCACCCACGGCAGACAGCTCACGGAGCTGAGCCTGTATAAACGCTTCTGGTTAGGAAGCTGGGGACACATCGATGCCACGGCAAAAGCTGCCGCCGAGTGGCAGAAGGTGCCCTTTCCGCTGCTGCT
>Ga0310695_10011104_pt1 | contig 12957 bp, 11 predicted proteins | sample RumenRJG_04DNA_FD_203882 | JGI IMG/M metagenome (GOLD analysis project Ga0310695, IMG submission 203882) | Bovine rumen microbial communities from Lethbridge, Alberta, Canada - RJG_04 (v2) (version 2) | ecosystem: Host-associated > Mammals > Digestive system > Stomach > Rumen | place: Canada...
GTTTGATTCCCGATTCTGAGATAACGAATCTTCTGGTCGCGTGCCGGGGCGCGGGGCTGAGTAAGATCGCGGCGTCGAGCTGCCGATTGCAGCGGACGATGATCCAACTCGGATCGGCGGCGGGGATTGCGTCGGCGTGGACGGCGCGCGGGAAGGGCGACGTGGAGAAGATCGACGTCGACGCGCTCGTCAAGCGAATCGACGCGAGGCGCAATTATCCCGATCCGCCGACCGTCGCCGAATAGCGCGTCTCGGAAACGGGAAGATCGACGTTTGATAAAATTTCCGATTCCCTATTGCTATTTTAACGGACGACGCTAAACTTAACGTCAAAGCGTCGGACGTCAGCTCCGACGGTCGCGCCCGTAGCTCAATGGATAGAGCATCGGTCTTCGGAACCGAGGGTTGGGAGTTCGAGTCTCTTCGGGCGTGCTGAGAGGGTTTTGACGGTCTTTCGTCAAAACCCTTTTTTTATAGTATCTTCGGCGTTTTACCGAGTCAAACGCGTTTCGCGCTTTTGCTCTTCTTCCTCTAAAATCCTCTAAAATACCCTTTTTTCCGCTTGTTTGGGTGCATTTTTGGGGCGCTCCTTTTTTGAGTCCTAGGTGCACTCCATGAACTCTTGACAACTCTTTCCCCTGTCGCGATATGCATACGTTTTTAAAAAGGTATTGTAAAGGACTCCAACTCTCAATTTTGGGTATTGAAAGGTGCACCTTGCTTTTCAATGAGTCTGTATTTTTCCGAGTCGCCGCCTCCGGCGGGGCGTGTGTGCGGATATTCTCTTATATATGGTTTTTTGGTTTTTTTGGTTCGGTGTATAGATAAGATGTCTAATAGAAAAGACTTAACACAAAACCAAGAAAAAACCAACTTTAATTGACTGGTTTTTTAAAGATAGACAAGATAGATAAAAAAGAGCCGTCGAGGATTCCCCGGCGGCTCTGGTCGCGTGATTCGGCTTTTCAATCAGTCTTTATTTTTCCAAGAATCGGGCGTCGTATCGAACGTGCTATCCTCCTTTGGCGTCAGCCCCGCCGCCTTTCGCAGTTCGTCCGCCGTGACCATATCATAATGTTCGTCGGCGATTGCGGCGTCGTGTCCGATCCAGTCGGATTCCGCTCTCGTTCCGTATTCGCGTCTAACGTCGGTCGCGGCGCTCGCTCTGAGATTCTGCAACGGCTTTGGGTAGTCATTGACTCCGGCGCGGAAAACAATCTTTTTGAAGGTCGTTCCCGGATTCGTAACCATTCGGACTTTTCGCAACACGAACGGGCATTCGTCCATGATCCCGGCGCGTTCTTGTTCGTCGCGCAAGCGTTCCAAGATTTCTTTCGTTCGAGGAAACAACGGCATGATTCGTACCGGGTGAGTTCTTTGAGTTTTTTGCGCGGTGATTCTTAACGCCGGGATTCCGTCGCCGTCTCTCGTTCTAATGAACTTGCCGCCGATGAAATCGACGTCTTCCCACTTCAACGCGCGGGGTTCCGACGGTACGCGCATACCCTGAAAACGAGCCAGCGCCGTGACCGTCGCCCATTCAATCCCGTTGTCCATGTGTTCGCAAGCTTCGAGAATGCGATCCGTTTCCGCCTCCGAGACGTAGAACAATCTAGCGCGGTTCGTCTGCTTTCCCGCTTTGACGTCAACGAAAGGATTCGCGGCGATAATCTTTAGCTTGACGGCGTAATTGAAGATCGTTTTCGTTCTTTTGACTATTCCAGAGCGGTGCGCCGCCGCCATTTGTCCAGCGTTGACGGATCGGCCTAACGAGTCGTCGAACGTTTCCGCGTCTTGTTCCGTGATAGCGTCAATTTTGGTATCAGAGCCGAAGTATTCGCAGAGTCGCCGCGCCGTGTAGAATCGTTGTTCGATTGTGGACGGCGCCAGCCCTTGCGCCTCGTTATGTTTGATAAAACGGTCGCAAAGTTCTTCGAGCGTCAGACAGGCGCCGCAGTTGAAAACGCCTTTCTCTTTGAGCGTTTTCAAGAGATCGGGCAAACCTTCCAACAATCTGAGCGTTCCGGGATTCGGTTCCAATCCGAGTTTCGAGGATTCCTCCAAGTCCTTAACGACGTTATGACGCGTCCGAGCGGCTTCTTCGGCTTCCCTTTCGCGTCGCTCTCTGTTTTTCGCCTCGCTAAACTTACTAACCGAATAGGCGATTGTTACCGTCTTTCCGTTGAACGTCGCCTCCGATTGCCAGCCCTTTAATTCGCCATTCGGGGATTTCTTCTTTCTAAACTTTGCCATGATTAAAATCTCCATTGTGTGAAGTGGTCGCAATTCGGACAAGTTTCGCGTTAAAACCGTAGGTTCCGAGCGTCAATCTCAGCCGAAAAGCGTCGTTGAAAGTTTCATTTGTAATTTAGAAATTCTTCCCAGCCTTCGGCCTCGTCGTCGGAACGCTCCGAGGATACCTCGTTCGAGGGCGCGGCGTCAATAGCTCCTTACGGCTGGTCGTCGTCTTTCCAAGGGTTTTGGGGTTCCGGCTTCGACAACGCGACGCTTTCCGTTTTCGCTTCGATCAGGTCGCCGGATCGGTCGTCAGGCGTGTAGCGGGGCAACGCAACGCGTTTCTTGGTTTTGGCGTCAACGTACATCAATCCCGCCTCGTTCAATTCCGCGTCGATTCTCTCTCGTTCCGTCGATCCGTTTCCAATCTTTTTCCGCGTTCGATACGCGCTTACCTTTGGCGCGATATCCGTAACAGTCGCGGCGCGATCCGCGTCGCCGAAAGGCTCCCCATTCGCTCTAACGTATTCGTAGACGTCCCGAGCCGCCGGAGTGAGACGGTCGACCGGATTCGTCGAGCCTAGCGCGGGCGCCGCGTCGCCTTTCGCAGTCGCTAGCTTCATCTGACGCCATGAGAGATCATATTGGTTAATAAAGACCTCCATGAGCCGCGTAGCGTTGATGAAAACGAAAGGTTCGATTTTTGACTTCCCGCCGCCCCTGAAAAGACACAAATGCAAGATCAGCGTTAAAACGTGTATCGTCGTCGTTTGAATGTTGATAAGAAATTGAAATTTCGGCATATTGCCAGCCGCGACGCATTCGCTCTTCATTCGGTCGATTTTCTCGCTCCATTCGTCGAACTCCTTTTCGTAACCCGCTTCAAATTCGCCGCCCTGCCAGTCGATCAATCGTTCAATCAATTCGTTGTAGGCTTGTTGAGCCTTCAGCAACATCGGAACGTATTCGGCGCTCCCGATTTTCTCACGGAACGGCAAAAAGCACCAAAGAAGGCGATTGGCGTATCCTTGTCCGAGCAGGTCGCGGAATTGGATAAATTTACAAAGGTCGATTTGTATCGAGTGAATGAACGTTGCGCCGCATTTTTCCGCGCCGTCCTTTCTCGTTACGCTGGTCGCGATATCCTCGCAAAAGTCCATAGCAAGACTGTACGCCGCCCACTTCTCAATCAGGTCGTTTATCGTCCGAGGGCAAGCAGAGTAAACCCCAGCCGCTTCGTCGCGCGAATAGATCAGCCCAAACGGCTTCTTCTTCATCAGTTTCGCGTAAACGCAATTGATATACGACTGGTTTTGTAGGCTTTCGAGGCTTTTGGCGCCTTGGATCATGCGTGGCCCTTGGTTCGCGATAACAAGAAGTTCGTTTTCGATTTCTTCTAATCGCGCCTCGTTCCCTTCTTCCTTACTGAGCCTATCGCGTTCAAGTTCGAGCGGCTTTTTCTTCCACTTCTTCGACTGCCAATCCTGCCGAATAGCCTCCGAAAAGTTGCGCACTGGTTGAAACGCTCTGTTCAAGATTTCAGATTTCCCTGTCTTAGGCTCTCCGACAAGACAGCAATGCAACATCGGATAAATATCGCGCCCCCTGAACTGAAATTCGACCTTGCAACAACCGACGACGGCTCCGGCGGTCGCAAGCAACGCGCAAGCGCCAGCGGAAAAAGGAAGGTTGAAACGCAGCCCAAGCGCTTCAACTAGATTTCTGACGGGTTCCGAGTCTATCGCGTCGAGCGGAAAACTCTCGTTCATCTTTCCGACGTCGATAGCCTCCAGATTTCGCGCCGTCCTTTTCTCAGCTTCTTTTTCGAGGTTCTTAAACTGCCTCGCAACGCAAGCGGCGCGGGGATCGTCGATATCGGAATACGCTTCAATAACGCGTCCCCCGGTTTCGATGAGATTCTGCAACGGCGCTTCTTCCAACCAGTCTGCAATGTCATATTTTGGGGGCGCGGGCGCTCCGTCTGAACGTCGCGTCATATCAAAGATCGTGATATTGACCAGCCCAGCTGCCCAAAACGCTTCGGCGGTCTCCTTTACGGCGTTTCTTCCCGGATCGTCGTTATCCCCGAAAATGAAGATTCTTGCGTTTGGGTTCTTCTTCTTCAGAAATTCCGCCCAGCCTACGATGTGTTTCTCTTTGTCAGACTTCCAGTGTTTTGCGGCGTCAGACGGCCCCATTGTTAGGACGGCGCCGTCGAGATCGGGCGTCAACGCTCCTTTGAGACTTTCGGCGCATTTTTCGCCTTCGACGATATACAAGCGCGGCGCCTTGTAAACGTCGTCCCAAAGTCGCGCCAAAAGTTCCGCCGGGGGAAAATTGTTTTGAGTTTCACCGCCTGCAACGTAGGGCGCGAAAACGCTTTTCCCGTCCATGTCTTTTTCGAGGTCTACCCAATCAAACCCCTTCTTGTTTTCGCGCTGGTTCCAGTAACGTTTTTTTGTACTGATTTTCATCGTTTGCGGGTTCAAACGATGAAAGTATCGAGTAGGCTCAGAGCAGTGAGAAACGGTCGAGTACGCGACGCCGGAGGCGTCTAGCGTCAAGGATTCGTCGGCGCCGTCGAGATCGGGCGTCGGTTTCGCGTTTGAAGTTCGCTCCATTTTGCAACCTTCTTTCGTGGTTCTATTCCGAGATTCGTTCAGATAGCCATGTTGAACTAACCATTCTTCGACCATTTTTTGAGCGCCTTCCCCATGCGTTTTTTCTACCGCGTCGAAAAGGTCGTAACGATTCCGTCCACACTCAGCCTTGCGACAATACGCGACGATTTCTTCTTTTTCGATTTTAAGGTTGAAACGGTCGGTTCCGCCGCAAAAAGGACAAGGAGCGCCGGGGGATTGCGTCCGTCCGTCGAGCGCCTCAAAATAAGAATCGTAAACCGCCGTTAAGTCTTGCCATAATTCCCGCTGTAAGTTGTAAGAGCCAATATAAACCTTTTTTATATCTTCAAATTTCATTCAAATTCCTTTCTGTTTTGCTTGACAATCCTTTGTCTTTCGATAAAATAAATAAAGCGTTCAGGCGCAAGCCTGAACGATTAAAATCTCCGACGCGCCCCCCGGCTCCAGCAGGTAAAGGGCGCGTTTTTTGCTTTCTCAGTCTCGCTCCGAAACAACGGCGATTAAAAAATGCAAAGACCTCCCAAAGACGCCGCCGTCTTTCTTTACGTGGGCAACGTGAACGCCTTCGATTTCGTTCCCTCTAATAACGTTTGAGACTCGCAACGCCATGAAGTCGCGTCTTTCGACGCGCGATTCTTCATACGTCAACGAAAAACAGTCTTTATATATCAATCCGACGTCCCAGAGTTCGCAACCGGGGAAACACGGATTAGCCCAGACGTTTTTAAACATCATGCCGAAGTTTCGAGCTATCGACTCTTTCAGCGCGTTTCTAAAAGATTCGACTTCTTCCCGGTTGAGCGGTCTCACGCCTTCAGGGATCGGCCCAATTAGATGAGTCATTTCTTAGCCTCCAGCAGCGTATTGCGGCGTATGAGCAAACAAAAAGAGCGACGACGACAAGAGCCGCCGTCGTCGCAGTTCGAGCGTCAGACGTTCGCGTCGTCGCCGCCTGCCAGCCATGCGACAAGAGCAGAGCGGGAAAAGAGCCAATAGCGCCGTTCCCCGCCGGGTTCTCCGACGTTACGCGCAGGGACGACGCCTTCGGCGGCTCTCTTACTGAGCGTCTTGGAACTAATTCCGAGCAGGTCAGCCGCTTCTTCGAGAGACAGAAACAACTTCGATTCGTCCCTCTTGACAAAAGAAATTCTATTCTTCATGATAAAAATCCTTTCTGACCGCGTCGCGGTCTGATTTTGGGGGCCGCTCTCAGTCTCTCCGGGTTCCAATCGTCGAGTCTGAGGGCGGTTTTTTATTGTTAATCCTTTATGACATCGGGGAAAAGTTCGTCGTTAAGATAGTTAATTATCTGGTTGTCAACCCATTTCTTGACGTCTTTATACAACTTTTTGTACATCTTAAACACGCGTTCAATTATGAGAAGATATTCCGCAGGACATTCGATCGATAAGTTTTTAGACGTTAAATAGTACGGGTAGATTTGACTTGCCAACGCTTCTTGGTCTGTTTTTCCTGTCAGTTTAGCCTTAGCGATCAATCCATCGTTCAGGCATTTGAAAAATTCCGCGACAAACTGAGCGTCCGCGAATTGCTTATCGAACTTCTTGCCGAGCTTCTTCCTTATTCTCTCCAATTGATAAGCGTCAAGAGCTTCTTCAGAAAACAACAAATGGATACGCTCTTTGCCTGTTCCGACGCGTTCGCCTTTGATTTCTCCATTCTTAACTAACCGATTGAACGTCGGTTGAGTTAGTCCAAGATATTCGGCGGCTTCGGATTGTGTGTGGTAAGTCCCGATATACATAGCGTTAAAATCTCCTTTATTTCTTGCGTTCCCTAAGAAGAAAGACAACGCCTTTTCTGTTGGCAAGAATATGTCGTTTTCGAGACAATGTCAAGTAGCGCAGACAAAAAAAACTTGAAATCGTCAAAAATTTTTAATGAAATGAAAATTTTTTTATTTTCCATGCATTTTTAATCTAATAAAACTATTAGAAAAACAAACAAAACTCTACACGTTGAGAGTATCGCGCGCAGTCTGAAAAAGTCGTCGAGAAAGTACCTAAGCCCCCGGCGCGGTCGTCGCGATCATGATCGACGGTCTCGTCCGAGATCGTCGGACGCTCCAGCGGGAAAAGGTTACGCGTCGAGTCGCCGGAGATCCGTAGCGTGATCGGGATCATGATCCGCAGCATGATCGACGGTCGCGTCCGAGGTCCTCGCGTTAGATCGTTCTTGCGTCGTCGATAGCGTCGCGGATAATCGCGCCCAGCTGGTCGAGGTCGTCGCGCTCCGGCGTCGAGGCTCCGAGCGCGTCGCAAAGTCGGAACGCGTTCGAGATTCGTTTCTCGTTCCCGTCGTCGAGGCTTGCGGCGTTTCGTATCGCCTGCATGAGTTTCCGCGTTTCGGGTTTTCGTCGCGCTCCAGTGAGTACGCGCAGCAGGTCGCGCAAGCTCCATTCAACGCGATTCCGCAGCATACGAAAGCGCGTCGCCGGGTCGGTCGTCAGGTCGCGCCGGGCGATCCACCTCCAGCCGATGAAACGCGCTTCTTGTCGAACGTCGTCGAGATCATATCCGGCGCCGGAAAACTGAGCGACAAGCGCAGGCGATTGCCTTAGAATACTGTTGACGGTCGCGTCGATTTGTTTGAGTTCGTCGCCTGAGACGTCGCGGAAAAGAGATTGCTGCATTGTCGCGCCCCTGAGATTCTACCCATAGAATCGGCGCAAGAGCGCGGCGCCGGAGATTCGCTCTCATGATCGGCGGGGGATCATGATCCGTAGCGGCGCGGGATCGTCGCGGGGGCGTTCGTCGGACGCTCCAGCGGGAAGAAACGAGCGTCGAGCGCGTCGCGATCATGATTGACGGTCGCGCCCACAGTTTCACGACGGCGGATCCGTTATTGTTAAAACTGTATAACGCTCTATTCGGGCGATTTTCGCGGCGTTCAGTTTGCGGCGATTCGTCAACCGCCTGAAAAGAGAAACGCAAAGAATCGAGCCGTTCCCGGCGTGATTCTAGCGTTCCCGTCGCGCGGTCGTCGCCGTTAAGAGATTCGAGCAAGAAAAAACCAGCTTGAAAAAGTTGGTTCGATGGTTGGTTTTGTCCTAACTCTTTATATATTCAAAACTTAACGAGTCGAAAGACCAAAAAAACCAAAAAACCATATATAGAAATATTTCAGCAATAGCGTAAGATTTACTAAATAAAAGACCCTTTTTTATTAGTATTAGTATTAGTAATAGCATAATGACGAAAAAGTTATATTTGAATCGTCGTTTTGCTTTTGGGTGCACTTTTAGGGGCGCTCTTTTTTGTAAGTCCTTGTCACACCTTGTCAGTTGCAACCTCTTCGGGCGTGCTTCTTATGGTTTTGACGGGGGGTTCGTCAAAGCCTTTTTTATTGGTTTTCGGCGGTTTTCCGCGTCTAACGCGTTTCGCTCGCTTGCGACGTTTCCTTAAAATACTCTTGAAGCCTCTGTTTTTGTCCGTTTGGGGGTCAAAAACGGCGGCGGTTCGCGCCGACGGCAGGTCTTCCTTTGTCTATCTTCGCCTGAAAAAAAGTCCCCGGATCAGAGTATGCATGCGATTAGACGCCGATTTGCGGACGACGCGAACGATTGGGCGCGGGAACATAAAGAGCCGCGCTATATCCTCGATCTGATTCTTTCGGTTGTCGACGTCTCCGTCTGGACGGTCGAGATTATGGACGCGGCGCCGAAGCTGAAATTCGACTTCGCCGAGCGAAAGGAGCTGAAATGGTTTATAAACCGAGCTATGCGTTTATCTTATGTCCGCATGAACTTCAAAAATTCGTCGGTTGCGACGACGAGACGGCGAGACTTCTGGCTGGGTGCGTTTGCGATTACGTGAAGGATTATGCTTCGCTCTACACGCCTGACGAAGACGAACTGCGTCTCACGCAATGCGACCCGTCTGCCCTTATGGCGAAGATCTTCTCGCCAGACGACAAAGACTACGACCTGCTTCTCATGCAAAGCGTCTCGTTTATCTGTATGACGGCGTTCCTCTTAGATTACGGCGTTTTTCCCGAGTCGCTTGACGGGTGGCTCCTCTTGAGTCGATACGAGCGTCCGCCAACAGATAAAGAATTGCGCGACAAGACTTTATTTCGCAAGTATATTCAAGGGACGAAAAACGAAATGACTTGTATTCCATGCAGCGCCCCCGAAATTATCCGCGCCTTCGCCGATTTCTGCGGAAAAAGGGTCGATCCAGATATTATCTTGGATGATTTCGGCCTTTTCGACGATCCTGACTTCGACTGTCCAATCTGCGACAAAAACTGGGGGAAACCGTGGAAGTAAACGCGACTTTCGCCCCCGCGGCTTATCGGCGATCATCTTCGGTTCGACGCTCGCGTCCTGGTTTGCGGCGGCGCCCGAAAAGAACAAGCGCCGCCCCCCGGAAAGGAGCGACGCTTGCCCGTCAGACTTTCTAACGACGTCGCGACGTTCCTTAAGATTCCGTCAACTTCTGAAACTCCGCGACGCTCAATCCGGCGCGTTTCGCCGCCTCTTCCATGGTGATAACGCCGTCTCGCACAAAGGAGATCAGAAGCTTCCGCCGTTCCTCTTCTCTTCCTTTTTCAATTCCTTCTTCAATTCCTTTTGCAAACCCTTTCTCAATTCCTTCTTCTCTTCCTTTTGTAATTCCCTTTTCAATTCCTATTGCAATTCCTTCTTCAATGGCGTCGTCGATTTGCGAGGCTTCGTCGTGCATTTGTTTTTCGCGGTACCATGCTTCTTGACGCGCGCGTTCGTCCGCTTGGGAATCGACAAGAGAACTTGCGTCTTGCTCTGACGTCATTTTACGTTTGCTTTCATCCAATCTTCAAATTCGGAAACGCTCAGTCCGGCGCGTTTCGCCGCTTCTTCGACGGAGATGATCCCGTCGCGGGCAAATTCGGCGATTGCTCCAAATCTTCCTTCCTCTTTCGCCTCGCCGAGTTCCGAGGCTTCGTCGTGCATTTGTTTTTCGCGGTACCATGCTTCTTGACGCATGCGTTCGTCCGCCTGGAAATCGTTGAGGACGATTCCCGCGTCGCGGACTTCGGGGATTGTCGCGCTGTCTATAATCGCCATAAGTTCCTCCTTTGAGCCGACGTTCCTTAAGATTCCGTCAACTTCTGAAACTCCGCGACGCTCAATCCAGCGCGTTTCGCCGCCTCTTCCACAGTGATAACGCCGTCTCGCACAAGGGAGATCAGAATCTTCCGCTGCCCTTTCTCAATTCCTTCTTCAATTCCTTTTGTAATTCCCTTTTCAATTCCTATTGCAATTCCTTCTTCAATGGCGTCGTCAATTTGCGAGGCTTCGTCGTGCATTTGTTTTTCGCGGTACCATGCTTCTTGACGCATGCGTTCGTCCGCCTGGAAATCGTTGAGGACGATTCCCGCGTCGCGAACTTCGGGGATTGTCGCGCTGTCTATAATCGCCATAAGTTCCTCCTTTGAGCCGACGTTGATTAGCCGCAGCCAATCTTCCATCGGACGTCCCTTTATAAATCGATTGAGCTTCTTGAGTTCAAAAACGTGGATTGCGAACTTCTTCGTAAAAAGACGTCTTCGTTTTCCGTAGGTCACGCGGACCGTCGTATGGTAATCCTCGTCCTCGTCGTCGAATAAATCGAAATCCAATATATTGACGCAAATCGTCTGCTTGAGTTGCTTGTAGACTTCCCCCGTCTTCAAATCTCGGGTGAAAATCCTCGACCAATAAAAGAGCGAGCGATCTCGAAAACTCTTCTCGCCTCGAACCTGCATTTCCACGTTGACGATTTTATCGTCGACTTGGAGTTGCAAATCGAGCCGATTAAACTTCTGCCGCCAACGTTCCGGCGGTATTTCCACGTTCAGAATTGTAACGTTCTGAATCTCGTCGCGCGGGATTTCAAGAAGATCGGAAATCAGCGCCTTTGTGAGCGCGATATTCTTCTCTTCGCCAAAGACCCGTTTAAAAACGACGTCAAGCTTTAGCTTGACAAAATATCCTTCGTCCCAAGGGGCGCCCATTTCCTAAAACTCCTCGCGCGTCGCTCTCGGGCGAGCGACCAAATCGTCGCGAAAACCAACCTTATTATAGTTTAAAAAAGCGCGCCTCAAAGTCAAGTTAAATCGACCTTGACGTTCATGTTCAGCGCGGCGGCGCTAATCGTCCGCCGCGACGTCGCGACCACTCGCGTTAAACGTTGCGCTACGTTTCCGGCAAGCGTCCCAACGGGACGCGGAGCGTCGTTTTAGGACGTTCGCATTAAACTCAGCGTCTTGTTTTCAGCAAGCGTCCCAACGGGACGCGGAGCGTTACTTTTAGCGCGGTAGCGCTGATCGTCCGTCGCGACGTCGCGACGTTTTTAGTCGCAGAACGTTCCGATTAGCCAAAAAATTAAAAAGAGAACAGGGACGACGATAATTAGAAACCCGAATAGGATGACGAGACAGCCGCAACCGAAGTCAAGGAGGTTTTGGACGCATTCGGGAAGCATGGAGACGAGCGACCCCAGACAGCCGACGAACATAATAACGCCGAAGACGAACGCGGCGCTCCAAAATAAAAAACTGAGCATTGTAAAACTCCTTTCGCTCGACGTTATTTGACGCCGAGCGTTTTAAAGACGGCGTCTTCGACTCTGTCGTAGAAGAGCAGACTGAAGTTCCCAAGGAGTTCGGACGGAACGGTTCCGAGGTCGGGCGCCGACGTTAATTAGCTTCAGCCAATCTTCGCCAAAAAAGGGCGCCCCGGATTGCGGGGCGCCCCATTCCTTTAAGGAGTTAGGAATCACGCGGCTTATCCGCCGGAGCTTGCAGTCTCCAAGACGGCAAGACGACGACGGGAGGCATTATGGATATTCCTCCCCCGTTTTATGTCGCAGTCCGCGCTGACGACGACGGCGACGCGCTAAGGAGAAAACGCGCCGCCTTGTCTCTGTTGCGATGAAACGCGAGAGACGAGACGTATCTCTTATACTCAAAATCCCGCGCGTTTTCAATCTCTTTTTTCTAACGACCGAACAAACGTCGTTTTAGTACGCTTGCTTTAAACTCAGCGCCGCGTTTCCGGCAAGCGTCCCAACGGGACGCGGAGCGTCAGATTCAGCGCGGCAGCGCTAACCGTCCGCCGCGACGTCGCGGCCGCGACCGTATCGTATCACATGATTTTTTATTCCCAATAATTTTCGCAAATTTTTTTGGAAATAGTTCAAAAGCGCTTTTGACCCGTATTTTTCTGAATCAAACTCATATTGACGATAGAAACTAAGGTCCGCGACGTTTCTTTGGCGCGTCCGTTGGGGAATAAGAAAACCGCCGCCTCGGTCGGGAAACGCGAGGCGGCGGCGCGGTTTTTCGGGGAATGGGGCGGGGAACCGTCTTCGGGGCGTGCCGACGCGGCGGCAGACCGCGTTTCTAGTCGCAGAACGTTCCGATTAGCCAAAAAATTAAAAGGATAACCGGGACGACGATTATCAGAAACCCGACGAGCGCGACGAGACAGCGCAACCGAGTCCGACGGCGTCCTGAACCCAGTCGGGATGGAACGAAAGGAAGACCGCAGTTGCGACGAACACGGCGGCGCCGACGAGAAGCAACCCGAAAATAATTTGTAGCATGGAAGCGCCTCGGAACTCGACGTTTACTCAACGCCGAGCGTTTCGAAGACGGCGTCTTCAACTCTGTCGTAGAAGAGAAGACTGAAGTTGCCGAGGAATTCTGACGGGACGGATTCGAAGTCGGACGCCGACGTTATCGACAACAGAACCTTCTTCGCGTCGGCGTCGAGACACGCTTGAAGAGTGTTCGCAACTTCGTCCGCTCCTCCAAGCGCGACCGTATCATATCCGGCGAAGAATTTATTCCCAATATTTTTCAAAAAAGTGGGGAAAGTACAGATTCAAATTTTTCCTTTCAAAAAACTGGGGAAAGTACAGGACAACCGCCGGAGTCCTTTTTTTTTCTGCGCGCAGAAACACGGCTAGCCGGAGAGGGCGTCGAAAATAAGCAACGCGACGCCAAGTTCTAGCGCAAGGAGCGCGACGACGACCGGTATCACGATAAAGACTAGGATCGCGCCGACAACGAAACAGCCGGTTCCCGTAATGAA
>Ga0310695_10011106_pt1 | contig 12955 bp, 19 predicted proteins | sample RumenRJG_04DNA_FD_203882 | JGI IMG/M metagenome (GOLD analysis project Ga0310695, IMG submission 203882) | Bovine rumen microbial communities from Lethbridge, Alberta, Canada - RJG_04 (v2) (version 2) | ecosystem: Host-associated > Mammals > Digestive system > Stomach > Rumen | place: Canada...
TTTCCGTTTTTCAAACCTCACTGGTACGGAACCCGTCACCCTCTCGAAAGTCTTTGTAGGTCACACGCCCATCACCTTCGGTGGTGACAAGAAAGTCTGTCTGATGCCTGGCAAGGAGACTGAGAGCGATGCGATCAGTTATCCCGTTCACCGTGGCGACACGATAGAGGTGAGTTTCTATCTGGCAGACTACACCCAGATGAACAGCGGCACCCTCGTGACAGGTCCGCTGTCGAAGGGCTACTATGCCTATGGCGACTATGCCGAGGCCGACGAACTGCCCATCGACCTGTCGCGCCATACCAACTGGTTCTATTTCCTCAATACCGTTGATGTGCTGACTTCACCTGAGAACCGCGCTGTCGTATGCTATGGCGACTCCATCACGGCTCAGTCGTGGCCCGACTATATGGCACAGTTGGCATTCGGTTCCCATGTAGCCATCATCCGTCGCGCTGTCAGCGGCACCCGTATCCTGCGCCAATACGACTGTATCACCTATCAGGCCTACGGTCTGAAGGGAGCCACGCGCTTTCCTATCGAGATGAATGTGGCAGGTGCTTCAGATGTCATTATCCAGCACGGCATCAACGACATCATCCATCCCGTGGGCGAAGATGTCAATCCCTTCCGTCCCTGGAGCGATCTGCCCACGGTCGAGGAGATGGAGCGTGGGGTAGAGGAGATCTACGTGAAACCAGCCAAGGCTTTGGGCCTGAAGGTGTGGAGCGGTACGCTGCTGCCGATCTTCGGCTGGCGAACCTACAACGAGGATCGCGACGCCATGCGCCAGCAGTTCAACGCGTGGCTGCGCACGTCACCGATCTTCGACGGATGTGTCGATTTCGATGCAGCCGTCCGTAGCACCACCAATCCGAAGGCCTTTGCCGACGGTTTTGACAGCGGTGATCATCTGCATCCCAGTGAACGAGCCTACGAGGCGATGGCACAGGCAGCAGTCCACAAGTTGATCCGCCACATGCCTCGCTACGATCACGAAGAGTCATTTTAGGGCATCAGAACAAAAATTTTTTGGAAAATCTTTGTTATTTCCAGAGATTTCCTTAATTTTGCATCCGAAAATACGTTTTCGAAACCTGGGGTTGACTGGATTTGACAACATAGCATGAAAAACGCAAACTAATATAGACTAATATAAACTAACGAAAATATCTTTAAATAAAGGAGTTTTGGAAGATTTTTGGCTATTCCATATTATTTAGTATAGTTTAGCCAATATTACGTTAAATGAGTCTAAAATTGTACTTTTTTGCACATTTTTTGCACACGGAATTGAAATTTATTTGTAATTTTGTGCCTGAAAATCAATAATTTAAATTTTTGAGTATGGCAAGAAAAAGACTTTTTTCGACACCCGAAGAACTATTTGAGGGCTATTTCGGCGAGATTCCGACCCAAAAAGGACGTAAAAAGGGCATCGTTGAGGCTCGCAAAGTGACGTTAAAAGGACGTCTTTTGAAAGACGGTAAAATTTCTCTTTATCTCTATTCTTGTATTAATGGAAACGTTTCTCGTACCTCGACAGGTAGTTTTCTAAACATTGAAACAGACCCGACGATAAAGGCACAGAATGAAGAAACGTTGAGGCTTGCAAGAACAAAGGCCGACTTAATGAACGCAGACGCAGAACGTGAAGAAAACGGTTTTAGACCGATTGCCAAAAGCAAAGCAAACTTAATAGACTATACATTGAAGGTCGCAGATGAGGCACTCGCAAAGACACATAACAAACATGGCTATTATTATAGCTTGCAAGCACTGGTGAGACATCTTAAAACTTTTAGGGGCGATAAAATTCGTATTTCAGACGTTGATAAGGCTTTCATTATGGATTTTATTACCTATTTGAGAAATGACGCAAGCAACATTAACTATCTAAGGGCTGAAGATGAAGATAAAAGGAGCGATGTGCCACTATCAGAAAACAGCCAACACAGATTATATGCCAATTTGCATTATGTCATCAAGAAAGCTATTAAGGAGAAGATATTACCGAGTGATCCGTTTCTTGAACTCGACACAGAAGATAAGCCTAAAGAGAATACAGGAACGCGCGAATATTTAACCATAGATGAAGTTAAGCGACTTATCAAGACACCTGTTAAGAATGATATGATAAAACGGGCATTTCTTTTTTCGTGTTTCTGTGGATTGCGCTGGTCTGACGTTTCTCGCCTTCGCTGGGGCGATTTGAAAACTGACGATGTAGGTTTTTTTGCTGACGTTACAATGATAAAGACAAAGAAGCCTGTGAAAGCATATATAAGCGACATCGGCAGCAAGTGGCTACCAGAACGTCAGGAAGCAGCAGATACCGACCTTGTTTTCAAGTTGCCGAAGAATGACCACGTAAATGTGGTTTTGAAAAGGTGGGCGAAAGATGCGAACATAAAGAAAACCGTATCTTTCCACGTCTCACGTCATACGGCAGCGACAATGTTACTTAACTTAGACGTACCTCTTGAAGTAGTAGCAAAGCAACTCGGACATGGCAAAATCAGTACAACACAGATTTATGCCAAGATACTCGGTAAGACACAAAAGGCGGCAATAGACAAACAAAATAAGTTATTTAAGTAGAACTATTTGTTATTTTTGTAGCACCCTAAAATGGCATATTGTCTTTTTAGGGTGTTTTTTGTAAATAATCACGATGCACGTTTTTGATAAAGTGTGCAAAAAACCTTTGTAACCATCTGAAATACAGAAAGAAAAAATTGTTTATACGCGGCTCTTAAATTTTTCTTATTGTTAGATTAATCCAAATAACTTTGCACTCGAAAATATTAGTTTAAATTAAATAGAATGGTGTATGACAGAAAGAAAGATTTTAGGAAGTGTTGAAGCGGCAAAGATGCTTGGCACAACGATTGGCAATCTCGCGGTGATGCGCTACAAAAAATTAGTTCCTTACTATAAGAGCGCGGGAGGACATCGTGTGTACTACCTACAAAATGAGTTGGAGGACTGGATGTTGGCAACCCGTGTAGCAACAGCCAGCGAAGTTGAAGAACAAGCTACAAAGGAATTGTTATGAAGAAAGAACACTTACAGCTATTGGAGTCGGTCGGTGTGTTAAACGCTCGACTTCGCTTTTTTATCGGAGCAGCGATAAAGGACGCGCTTGTGCTGGGTAACCGTTCGGAGTTACTGACAGACAGCGAGGCACAGGACTTGCTCGACGTTATCGAAACGAATATCTTACAAGATGTGCGTAATGATGAACAAGTACGGACGTTTCTTGGCGACAGCCCACAGCCCCAGCGGGTCGAACAGGCGGCGGACGATACTATGACAGCAAAGGAGTATTACGATGCGTTTCTTTTACCCGCCATGAGTATTATAAAAGATGAATTTGCCGAGCGTTTCGGTCTTTGGATTGTGGAGTACATTTGCACAGGCAAGACACCCGACGAAAGTACACTTTCAAACGATATGAAGTTACTTTGGAATGCTTTTCTCGCGGTAATGCATATTCGTTGCAATCCTGAACTTTCGGCGGCTATTTCAGACGATGAGGCATGAAGAAAGGTAACGAAACATATTATTCATTTCCAGCCGCTTTGATGCGCGGTTTTTGGGAATCAGAAGAGGCGAAGATACGTTGCCTTAATAATGTGTTGTACTTTTGTGCCTATTCTGTTTGGTGTTCAAAGGGTCGCGGAGGTCGTATCGACGAAGAAAACTTCCACAATTTTATTTGTGAGGAATTAAGTCTTAGTAGGTTTGCATACGATACAAAGGCAAAGTTTTACAGAGCAACGGAAGAACTTAGAAGCAAATACGACCCAGATACTTACAACGGTCTGTTTTGGTGCATTTCAAATTCGATGTTTTTCGACTTCTACAATAACGCAAAGACAGCAGAAGAACGCGCTGGCTTGCTGGCCTATCTTGCAACACGCTCCATTATCGGTCAACGTGGCTTTGCAAAGACTAATAAGTATTTCCTAACGTCTCGGATGGCTTGTAATCTGAAAAACCAAAACGAGTTGCCCGAAGAAATAGAGAAATACAGAATTAGGTATCATTTCGACAAACTCAAAACGATGTTATTTGCCGCCTATAAAGTCGCCATCTATTCAGATAGAACGATGCGCGGGTTTTATGTGTCTCTAAAGAAAGATGCGAACGGTAATCCCGATATCCTTTGGCTTGCTCAACAGGTCAATAGTCATAGGCTGGAGAAAGATACTACCGACCCGCTCAAAGTTGCACTTCAAAACGTTAGGAATGAGTTGCAAAGAGCAAACAACACCTATACAGCACCTAATGAGCAACGAGAACAGCACCTAAAGAACAGCACCTAAAGAGCACCTAAATAGAAAAGGGCTGTTTTTTGCATCTTCTACGACATCGAGAACAGCAACGAGAACAGCACCTAAAATAATATATATTAAATAATATCTTTTAAATAATATTCTTAAATTAAAATAGATGTTTTACAAACATCTTTGTCGTTTCAAAAACGACGCGTCAGGTAAGACAGAAAAATTATGGTAAGAGTTGCATATAATACGAAATTCGATGCACAGACGGGAGATGTTTCTTTCGTTACTGAATGCCAGCAAAAGGCGGGCGTAATGGTCGCTTCGGATGCTTGCTTTCGATGCAATTTCTTTCGCTCTATAACCTTTAAACAGCAAGTAGAGTGCGGCGCGCCGTTGGAAAGTCTTTCCGTTGAGGCTGGCGGGTTTTTCTCCCCCAGACCTTGCAACTTATCAGACCCGACAGGAGAACCCGTCCAAACGAAAATCCAATTTAAATAGCGATATGAAGGAAGTTATCAGAATAACACAGAAAACGCTTATCATGGAGCATTTAAAACGCTTTGGTAGTATTGAGCCACTAACAGCACTTAGGGAATACGGCTGTTATCGTCTTAGTGCGCGTATTTCAGAACTTCGTAAAGAGGGCGTGAACATACGCACAGAGTATTTGGTGAGACGTGGCAAGATAACGGGGTTTATCTCAAATTTTGCGAATTATATACTTAATAAATAACAGTAGATATGAGTAACAGCAAATCACAATTAACACCGCGCTGGTGTGGCGAACTCGCCCACTATTTTAGCCAAGAGAGTAGTACCCCTGAAAGCATCATTTTCAGCCTTCGCCACGCAAGTATGACGATAGCGACTAAGTGCGCCCATCCACAGGATATCGAGGCACAGGATCTGGAAACGATTGCCAATGCGCTCGACTTCCTTAACGAGATAATGGATATTGTAGATAAGTACGAAAGAACATAATAAGAGGTTTTTCGGATTTCGCAGAAAAACCGTTTAGAATAGACATAAATCGAATATGAGAGAAAAGAAACATAAGAAAATTGAGTTGTCGCGCTTGCAACTGAATGAAGGGCAATTGGCTGGACTACCTAAGAACCCTCGATTTATCAGAGACGAAAAGTTTAAAGACCTGTGCCGAAGTATTGAGCAATCGCCCGAATTTCTCGACGCGCGCCCGTTACTTGTTTTCCCGCTTGACGATGGCAACTTCATCACGTTAGCTGGAAATATGAGACTTCGCGCTTGTAGAGAGTTGGGAATGACAGATGCACCTTGTTATATCTTTCCTAAAAACACTCCCATTGAGAAACTAAGAGAGTATTCAATCAAAGATAATGTGCCTTTCGGTCAAACAGATTGGGACGTACTGAAAGAATGGGACGCGGAAGAGTTGAAAGATTGGTCTTTCGATTTGCCAGAGGACTGGCTTGATGACGATTTGCCCGATTTCTTAGATGGCGAACAGATAGACACGCCCGAAAAGAGCGAAGAAGTTGAGGCTATGCTTAACACAGCAACAGAGCAAGCAGCCGCCGAGATAGTCGCCCAGTTTGACAAGTTGCAAGGCTTTTCTTTCTTGACACCGCACACGGCAAAGTTTGACTTCATACGTTTTTCGTATTACAATAAAGAGTACCCGCGTTATAATTCGCTTGCATTTCATCCGAAGCAATTTATAACATCGGGCGACAATTACAGCACTTATGAAGGCTTACAGATGGTTTCGACAGGAAAGACTAAGGGAGAGCGTTTGCGTTTCGTCTGCCAAGACAAGTTCCGTGCCATTATATCGGGTTCGCTTGCTTTCGGTGGCGCAAAGATGCCGATAGACTTCCCAGCGTCGCTTGCCCGTGACTTGATAAACGAGTTTTCAGATGGCGGCAAAGTTCTTGATCCATGCGCTGGCTGGGGTGGTCGTTTAGTTGGCTTTCTTGCATCAGACGCGACAGAATACGACGGAACAGATGCCAGCCCGTACCAATGTGAGGGCGACCAACTAATTTTCGACACTTTCCAAGATGTTACACAGGGAGAAAAGACCGTATCTATAAATTGCTCGCCATTCGAGAAAAGAACCCTTAGAAACGACTATTTCGATATGGCGATAACGTCGCCGCCTTATTTCGACACAGAGAAATATCTTGGTGGCGAACAGAGCCGAGAAACATCAAACGACTACGAACAATGGCGCGATACGTTCTACCAGGTATTGATACAAAAGACTTTCGACGCGCTCAAAACGGGTGGTGTGTTCTGTTTGCAAGTAGGTAGCCAGCGTTACCCGTTACTGACAGACGGAAAAGAGATTGCAAAAGAAATCGGTTTTGAAGTCTTAGAAGTTCGCCCGACTGAAATGGTGAACAATCAGACAAAGACGGATGAAGATAAGGGAGAAGTGGTTATCATTCTTAAAAAGTAGTGACACGAAAATCTGTAAATAACAGAGAAATAACAGATATTTGAGTATGGCAAAGTATCAGAAAGGACAGAGCGGCAACCCGAATGGAAGACCGAAGGGAAGCACAAACGAGAAAACAGCATATATTAGGGACTGGGTAATCTCTATTATTGGTTCAAACGGACAGAGATTGGCACAGAACTTTTCGCACCTGTCCCGCAAAGAGCAATGGCGCGTAATTACTCAACTTCTGCCATACGTTTTACCACGTCAGCATGAGGCAATAGTGGATGCAAGTATCGACGCGAATATGCAAGTAACAACGCCCGAGCCTGTAACAATACGTTTAGTTGCATCTAAAGAAGATTTAGAGGCTATACAAAAAGAGATACCACCTATTGAGGAAAGCAAAGGAAAATTATAACAGAATAAAGCAAAATAGAATTATGGTTACAGAAACTTTACATGGCATATTGAACGCTGACGGAACAATGCAAGTAGAAAGCAATGACCGAGAATTACGGATATTGCTTAAACGCTCTATCTTTTTTGATGAAGGGCGACAGCTTGAAGTCTTTTTTTCTGAATACTACGTTAAAGAGGGCTTTGGCTGGCAGAAAACGCTCAATAGTGCAAACTATAAAAGTGCGGACGAGTTTTTCGACGCTATTAAAATCGCCGAGGACTTCGCGTTGGCTGTGCGTGACATAGAACAACAAAAGAAGGGCGAGATGGCTGGCGGGTAGTCGCAATGTATAACAAAGCGGTTTTTATGATTTTTACCGAATATAGACCGAAGTCAGCCACAGCCCATTTTAAAAGATAGTATCCGTTTTTACGGACATAGGTGAATAAAGAAGAATAGCATGAGAACAAGACCACCTCCCCACCTTGATTGAGTGGGACGAACAAAAGAGATTAAAAAGACAGTGTTTTGTAACTGGGCACTGCGGAAGATTGATAAATGAAATTCGTCCCATTTTTATATCTTCGTCTGGTGTTGCTGGCGGGTGAACGTACCCACATATAGCCATAAGGAAATCTTTGTTTCACCCGTCAGCATTTTTATTTAAAGTTTAATTTCTAAAGGATATGAGTAAGAAAGAAGAAAAGATTTTTATAACAGACAATCCGCTTGCACAATCAATGTTAAAGCGCGAAGTTATGGACGCTTTTGAGGAATGTGCAAAGTTGGAAACGCTCGTTAAAGACTTCGGACTTCCATTGACGCGTGAAATCGTGACAGATTGCTTAACACTCCGAAGGGAGATTGAGAATGTGCCAGCAGAAAAAACGAGTAGGTGGGTAGGCGAGAAGGCAGAGGCAGAGCGTTTTGCCCGTGAGTTTGTTCCTGTAGAAGTGTGGCGCAATAGTGAACACTTACAAGCAGCGTTTGACGTAATGCTGAAAGATGCGGAGGCACAGGGTGGACGTGCTTCTGACATCAAACAGCGTAAAGATGTACTAAAGAGCGAGTTTGAACAATTGCTGGAAAATCTCTATGGTGTTTTTCACATAAAACGCCTTACAATCAAGACAGACAAACTCCTACGATATTTTGACATTGAAAACGATAGTATTGTATTAGTTCCTGACTTTGACGAAAAATTGAAAGCAGACACAGCGACCTATGCCACGAAAGAAGAGGCAAAAGCCGCTTGCAATCTTCATAGAGACATAGCCAAACAGCTTAACGAGTTGGCAGACTTGATGAAGAAAGCAGCACGTTATGAGTTTGTGGTAGAACTTCATAAACTTTTCTTTCAGTCAGAAGATGGCACTATACAGGCAACTCCGATTGATTATGATTTATTTACTTAACAACATTTTATATTTTTAGGTTATGGAAACAACAGGGAAAAAAAAGTGTGTGGATATCTTATTAGATATGCAAAAAGAAGAAGAAAAGAAAGAGAAAGAGGCAAAAGCCCAAAAGAGAGCCGAGGAGTTAATGCTTGAACTTTCGGCAATCTATGATAGAGCGTTTCAAGCTGCCATTAATGTTAAGTATGCCGATTATCAGAAGCGTATTAATGCCCCTGAATTATCAGAGACAGAAAAGGCAGCGATACAGGCAGAACTTAACGACTTCCAGCAGAACCCCGAAAAGTATGGTATTTCTCGTAAGAGTTCGCCCATTGTAGATGAGTTTGACAAACGACGTGCTTTACAGATTGTGGACGAGTTGAACGACAAAGAGGGTCTTTCCAAGGACAAAGAAGTGGATTTTGTTGAAGCAATGCACGGATATGCTGAAAGACACGCAAAGAAAGTTGATGCACAGAACAAGCAAGTTTCTGGTAAAGGTGATTAAATCACATATAGTAGCAGAGTGAAGGGAGGCAAGTAACGTTTGTGTCCCTTCGCCTATTACTACATAAAAAGCAATTGTTATGGATAATAAGTTGCCGAAAGAATACTTCCCTATTCAGATAGCGGCGTTATTAAGACAGATTGCCGTTATAGAACGATATGGCGCACATAGTGCCATGATAGAAGCGTGCGAGACGATTTCGGGTGTTATGGCAGAGCAAAGCGAACTATTTACGATAGTAGAAACTTCGTGCGATACAAGGTTAAAGAAGTGGCTCGAAAGAAGAGGAAATAAGAACCGTATCTATTCGGCTCATTTTCTCGCAATCCGTGACGCTTTCAGACTTGCAAAACTTGTAGGCGAACTTATCGAAATAAGAAACGGCTTTATTGAAGATGGTGGCGAACAATGGCTAAATATTATAGCAGAGAAACGGGTTGTTATAGACACAGAAAAAGACATAGACAGCGATAAACAGAACGAAAGAGACGAATACGACGATAAATAACATAAGAAAGAGTTTCATTTGTGTAAATTGTCGGGTAGCTTTATCCTTTACCAGCCCGACAGACAGGGCGGCAGGGCTTGTGAAAGTCTTGCCGTTTTGTAATGAAAAGAGAAAAACGCTATTTTGTCGCTGTTTTAACATTCAGTCATTGGACAGCACGTTTCCTTAACATGGATTTAACAGAATGAGCGAGGCAATAGATATTTTTAAAATCTATTAAAATTTATCATAATAGCTGTTCTCGTCATAAACGTTTAGATGTCCTGTAAATGCGCTATTAATATGGGTTTTCAAGAAGTTGAAAATGTTAAAATATATGGTGTAAAATATTTTCTCCCAACACTCCTTAACAATAGGATAGGAGTGTAAAGAAATCAGACTCAAAACTTAGTAAATACTATCTTTTGCTCAAATTAACTATTACAAGTATTTTAAGTCTAAGATATTTAATTGAAAACCTATTGATAATTCTTTTACTCAATCAATAATTTATTATTATCAATAATAGTAGAATAATAACCGATTAATAATGAGATAATAATAATTATTTTTATTGTGAAATTTGTTTAAAACTTCTTGGTGGAATAAGAGGTTAACCTTAGTTTTGTCGCACATATTTAAACTTTTAGCTATATGAAACAGAATTTGAACACGTCCCATTTGCAAGGGTGGGGCATAAGTATAACAATTTAATTCCTACAGATTATGAAAAAGAACAATGAGAATGGCGCACAAGTCGCCAATGTGAACAAAACAGAGATTGAGCGGAGCAAGACGAACTTACAGAACGCCCAGCACGTTCTTAGTATGATGGTTGATGTGCTTTCTTTCATCGAAAAGAATTTTGGATCATGCTACGAAGAAAACGACAGACGCGAACACGCTATTATTATAGCCCGCCAGCAATTCGAGGAAGGAATGGAAGCTATTTCGACACTTATTGGCAATGAGACAATGACAATAGCACTTGACAGCGTAACAAACGAGTGAAATGCCCTTAGTTTAACAATGCAACAATGAACATGAGCCACTTTCTTCGGAGAGTGGCTTTTTAATACCCATAACTTTGCTCATTCTAATTAAAGAGCGAGTTTTATATTGGTTTACACTTAGTCATTGCCATTATTTCCTATTAACTTATAATTCAGTATCTTTGCAATAAAAATAGAGATTATGGCAAAGACGATTGATTTATCAGATTACAAAAAGAAACAACTGGGCGACCGCCAGCTGTATTTAAACGATAATAATGTAGTAGTGGCAGAAAGATTTCATAATATGTGGCTTTACTATGCGGTATCCAATAATATAAGAGTTGTAGAGGACGGTGGCACTATCAGAATTATAGTGGACGATTGACTTTTAAATGCTTATGCAAAATCATAAGCGACATTTTTAAGTTATATTGACTTGCATAATAATCTCTTTCAATGTGTGCAATTATCGCCCCATATTTTGATGAAGCGATACTTATACAGGGGATTTCCCATATTTTGATGAGAAACTATTTTGTTTTTGCTTTGGGATATGCCAAAGCGAAAGTTATATCTTGTTTATTTGCTTGCAAAAGAAATACAAAGATACATGGTAAAAAGCCCTATCTTTGCCGTGAAAATATGTAGTAAGTCAAATTTTGCAAGAATGACAAACGAACAGAAAAGAAAACAGATAACCGTTATGTTCGGTGCGTATAGTAAGCGTCTGGAACGTCTTTATGATGAATATATCAGAAAGCTAACAGCAATTGCACACAGAATTGGCGTAGATGTGGAGGATTTCTTGAAGAAAGACGGACTTTTCCGTTTTGACAAATATCCCGAATTACGTCAGGAGTTTAATAACATCTTCAAAGACTATGTGCAAAAAGAAATACTTACTTACCGCGCTGGAATTACTGACGGTGTAGCCTTGGCATATACGCATGACGCGGCAACGATAGGCGCGTTTTCTGTTCTTTCAGATAAGGCGATAAGTCATGCAAGGGAAACAGCAGCGTCCACTTTTGTACGTACTCGCCTACAATCAAAAAGAGGTCTTTCGCTTTCTCACTTGATTTGGAATTATGCCCAGCAAGCAAAGTCAGAGTTTGAAGTTGCAATTTCAAATGTAATAGCAGACGGATTGAGAAAAGGAACGTCAGCCGAAACGCTGGGTATTGCTGTTCGTCAGTATCTCAATAACCCAGATGTGATGTATCGCCGTTATCATCGTACAATATTAGACGCGAACGGAAACAAACGTAATGAAATCAAATGGCGAAAGCAAGTTATTGACGAAAGCGGGAAAGTCCGCTTTGTTGAAGAACCATTGGAAAAGGTAGGAATGGGACATTATCGCTCGGCTCGCAAGAACTCCGAAAGACTTATTAGAACAGAGATTAACAACGCATACCATCGGGCTAATAATGAGCGATGGCAGAAAGAGCCGTTTGTTATCGGCATATTGATTGAACTTTCGCCGCAACATCCACAATATGATATGTGCGATGAACTTGTAGGACGTTATCCCAAAGACTTTGTATTCACGTCTTTTCACCCAAATTGTTTGTGTATGGCAAATCCTATCACTATACAGGGTAAGGAAAAAGATGATTTTTACAAAAGACTTGCCGCTGGCGAAGATATGAGCGACTATGTTTCTCCCTATGCTGTTAAAGATATACCAGATAGTGCAAAGGCTTGGATTGAAGCAAACCGAGAACAATTTGTAAAAGCTGGGGAGCGCGGCAAACTGGGGAGTGTTTGGAGTGAAAACATGAAGTATGTCGGCAATCAGTTCACTAAAGAAGAACTTGCTAAGATTGCACACTCAATTCCGTAGAAACGAAACTATAAATGAAGATTATTATATATAAGAATGAAGTAAAATCCCTTATTCATGCAATCCGTGAAGTTTACGGGCGTGGCTGGTATGGAAGACTTCAATTAATAGACATTATAACAGATTGTGGATATAGTCGCCATGTTAGCTATATTATATATAATATGTGTAAACGATACAAATTAATAAATGAAGATGGCGGTATCGTTTTCATATATTGAAACATTTTCAAGGGTTCTGGCGGGTTTTCCCTTGAATGATAGTAATTTTATCGTCTTTTGCTTGGATTTGCCCTTAGGTTTGAAATGCGAATATAATAACTAATTATTAAAAACACATATATCTTAATAAAAACTTGTTTTTTTGTTTTGTTATTCCAAATAAAAGACTTACCTTTGCAATGTCGAAAGCGTTTGGCGATAGTGCTAATGGATGTACTTAATTGCACATTTTTTACACACGGCTTTTCGAAAACACTCCTAATCTGCTGAAAACAAAGGAGATAGGAAACCTTGGGGTTGACTGGATTTGACAGCGGGTTGAGATGGTACGTAAGCACGCGGAGGCTTCTTGGTTCCCTCCATAATCTGAGCTGAGGAAAA
>Ga0310695_10011107_pt1 | contig 12955 bp, 9 predicted proteins | sample RumenRJG_04DNA_FD_203882 | JGI IMG/M metagenome (GOLD analysis project Ga0310695, IMG submission 203882) | Bovine rumen microbial communities from Lethbridge, Alberta, Canada - RJG_04 (v2) (version 2) | ecosystem: Host-associated > Mammals > Digestive system > Stomach > Rumen | place: Canada...
GAAGAACTGGCAGTGGCAGATTGGTGCCAGCGCTGGTCACTATAAGAACCAGATCACCGAACTGCCTGATGGTAAGCAGTTCGTTGACAACGAGATCTATGGTGCTACCGTTCGCACACAGGTGGGTGGCGTAGCCAACGCTTTCTATGGCTACAAGACTCTGGGCGTCTTCAGCACCACGGCCGAGGCTCAGGCTGCTTCTGCTACTGCCGCTGGTGCCGCTACCTATGATCCCAACGGTCTCTATTTCGTTGGCGAGAATGGTGTTGACCATGTGTACTTCGAGGCTGGCGATATGCATTTCGCCGACCTGAACAACGATGGCATGATTACAGATGCTGACCGCACCTTCATCGGTGATCCTAATCCTGATATCTACGGTAATATCTTCACTTCTCTGTCGTTCAAGCGTTTTAAGTTGGATGTCAACTTCAACTACTCTCTGGGTAACGATATCTACAACTACATGCGCTCACAGCTCGAGGGTGGCTCTCGCTTCATGAACCAGACAACGGCTATGCTTCGTCGCTGGCAGGTGGAGGGACAGCAGACGGATATTCCTCGTATCACTTTCCAGGATCCTATGGACAACGCACGTTTCAGCGACCGCTGGATAGAGGATGGTTCTTACCTGCGTCTGAAGAGTGTCACACTCTCTTACGACCTGCCTGTGAAGTCTGAGTATCTGCAGGGCTTCCAGTTCTGGATCCAGGGCAACAACCTGCTCACCTTCACCAAGTATCTGGGCAGCGATCCTGAGATGACTGCTACGTCAAGTGTCATCGGTCAGGGCTTCGACCTGGGCCGCCTGGGCCAGAGCCGTAGCATCGTGGCTGGTGTGAAGATCAACTTGTAATTACTAATTACTCATTACTAATTACTCATTAAGCAATAAATAGACTATGAATATTAAAAATATATATCGTAAAGGGGCTGGATCAATGGTCTGCGGCATCGCCGCAGCCATGATGGCTCTTCCCGTGCTTACTTCGTGTGAGGATTTCTTCACGCAGGAGAGCGATGATGTTCTCTATGCTGACCAGGAGCACCTGAATATTGCTGAGGACTCTATCTATTCTGTCACGGGTATCCTCACAAAGTTGCAGGCGCTGGCCGACCGCACCGTCCTGCTGGGTGAACTGCGTGGCGACTTGGTGGACCTGACCACTGTGGCTAACAATGACCTGCGCGAAATCTATGAGTTCAATGTCAGCGATGATAATAAGTATAATCAGCCTAGCGACTACTATGCTGTCATCAATAACTGTAACTACTTCATCGAACATGTGGATACGGCGCTGCACGACAACCGTGGCGAGATTATCTTCATGAAGGAGTACTGCGCTGTCAAGGCTATCCGTGCCTGGACTTACCTGCAGCTGGTGCTCAACTATGGTGAGGTGCCTTTCTTCGACAAGGCGCTGCTCAGTAAGGAGCAGGCTGAGATTGCGGAGAGTGCCGGTAAGAAGAACATCGAGGAGATCTGTACGTATTTCATCAACGACCTGGCTACACTGCCCGAGCGCTACAACACCGAACTGCCTGGCTATCGTCAGATTCGTGGTTTGGAGTCTAAACTGCTCTACTTCCCCTTGAGCATCGTTCGTGGCGACCTCTACCTCTGGCGTGCCACGATGACGGGTAGCGTGGAGGACTATAAGAATGCTGCACGCAATTACTATAAGTATATCAGCGAGCGCAATGGTGCTTTCTCTGCTTATCCTATGACGGAGAATCGTGTCTGCTGGTCACCTGGTCAGACCAACTGGAGCAGCCGTACTGTTTACTCAGATGTGGCTTCTTTCTCTGAATCGGTGAATGCCAATGCTGAGTTGATCTCGCTGATTGCGGGCGACTCTATCCGTGCTGAGGGTCACTACAGCGAACTGCGTAACATCTTCACGTCTACTAAACTGAATGACTATAAGGTGAGCGTAACGCCTTCTCAGCGTCTGTTCGATATCTCTGAGGCTCAGAACAACTGTGTGCTGGCTGCCAATGGTCTGAGTGTTTACTACGCTCCTAAGGGTCTGAATGAACACAGGTCTGGCGACCTGCGTCTGTCATGGTATTACGATCAGTCTTATACCATCGATGCTGTTTCCAACAAGCGTATCGATACGCAGGACATCTCTAAGTACAACTCTCGTAACGTGCATATCTACCGTCGTACCATGGTGTATATGCGCTTGGCTGAGGCCCTCAATGGTGCCGGCTATCCCCGCATGGCGTTCCAGATTCTGGCCGAGGGTCTGAGCAACGAGGCTATCGAGGCTAATGTGATGTCTCGCTACTTCAACTACGATGCTGAGAACGACACCATCGTGATGTCTCAGAAGGACTCACTCTTCCTGGCTGAGTTCAACTTCGACAACAACCTGTATGGTGTCTGCGACAACCTGGATCTGGCCAAGACATCTGCTGCTGGTCACAACCAGATTGGTATCCACATGCGTGGTTCAGGTTACACACCTATGGACACTACTTATGTGCTGCCTCACGACACCATCGAGACCGACCCTGTGAAGCGTGCTAAGCTCATCAAGGAGCAGCAGGCTGCCGTCGATACACTCCTGCTCACAGAGTCTGCGCTGGAGTTTGCGTTCGAGGGTACGCGCTACTATGACATCATGCGCTTCGCTAAGCGTCAGGCCAACCCTGCCGCTGCCATGAAGCAGATCATCGAAGCTCGTCGCGGTACAAAGGGCACCACGTCTGTACCTCTCACCGACGAGAGCAGCTGGTTCCTGAAGTGGAACGGCAAGCTGGGTATCTTTAAGAACTAAGCATTGCTGAGAAAAAAGGAGTAAAGGACCGAGACCGTAGTCTATCTACGCGTCTCATCCTCTACTCCTTTTTTCGTTTCAAGTTCTTGGTTTCAGGTTTCAAGTTTCAAGTTCTTGGTTTCAAGTTTCAGGTTTCAAGTTTCAAGTTTCAAGTTTCAAGTTTCAAGTTTAATGTTTAATCTTTAATCTTTAATGTTTAATCTTTAATGTTTAATCTTTAATGTTTAATCTTTCGCTCGGCTTTGCCGCTTGGCTCCGCCAAGAATGTTTAATGTTTAATCTTTAATGTTTAATCTTTAATGAAACTCTCTTCCTTCTTCCTTCTTACATCTTCCCTCATACTTCTCTCCTGCACCTCCACCCCTCAGGCCGACCTGCTTTCCTTGTCGCTCGACAACTACAAGCCCGTCGACGAGTTTGTAGATGCTTACGAGGCTATCAGCAAGCAGGAGGGACTGCAGCAGGGTAGGGACTACGACCTGGAGAAGACGGTGCGGGTGCTCAATGCGCTGGAGCTGGCGCAGGTGCGCTCTGAGAGTTTCGACGAGTTCCTCGACTATATGGCGCGTCAGGATTATACGGGTGTGGCGCCCGATGTGCTGGAGGCGAAGCGCAAACTGTTCCCCGTCCTGGAATATACGTATAAGTTGCGTGAGCAGGATGAGCAGCTGTCGGATGCGTGGATGCTGATGCGTGGTGCCGCCAGGGGAGGGGAGACGCTCGTCAGGAATACGTCTGCTAGCACGCTCCTCCGTGCCGCCCTGGGCGATATGTTCGCTGTCCTTGGCATCGTCAATGGCGAGGATGCCGAGCGTTCTACCAACGAGGCTTTCGCCCAGTACGAGAAGGATAAGAAACTGAAGTCCCAACTTCGTGACGACCTCCAGAAGCTCCGCGCCTCCTACCGCCAGTACCTCGAGGACTACACCCCTATCTACAAGAAATACATGCAGGAGTACGATGCACTCTGCATCGAGAAGGATAAGGCCTACCTCGACCTCTATGCCGGCCGCACCGACGAAGCCCTCTCCCACACCCAATCCATCCTCCAGAAATACCCCGACAACCCCGAGGCCATGCTCCTCCACGCCATGGCGCTCATTATCAGCGCCAAAGGCGAGGCTCAAATCTCAAACCTCAAACCTCAAATCTCAAAGGAAGAAAATGACTCTTCCCTCTTCCATCTTCCATCTGACATCAGCCCTCAGCCCTCAGCCCTCAGCCCTCAGCCCTCAGCCCTCTTCCCTGAGCCTATGGCGCTCCTCGCGCGATACGCGGCTCGCTACCCCTCCCGCACCGCTCCTGCCTTGGTCCTCGAGGGCCTCTTGCTGCAGAAGATGGGGAATGAGCAGGCGGCGATGAGCCGTTTCCATCAGGCCAGTGTGGAGTATCCGCGGCAGGCGGCACAGCTCACGGATATGCTCGACAGCTACAATAGGCGTAACTACCTCACGCGGACGCCCGAGGGACAGTACCTGCGGCGTCTCTATGCCTCTACGATGGAGGGCTATGGCCTCTTCTCGCCCAACCTCCTGAAGGCGAAGTACTATGCCGACCAGGGAAAGATGGAACAGAGCCGTGAGGAGATCTATAACCATTTCTTTCGTCGTGGCAACCAGGGCATCTACGACGAACTGCTGTCGGATATGCAGTTCTGTGAGGAGCATCTCTACGGGGCTTTCAAGGGCTTGCTCCTGGAGTCGTCGTATGTCGATGTGAGCATCGAACCGGAGTCGGAGTGGCTCTTCTGGGATAGTGATGACGTGATGCGGGTGACGATCAACAACCGGTCTGACCTCGACCTGGAGAATGTGCGGGTCTTCCTCTGCATCCATTACACGGATATGTATAAGGATGAGTACGATGTCATCAAGGTGCCGCATACGGCGAATATCATCGCCAAGCATACCACGGCCGACCTCGACACGGTCACCTTGCGCTACCCGGGCAAGACGTACAAGGATATCACGCGTATCCGTGCTATCGCCATGACCGACGACCGCATCTGCTGGGTCGACGATGTCAACTATAAGCAGTCGCATGCGCTCAGCTTCCTGCGGGGCGGACAGCGCGATGCCAGCGCCCTGCAGGCGCAGGCCCGCGAGGAGTACCTGCGTACCTACTCTCTGGAGCCGCAGAAGTTGCGACGCACCCTCCAGGAGGGCATCACCATCTTGCCTCCCGAGGAGGACCCCACGGCCGACCGCTCGTGGTGGGATTCATTCCTCTCCTGGTTCTCCAGTCCCGACAACGACCTGAAGGTGGAGCTCCCCCGTGTCCTCGCCATGACCGACCCCGTCTTCTCCCTTCACCCCCTTGACAGCGATGAGGCTATCACGCCGGAGGATAACTACCTCTCCGGCACCGTCATCCGCCTCCGCTTCCCCTATGTCCCCGCCTATGGTGACCATCTCCCCCTGTATATCTACACCGAGTCTGCCACCTTCCTCGCCGACATCCTCTACCGCGGCAAGGACTCCCAGGTCCTCTCCGTCACCATCCTCTAATCTCACACAGAAATCACAGAAATCACAGAAATGGGGAATCGTAGACGATTCCGGGGATATGGGTCGCCTAAAGGCTCAAAATTATAAGAAAATTAAAATAAAAAATTATAAGGACCTAAAGGTCCAGAAATTGGGGAGTCACCTAAAGGTGAGAAATCGAGCAAAATCGAAACAAATCTAACAAATAATTTTATGAACATATAATTACCATTAATTGGAACATTAATTTTTCATTAATTGGCTCGCGCTAAAGCGTGAGCGGGGGATGGGGTCGCCTATCGGCTCAAAATTAGAAGAAAATTAAAATAGAAAATTATAAGGACCTAAAGGTCCGGAAATGGAGGAGTGCCTCTAACGAGGCAGAAATCGAACAAAATCGGAACAAATCGAGCAAATATTTATTTTGAACATTAATTATCATGTAATTTAACCATTAATTGTCATTAATTGCTTCGCAGAATAAATCAATCATCCCATTTGCCTAGTACATAAAAAAAATAATTAATGAAAAATTAATGTTCCAATTAATGGCAATTATATGTTGAAAAAAAGAAAAAATCAATGATGTTAGGGGTTTGGGCACCTTGGGCAAGGTATATATGTTTTCTTGTTTTTTCAAAAATTATTTGTTCGATTTTGAATAGATTTTGTTAGATTTCTGCCCCAAAGGGGCACTCATAAAAACATAAAGAATCGCTGGCGATTCTACTTTCCGTGATTTCAGTGATTTCTGTGTGACAAAGAAAGAAAAAAGCCCGGCGTAGGCCGGGCTGTATAGAGAGATTTTGTATGCAAGATGCGGGTTAGAGGGTGTACTCCAGCATGATGAAGGTGTAGGGAGCCACGTCGAGCGTGAATTTCTTCTGAGCCTTGATAGTCTCCTTCTGAGGCGCGATAGGCTGCTTGTCGTAGTTGTTCTCATCATTGGCAGCACCAGTGAGGACAGTCTTCACGGCCGTCTTCTTGATGCCAAAGCGACTCAGGTTGATGTTGGCCTTCTTGGCCTCGTCAGAGGCATTACAGATCTTCACGTAGAGCTTGCGCGTCTTCACATTGAGGATGACAGACTGGCCGTAGTGCACATTCTCCTGAGGCTGGATGACATCAGCGGCATCGCCCTCGAACTTCACACAGTCACCATAGTAGTACTGACCGCTTGACTGACCGAAGAGCTGCTGCACATAATAGCTGCAGGTGAGGTAGGCACGCTCGTTATCGAAATAGATCATGTCGGGGTTCCAGTTGGTGTTGTCCTTACGGGCGAAGAGCGGAGCATATGAGGTCATAGACACGATATCACCATTACGCTCTACATGGAGCAGGTACAGACCCTCGGCCAGGGCATCGATGAGCTTCTTGTCCTTGGCAGCATACTCACCCAGATAGACCTTCGTCTTGCGGTCGCGGGGGTAATTGTCGTACTGGCGCTTGTTGAGGAAGTAGCTGTTGGGCTCATAGTAGTGCTCGTCGATGATAGGCATGCCCAGCTCGTTGGCCAGTTTCCAGCCATTCTCGAGGTCGGCATTACCGGGGTGAGAGCCAGGACCGGCGGTACCCACGATGATAATCTCGGGGTGGGCCTTGGTGACGCGCTCGTAGATATACTTGAAGCGCTCTGCGAACTCAGGAGAGATCTTCTCCTCGTTGCCCAGACCCAGATATTTTAGGTTGAAGGGTTTGGGATGACCGGCATCAGCACGCATCTTAGCCCATTTGTTCGTGGCAGGATCGCCATTAGCCCACTCGATGAGGTCGATAGCCTCGGCCACCCACTCGTCCATCTCGCTCATAGGAACGACATCCTGTGCCTGTGTGGGGTACATGTTCCATCCACCATTGGCACCCTGACAGCTGACACCACAGGGGAGGATAGGCAGGGGCTCCATGCCGAGGTCCTCACAGAACTGGAAATACTCGAAATAGCCGAGACCCATGCTCTGATGATAGCCCCATGTGTTCTTCAGGCCCTTACGCTGCTCCTTAGGACCGATGGTGGTCTTCCAGCGGTAGGTATCCCAGAAACCGTCGCCACCACCATGGACGACACAGCCGCCGGGGAAACGCATGAACTTAGGCTGCAGGTCAGCCAGTGCCTGGGCGAGGTCCTTTCTGAGGCCATGACCCTTATAGGTATCCTGAGGCATCAGTGACACCTGGTCAATATCGAGGTCGCCCAGGGTGAGCACCAGAATCTGCAGAGAGGCATTCTTACAGTCGGCCTCGGGCACGAGGACAGCCTCGCACTTCTGCCATGACTTAGCGTCGATCTCGAGGTGTGCCTCTGCCAGGAGCTTGGGGTCTTTGCCCCAGCCCTGAGGCTCTACGAGGGCGATACGGATCTGGAAGGCTGATGGCTGATGGCTGATGGCTGACGGGATGCGGAAGAAGGCAGAGAAGTCATATTTCTCGCCGGCCTTCACGCTGATACCGTTGAAACCGGTGTTTTCGATACCGAAGCCTTTCCAGCCTTTATAGTCATAATACTCCTTGACACGCTCTGTGTGCAGACGCATATACGTGGGGTTGTTCGGGTGGATAGGGCTGTCCATACGTACCTGGAGGGTACCCAGTGAGTGGCCCGGACGGATCTGTTTCCATGCGGTGCCTGCGCCCCAGCCGTCACGCTCTCCGGGGTTGAACTCGAAAGAGCCGTTCTGGAGGAGTTCGGCATAGAGTCCGCCATCGGCAGCGCTACTGATATCCTCGAAGAAGATACCGATCAATTCGTCACTGATTGCCTTTCCGCCAGCAGGGGCTTTCATTGATTTCTGGGCTTGCATACCCAGTGTTGCTGCCATCATTGCAGCGCCAAGAAATAATACTTTCTTCATTATTTGTAATCGTTAAAGGTTTTTATGTTTGGTGCAAAGGTAATAATTACACTTGAAAATACAAAGAAAATTATGTTTTATTCACACAGAGGGAGAGGCATGAAGATGCCAATTGGCTCGCGCTAAAGCGTGAGCAGAGGAATGTCACACAGAAAACACGGAAATCACAGAAAGGAGAATCGTAGACGATTCTTTATTGGGGTGGCCTAAAGGCCACTTAAATAAGGAGTCGCCTTACGGCGAGAAATCTAACAAAATCGAAACAAATCGAACAAATAATTATTATTAAGATTTGGAAAGATTTGAGAGATTTATGCCCCTAAAGGGGCACTGAAGAAGGAGTCGCCTACGGCGAGAAATCTAACAAATAATATAATATCAAGATTTTGATAGATTTGAAAAAGATTTGTTCGATTTCTGGCCGATAGGCCACTTAATAATAAGAATCGCTGGCGATTCTGGATTGTGTTATGCCATCATTACATCAACTTGATTCTGTCTATGGTTCCAAGCAATGGGTCACGATGGTACCATTCACTATAAAGGCCATCAGGACTAAAATTCATGAGCATTCCATAAGGTAGATGGGTAAGATTCATATAATTCCATAACTGACGGCGATGAGGAGAATCTATATGACTTATGGCCTTAAGTTCAACTATGATCTTTTCATTGATAACAAGATCTAATCGATATGACTGATCCAATTGTACATCATCCCAATAAATTGGAAGGAATTTCTGTCGTTCTACGGTATACCCTTTCTGTTCAAGAAGGTATTTTAAGGCTGCTTCATAAGCCGACTCCAATAAACCACCATGATATTTTCGGTGAACACGCATTGCTTCGCCTGTGATATCCTTGAAAAACTCGTATCTCTTATTATATTCTTGTATTAAATCCATAATCATTAGAACTCTTCTTCATTAATTAACGACAATATCTTCATTTTCTTATAATCTGAATCATCTTTTTCTTGGAGTAGCCTAAAGGCCACTAAAAAAGGGAGTCACCTACGGCGAGAAATCAGGTTCTGCCCCAAAGGGGCATTGCGTAATGGAGTCACCTGCGGTGAGAAATCGATCAAATCGGACCAAATTGAACAAATAAAAATAAAAAGATTTTGAAAGATTTGAATAGATTTTGTTAGATTTCTGGCCGATAGGCCACTCCTTTATTTCTAGACCTTTAGGTCTTTATAATTTTAGAAATTAATTTTTTTATAATTTTGAGCGAAGCGACCTCAAATAAAGAATCGCTGGCGATTCTCCTTTCTGTGATTTCCGTGATTTCTGTGTGACCTTCCCCCGCTCACGCTTTAGCGCGAGCCAAAATCTGTGCCATCCGTGCCATCTGTGCGACCAAAAATTCTTTCCGTGTGCGCACCCATTTCACCGACCCATTCCCTCCTTTCATCCGTTAAATCAGTTAAATCCGTGGTCAAACCAATAAAAACTTCCAATTTCTTTCCGGTTTCAGTTTAATTTCGTACCTTTGCACCGATATACACGTCTCTGCTTACCAAAAGGAACAGTTTTGTGTCGTATCAAGACAGGTGACTCTGCCGCCGTTCTGAAGGTCTTGTTCATCATGACTGACAAGGGAAAACGCGATGGCATGACGAACCAACGGGAAGGGTGCCCCGAGCACCCCCAATAACGAAAATCGTCCAGACAGCTTGCTGTGTGGACCAAACGGAACTCGTATCTAATGGAACGTAGCGACATAACTGCAACAGACAACAAGGAAAAACGATGGTGCATCCTCCGTCATCCGGATGCAGACCTCATTGGTGAGATTCTCAGTGGCAGGCGAAAGGTCTTCGATGCCTCTGGGGAAGTCTCGTATTCATATAATTTCTTCATCCCTTTCCAGGACCTGAAGCTCAGGCGCCGCAAGGCGCAGGAGTCCCCTGAGGACGACTTCAAGGACTATGATGCCATGCTCGATGAGCGTGCGCTGCGCAGCGACCTGCACCATTTCATCTTTATCCATGAGTCCAAGGATAACGTGAAGAAACTCCTCAATGCCTCGTGGAACAAAGCCCTCAGTCACCGCCTCTATGCCTATCGTGATGAGCATGGCGACCCCGTCGAGGTCAGCAATGCCGAGGTAGAGCGTTTCAAGACCGTCATCAAGCGTTATGACTTCCAGATTGTCAATGGCGAGCCCACTGACGAAGTCCGTGAGGGCGACCGTGTCACCGTCATCAGTGGTCCCATGGCAGGCAGCGATGGTATCATCAAGGAGATCCGTGAGCGTGAGGGCCAGATCCTCCTCACCATCACCTTCGCCATGTTCCAGGACAAGATGCATGTCGCCGTCCCCGGCATCCATGTCTCCGATGTCCGCCTGAAGTCTGCTGAGGCCCAGCAGCTCATCCAGGACCCTGTCATCGGCCATTTCGAGGACCAGCTCATCGAGCTCCTCTGCCATCTGCATGGCAAGAAAGGCTCCCACGAGCTTAACAAGGAAGACCAGCGCCAGCTCCGCTTCCTCTACCAGTACACCACCATCCAGTTCGACGACCCTGCCAACCGCACCAAGTTTGCCGCCCTGATGCTCATCTGTGCCTACCTCATGAACGACAAAGACGAGGTGGCCCGCCGCAAACAAGAAGTGGAGCAGCTTTTGAAGTCTGAAGGCGGATGTCTGAAGGCTGACTCCATGGTTCAAGGTGATGATTCATTAACCATGCCCCATTCACCATTAACCATGAACCCTCTTCCCTCTGACATCGAACATCAGCCCTCAGCCCTCAGCCCTCAGCCCTCAGCCCTCGTCTGCTATCTGCTGACGGCTCTCTTCATCGTCACTCACAACCCCGAGTACCGTTGTCAGGTCAAGGCCTGGCGCCAGTCGCACCCCGACTGTCCCCTTGTCATCCGCCGCTTCCTCTCCATCGCCAAGCAAATACGTTGTTAATGGCATTCTCGACTTCACCTCTGAAAAACGTCCTCGCTTCTCTGCGGAATGTTTTGTCAGAGCCAAAGTCTCCGACGGAAAAACCGGTAATGCCCTCGCACAGAAATTTAATTAATGACCAATTAATGTTCCAATTATACGGTCGCTCGACCTTTGGTCGCTTGGCTAGTCCAAGAATTAATGTTCACGAAAAGAATATCATTGCTGTTAGGGTCGAGGTGAATAACAGTTTTTTTAGGCTTGCAAAGCCGTTGTTTTTCTTTCTGATGTTTGTAATAACGTCAGTTATCGTGATAAGTGGTATGGGCATGGCGAAAAAGCTTGCTTTTAAAGACACGGCCACACCAGTTAGCACAGGAGCTCTGCAGGAGCTTCAAACATCTGAAAGTGTTTTTACTGTTTTTGTTAAATTACAAGATTTTGTTTGATTTTGCTCAGATTTGAAAGATTTCTCACCTTCAGGTGACTCCTTCATTTCTAGGACCTTTAGGTCCCTATAATTTTCGAATTTAATTTTCTTCAAATTTTGAGCTCCGCGACCCCCTCCTCACGCTTTAGCGTGAACCTTCCGTGTTTCCGTGCAATTCGTGCATTCCGTGTTCGCCATCAGCCTTCAGCCTTCAGCCTTCAGCCGTCATCCATCATCCTTCATTCTCGCGACAATCACCTGTCTGTCATTTATGTCGGTTTATCCCGATTTTCTTGATTTTACCGATTCCTGCCTCCTATGAGGCATATATATAGCAAAGAGAGTAGATTTATGAAACAAGAAGAAATACAATCACTGTTTAAAAGTTACGAAGAGGCGGCCTGCATGATAGACGAGACTGCGTGAACGTAGGACAGCCACTCTCGGACCATTTTATTGACGTCAATAAAAAGGTCGAGTTGGATGCTCACTGAACGAGGCATTATCCCCGAGGATCTTCCTGCCGCAGAGGATGTGAAGAAGGTGGAACGTCGCTTGGTTAGTGAGGAAAAGAAACTGCTGAAAAACAAAGACAGCAAGAAATGAACCCTGCCCCCTTCACGCTTTAGCGCGAGTCCATCTGTGATATCCGTGCTATCTGTGCGACATTTATTTTTGGACCTTTAGGTCCCCCGATTTTAAAATTAGATTTTGTAATACGATTATGACACAACTTTCAGATAAAGAACATAACGTGCAGATGGAGCTCGACGACCAGGAAACGATGACTATCGAGGAAGCCCGCGAGATGACATTGGCGGCAGTAAGGGAGGAGTATGCGAAGTTATGAAGCATGTTATTAGGAAACGTTGCGCACAGAAGATAACAACCTTCTATCGCAATGTGTCCAAGAAATATAAGCATACCTATTCTCAGGAGTTGATGGAGAAGAACGTGCATAACGCCTATGACTCCATGTTTCAGATAGAGCGCACCCTCCTCCGCCGCGAGCCAACCATCTCCCAATGGGCTGGCTACCACATGGCTAATACCGATAAGGCTGCGATTGAGCGAGTAAAATGCCAAATCGTATTTGAGCATTGTCGAGCGTGAGCAGGCTCGAGCAAAGCTCAAGTGGTACTTCGCCTACACGATAGATGGCGACACCATCACGGTAGTCGATGCTCGCCATGCACAAAACATGAGGGAATAATTTCTCCCCTCAAACCGAAAATAACGAAGCAAGAGCAGAGACTAAGTGCCTGATTAACGAAGACGAAAACGAAGAATAGGGTTTTCGCGTATTTCGGTATTCTCTCTGAGGCTATGCGCTTAGGCAAGTTGGGCGAGCTGAGGACGCGACCTACGTGATAGATATTATAAGAAATAATTGGAAGAATGGCCAGGGCATATAAGAAGACATATCTCAACGGAGCCATGCGCAACCTTGCCGTGATGATGGATTGCGGTGTGCGTAAGTACGGCTACACGATAGGC
>Ga0310695_10011110_pt1 | contig 12953 bp, 7 predicted proteins | sample RumenRJG_04DNA_FD_203882 | JGI IMG/M metagenome (GOLD analysis project Ga0310695, IMG submission 203882) | Bovine rumen microbial communities from Lethbridge, Alberta, Canada - RJG_04 (v2) (version 2) | ecosystem: Host-associated > Mammals > Digestive system > Stomach > Rumen | place: Canada...
CGAAGGTCGGAGGTTCAAATCCTCCCCCCGCTACTATGCCCAGATAGCTCAGTTGGTAGAGCAGAGGACTGAAAATCCTCGTGTCGCTGGTTCGATTCCGGCTCTGGGCATGTTTTTTTCTCCTATGCAGGTTTTCTGCATAGGTTTTTTTATGGCATTTTTTGTGACGCGGCCGCGCATTTTTTTTCCGCCCTTTTTGCAGCGGGATATCCTTCTGCCTTTTTTAGTTGCCAATAAGACTCTTGTCGCATAAAATGAATAGTTAGGACAGATACGCCGAAATGGATAAGGCATGTTGAAGAGAAAACAGATATTGACTGGAAATACTGATATGAAAGATAAAGATACAATGGACAATATGGAGCTGGCTGCCATGCATGAGGAGACCGGGGAGCCGGCTGTGCAGGCACCGGAGGCGGATCAGGCAGATCAGGCAAATCAAGCAGATCAGGCAGATCAGGCAAATCAAGCGGATCAGGCAGATCAGGCAAATCAGGCGGATCAGGCAGATCAGGCGGGTACGCAGCCGGAACAGGATGTCAGACCTGATGAGGCCGGTGACAGCCTTCCTCCTGCGGGCCAAAATAAAAAAGATAAAAAAGACAAGAAGGTCAGGAAAGATAAGACAGATAAGAAGGAAAGCCTTAAGCCGGTACGCAGAAATTGGTTTACGCGGTTTCTTTTGTGCTGCATTTCTTTTGCCTTGATTCTGCTGGTTGTGAACCTTGTTTATTACAAACTGGGAATGGAACCGTTTGGAATGAAGTCGGTCGCAGTCGGCGATGCGAAGATACAGTACATTGATTTCTTCACCTATTATGTGGATGTACTGCACGGTACCCGTTCGCTGACCTACGATTTCAGTAATATGCTGGGCGGAAGTTCGGTCGGAATGTTCAGTTATTACCTGGCATCCCCTTTCAATCTGCTCTTGTACTTTTTTGGAAAAGAAGGCGTCTATCGCTTTTTTGATGTAGCTGTCGCGCTGAAGCTGGCGACCGCAGGCGCAACGTTTTCGTGGTTTCTGCAAAGGCGTTTTGAGGACAGGATCCGGCCGGTCTTTGTCATAGCCCTGTCCATGGGATATGGGCTGATGCAGTATCAGATTGCGCAGAGCAGCAATATCATGTGGCTGGACGGTATCTACATGCTGCCTCTGATCCTGCTGGGGGTCTATGAGGTGCTCAACAGGAAGAGCGTCTGGAGGCTGGTCCTGGCGGTCACATTGTGCATCTTATGTAACTGGTATATAGCGGGGATCAACTGTCTCTTTTCCGGGATCTGGTTCATGTTCGAGTTCTTTTTCCGGGATACTATAATACCGGAAAAAAAATTGAAGGCGTCAGGGGTACCGGACCGCAGATACAGCGGAAGCAGGAGACGCACTTCCCTTCCTCAGCTGGGTATTACGGAATTTGTCGTCTCTTTCTGCAGGTATGTCTGGGGAATGGGACTCGGTGTTGCCATGAGTGCGGTCTTGTTCCTTCCTGCGATCAGCGCCATTCGCCAGGGCAGGGGTCAGTATGATGATATAGAGATCCAGATGAAATTCGTCGGAGATCTGCTCTCGTCCCTGAAGGGCTATGTGATAGGTACTACCAGTGATTACGGGTTTGCGGCCCTTTTCTGCGGAGGGATCGCTGTATTTGCTTCACTGGGGCTTCTGTTTTCAGGGCATTGGAAAATCAGGCAGAAAATCGCATACCTGTGTCTGCTGGGCATCTGTTTCCTGATGCTGCACTGGGAACCTGCCATGATGATCTTCTCTCTGCTGAAGAGGGCTGACAGCTATTGGTACAGATACAGCCACCTGGTCTGTTTTGCTCTCCTTTTCGGCGCCGGGGCCTGTCTGAGCCACGCGGAAGAGGAACGCTGGTCAAAGGTCTTTATGATCCTGCTCTCCATCCTGTTTGCGGCGGGAATTCTGAAGCTGAACGGGATTGGAAGCGGGGAGTTTGCAGAATACGGAATCGGGATTGTCGGAAGGCATAAGGCTTTGTTCCAGACAGCGGCAGCGGTTATTGCACTGGCTGTGCTGACCGTCCTGCTGACTTCTTTGAAGCCCAGGGAAAAAGGCGGAAAAGAAGGGGGCTTTAATATCGCCGCTCTGGTGAGAGTTGCGGCGGGGATCCTGCTGATTGTGATCACGGGCGCAGAGCTTTGGGCAAATGCTCTCAGCTACTGGATGGGACATTCGGACCATTCACAGACTTTGTATATGGGGTATTCGGAAGGAATGCAGAAGCAGCTCTCCGAGCTGCGCGAGGTCGACAGCGGATACTACAGGATCGCACAGGACAGGACACGCTATCACTATGAGGACGATCTGACGTCATTTTTGAACGATTCGCTGGCGCAGAATTACTGGTCCAATGCTGCCTACACGTCCAGCCCTGACAATACACAGCTTTCCCTGATGTGGAGGCTGGGCTACAGGGATGAGGCGGGCTGCATTATGGTTGTGCGTGATCCCGTGATTCCTTCGGATTCTTTCCTCGGCGTCAAATATTATCTTCAGAGCACACCGATCCGGGGGCTTGAACCGGTGGAAGGAGTGGACCCTTTCAACGGCCGGGCAGTATACCGCAATCCATATGCACTGCCGATGGCATTTACCTATGACGGATCAAAGCTGCCGACCATGCGCTATGACAAGACTTTCGTTTATCAGAACACACTGTTTTCCATCCTGTGCGGCACAGAGACGGAGCTCTACACTCCTCTTTCCTGGACCTGTGAGAAGAAAGATAATCTGACCTATTTCAATGTGTATGTTCCGGATGGGAATTATGTTGCCTACGGAAATCTGCCCTGGCCTGAAAAAATGTCCGGACTGATGTCCATCAACGGTGCGGAGCCCTTCGGATATTGCCGGTGGACGTCCCCTGCGGTCTTTATGATCAGAAGCCGCCAGGAACAGGAGAAATCCACTGCGTCTGAGAGTCTGCAGGCGATTGCCAGGAGGGCCAAAGAAGCCTCCGTAGAAGAAGGACAATCTCCCCATGCCGGACAGGAGAGTGATGTACAGGTGAAGAAGGCAGAGCTGCAAAAGGCAGCAGCGGACTATGATCAGGAAGTACTGTCTTCCCTGAAAACGGACAGCTATGCAGATGTCCGCACAGTTGTTTTCCGATCTGAAAAGGATGTTTCCTTCCGTGACTATCAGTTTTACGGACTGAATCTCGATGCGCTTCAGGAAGCAGTGAACACGATTCGCAAGGGTCAGGTGGCGGAAGAGGATCTTACGATTGAAAACGGGCATGTCACCTGCAGTCTGCAAGGAAAGCCGGGACAGAGTCTGTGTCTTCTGGTGCCGTGGTCCAAGGGATGGCAGGCCCTGAGGAACGGTGAGCCCGTACATCCGGATACAGTTGCCGGAACGATGATCACGATACCTTTGGTAGACGGAACAAACGAGATTGAGCTCACATACCAGGTTCCCTTCCTCAGGGAGGGAATGTATATCTCCGCCGCGGCCTTCGGAGTTCTCCTGATTGATATTTTGTACAGACTGCTTGCCGGCAGAAAGAAGAAATAGCTGACAGGAGACTATGCATGTTTGCGAACAGGAGACTATGCATGTTTGTGAACAGGAGGCCGAGCATGTTTGTAAACAGGAGACCATACATGTTTGTGAACAGGAGGTCATAGCTTACGTATGTTGAAATCCACCGATCACACAAATAAAAATAGAAACAGCGGCGGAAATGACAGAACAGCGAAAGACCGTATTATCGCCTTTCTGACCTCTGAGGGAATGCGTTATCTTTTCATCGGGGGCTGCACAACGCTGGTCAACCTGGTGGTATTTACGGTCCTGTGCCGTGTGATCCATCTGGAAGTCAATATCAGCAACATTATTTCTGTTTCTGTGTCCATCCTGTTTGCCTATGTGACCAACAAGCTGATCGTATTTCGGTCTCATTGCAGCAGCCTGGGAGAGCTCGCGGCAGAATGCGGGCGTTTCATCGGAGCAAGACTGGCCACTATGGTCATCGAGGTCGGCGGAGTGTATGTGCTGTATAATATCATTCATCAGAATGAACTGATTGCCAAGCTCGAGACACAGGTCCTGGTCGTGATCGGAAATTATTTCATCAGCCGCTTTATTGTTTTCCGGGGAAGAGAGAAAAAGTAACAAGGAATAATGCGCATTGCATGACGTAAGCGGGAGATGGCGGGCCAGTCAGGTCCGTCCCGCCAAAGTGCATAAAAAACCTTTTGACTAAAAGATCATTCTGTTCCGCAGAGCAAGCATTTTCTGCGGGCGGCATGGTTGGAAAGAGGGAACAGAATGCTTTTATCTGTGATCGTACCTTGTTTCAACGAAGAAGGTAATATTGATCTGTTTTATGAAGAGACCGTAAAGGAACTCGGGGATCTGATGCCGGATACAGAGCTGATCTTTGTAAACGACGGCAGCAGGGATGCCACGATGGAAAAGCTCCGCGCTCTGTGTCAAAGGGCTGAATACCGGGTGCGTGTGGTGAGTTTTTCCCGAAATTTCGGCAAGGAGGCTGCGCTCCTGGCGGGCCTGAGGGAAGCGCAGGGAGAGTTTACTTCGATCATCGATGCGGATCTGCAGCAGAAGCCTTCTTATATCGTGCAGATGCTGGATATCCTGAACGAACATCCCGAGTACGACGCAGTTGCGGCCTATCAGGAGGAGAGGAAGGAAGGCCTTGTCCTTTCGCTGTTCAAAAAAGCCTTTTACAAGGTGATCGACAGTCTGACGGATGTAAAGATCATGCAGGCGGCAAGCGATTTCAGAGTATTGCGCCGGCCTGTGGTGGACGCGATCCTGGCGCTCCCGGAAAAGTGCCGTTTTTCCAAGGGAATATTTGCATGGGTGGGTTTTGAGACCTACTATATGCCCTATGTGGTCGAGGAAAGGGCCAGCGGAACATCCAAGTGGAATTTCTGGAAACTCATGAAATATGCCTTTGACGGAATCATCGCTTTTTCCAACAAACCGCTGATCATGTCTTCTGTGGCAGGTCTGTTTATAACCGGATTGTCATTGCTGTATCTGATCATCATCGTCGTCAAGACGATCATCTGGGGGGATCCGGTTGCCGGTTTCCCGACGCTCGCGTGTCTGATCCTGATGCTGTCGGGTATACAGCTTTTGAGTGTGGGAATCCTGGGCCAGTATATGGCCAAAAACTACACCGAGAGCAAGGAGAGGCCCGTCTATATCGTCAAGGAAGAGCTGGATAACGGATCACAGCAGAAAATATCATGAACATGAATAAATAAAGGGGCCGGACGGCTGCTGATGCCATGCCCGTATAAGTATTTGCGGACATTTAAGAACATACATAAAAAATAATCCGGGGAGAACCGCTGCAAGGTTACTCCCCGGAGTTTTTTATTTATGTTTTTAAGTCATTGATCATTTCTAATATTACAGTCACCATATTCGGAATGCTTTTGCGTGGTTATTAACGCAAAAGCTCGAATAATCATTTATTCTCCAGGTCGCGTACCATGCGGCTGACCAGCTTTGCGCAGTTATCGGCGGCATGGTGTTCGAAGGTCTCATAGGAGACATCGGCCTCTTCGTCGGCCTTGTCGGAAATGGCACGCAGGATGACAAAGGGGATTTTGTTGAGGTAGGCGGTGTGTGCGATGGCAGCGCCCTCCATTTCCGTGCAGAGGGCATGGAAGGTATCCACGATGTAGTGCTTTTGCTGCGTGGTGCAGACGAACTGGTCGCCGCTCACAATGCGGCCTCTGTAGATGCCGATTTCAGGGACTGCTTCTTGGCAGGCTTTGGCGGCTGCCTCCCGCAGGGCGGGATCCGCCGGAAAGCTTTTGAGGCCGTGCGGGGTGCCCATCTGGGGGATGACGCCGGGCTCGTAGCCGAAGACAGTGACATCCATGTCGTGGTACATGGCATCTTCGGAGATTACAATGTCGCCGATATTGATGTTGTGGTCGAGAGAGCCGGCAATGCCGGTGTTGATCAGGTGAGTGACGTCAAAGCAGTCGATCAGGATCTGCGCGCAGACTGCAGCGTTCACCTTGCCCACACCGCTCTTGACGATGACGACGTCGGTATTGTCAAGGCGCCCGATGTGGAACTTCATGCCGGCTTTTTCAACAATTGTATCGGAAGTCATTTCTTCCGTGGTGAGCTTTTTGATTTCAAGATCCATAGCTCCGATAATGCCGATCTTCATTTTGCTTTATGACCTCCTGTGTATAATAGCGGAATTTTATTCGGGATAGATGAGGTGCGTCTCATCGATATTGTAGAGGGTATTTTCCAGAAAACGTGCCGCAAGCCAGCGGGCCATGCCCGGATTCTGGTCGAGGTAGTTGCCGCAGTCGCGGGCGGCGGCACCGGGAATGTCACCCTCGAAAGCGCGGATGAATTCGTACATTTTTGTGATCAGGGGGACGATCTGCGCGGATGTATATTCGCCTGCAAGCAGCAGGTAGAAGCCGGTGCGGCATCCCATGGGACCGAAATAGACGATCCTGCCGCCGTATTCCGCGTCATTGCGCAGGAAGGTGGCGCCGAGGTGCTCGATGGTGTGCATCTCAGCCGTATTCATGACGGGCTCGCGGTTGGGAGCGGTCATGCGAAGATCAAAAGTGGTAATAGCGGTATCGCCGTAATGATCGACGCGGGATACATAGATTCCCGGCTCCAGCAGGAGATGGTTGATCGTAAAGCTGGTGATTTTTTTCAGTTCCAAGTGTATTCCTCCGTTTAAAAACATGATCTGACATGACAAGTTCTGCTTTCATGTGCGGGCTTTGGCCGGCACAACTATCACATTTTATCAGGGAACTGACAGATGTGCAATCGCCAGGGAGACAGGGGAGACAGGGGACGGTTCTTTGTCTCCTCCCCGGAGGAGACAAAGAACCGTCCCCTGTCTCCCCTCGCCTGTCTCCCATGTGGGAAAGTTTTTGCACGGAGACCGTGTTTCTGTGGTAAAATCAAACCGACTATGTCTATCTGGACTGTTAACCGGAGGAAAGAATGGGCTTATTGAAAAGGAAACCCGGTCAGGAAGCCGCCGAGACCGGCAGCGGCATTGGCGCTGCGGAAAAGGGCTTTGGCTGGAAGGAATATTTACTTTATTATTTGGGATATACGATGCTGATGGGCCTGATGGCGGCGGTTTTTGTGTGGATGTTTCTGCAAAAGGGCCGATTTGCCCCTCAGGCAGACGGCGTCAGTCAGCATTATGCCGAGCTGCTGAGTTTTTCCAAATGGGGGAAGGAAATACTGAGCAATTTCCGGGAGACCGGATCGCTGCAGCTGCCTGCATTTGCGCTGAACACAGGATACGGAGGGGATCTGTACACTTCGCTTGGCAAATATGTGATCGGTGATCCCTTCAGCTTTCCCGCTGTTTTTGTTCCGGAAAATCAGCTGATCCGGTTTCAGTATCTGATGATCCTGGTCCGCTTCTGGCTGGCGGGTATCACATTCAGCGCCTACAGCTTTTTTATGGGCAGAAAAAACCGGATCGGCATCCTGGCCGGCGCTCTGATCTATATCTTCAATGGATTCACCTTGTCGGGGATGCGCCATCCCTGTTTTCTGAATCCCTTTGTATTTCTTCCGCTCCTCTTGATCGGATGTGAGATGTATTTCCGCAAAAAGAAGCCCTGGCTTTTCCTTGTCATGGTCTTTGTTTCAGCAGTGAGCAGCCTGCCTTTCTTCTACATGATGATGCTCATGGCAGCACTCTACGTGGTCTGGCGTTCCGTGCGGATACACGGGATCCGTCATTTCGGCGGTGTGATCCTGGATGGGATCTCCTTTTTGTGGTACGGGCTGATCGGCACTTTGCTGTCGTCCTTCATTTTACTGCCTGTCATCCTGCAGTTCCTGCAGGACTCGCGGACGGAAGAAGCAAGACAGATCCCCTTCTTCTGGCCCCTGTGGTACTACCGGAATTTTATCGACAGCTTTTTGTCAAACGAGACAGCGGCACTGTCGGAATCCTGGACATATATGGGATTCGGCGGTCTGGCCCTGCTGTGTGTACTCTTTATTTTTGTGCAGCGTAAAAGGCACCTTGACCTCAAGGCTGCTTTTATCGGACTGACCCTGCTCTTGATGACGCCTGCGGCCGGCTATGTGATGAACGGGTTTATTTATCCCGCCAACTTCTGGATGTGGGCATATGCCCTCTTGATCGGCACGATGACTGCGGCAGCGATTCCGGAGATGGAGGAAGCGGGCTGGAAAAAACCGGCGGCAGGTCTCCTGCTCTTTGCGGCTGCGATTGCTGTCTGCGTCGGCTGGGGATTTACCTTTTCCAGATCGAGTGCACAGTCTGTGATCCTGGGGCTCTTTGCCATGTCCGCGGCTCTGATCGGCCGCATCATGGTGCTGGAGAAAGACAAGGAGCATCCGGATGCAGCGCTTATGGGCGGCTTCAGGGAAAAGGTTTTCATGCGCGTGCAGGCAGTGATACTTCTGTGCACAGTGCTTTCCATTGCTTCTGCCGCTTTCCACGATTACGCGCCCGGCAGAACCGGGCAGGAGTCCGACTATCTTCCCTTTACGCAGACCGCTGCCAATATGGCAGGGGATCCGGAAGGCGATATGGGTGCAGTCTTGGAAAACAAGGATGAGCTGCCGGTCAGCTTTACGGCGGATCAGTGGATCAGCCGTCAGGATTACGAAAGTCTGGATAAGGCCGGACGTCAGCAGGTCCTGATGCAGGGAATTGTTCTGGAAAAAGACCCCGGCGAGGATTACAGGCAGATGAAGCCCGCGGCAGCACAGACTGCAGGTGCCGCGGCAGAGAACAGGCTTGTTTCCGCGGATCTGGATTTTCATGAAATGGGCGGCAGTTCCGCGACGGAGTGGATCAGCGGCCATATCGTGCTGGCGTCGCCGCAGATTCTCTGCATCCGGATTCCCTGTACGGCGGGGTGGAGCGCTTTTGCAGACGGCAATCGGGTGGAGCTTCTTCAGGCGGACACCATGTTCAGCGCACTGCTTCTTCCTGAGGGAAGTCATGACATTGACTTGCGTTATCAGACACCGGGACTGCGGCTGGGCATTGCCGTTTCTCTGGGAACACTGGTGCTCCTGGTACTGTTCATCGTGATTTACTCGATCATATCGGCGATCCTGCACGGACGGGACCGCCGGCTTGCTGCGATTCCCGCGGGGACCTATGAAACTGCCGCAGACGTGCAGAATACGACAGACACTCAGACTGCCGCTGACACCGCAAGTGTCAAAAGTGCCGGAAGTGCCGGAGTGACCGGGGCGGCAGCAGAGGCAGGAATAATGACAGAGCCGGAAAACACGGAAGGATCCGGAATTCTGTCAGGAGGACAATAATTATCGTGATCATGAAAAATCAAAGCCGGGCAGGGAAAAGGAGAGAATTCCTGCTTCTATATACAATCATATTTGCCATATCCTGCGTCCTGGTCTTCCGGTATTTCCCGGAGACGGACACACGCATGGTGTGGAGCGGAGACGGGCTTTCACAGCACTATGTGGCACTCTGCTATTATGCCAGGTGGGGAAGGGCGGTCCTGAAGAGCATTCTGCAGGGACATCCCTCATTTCCGACTTTCAACATGCACATGGGATACGGGGCGGATCTGTTCACGACACTGCAGTACTATGTGATCGGAGATCCCTTCAGTCTGCCGGCTGTATTCGTGCCGCAGAAGCATATGCTCCTTTTCCACGATGCAATGATCCCCCTCCGCATGTATCTTGCGGGAATCTTTTTTGACAGCTACTGCCGCGAGATGGGGCACAGGGACACGGCGGCGAATCTGTGCGGGGCACTGATGTATGTATTCAGCAGCTTCGTCCTTTTCGGCATGCGGCATCCCTATTTTCTGAACGCAATGATCTGGTTTCCGCTGCTGCTCATCGGTGCGGAGCATATTTTCCGGGGCAGAAAAGGCAGGCTGTTTACGGCGGCGGTCTTTCTGGCATGTATCAGCAACTTCTATTTCTTCTATATGCTGGTTGCCATGACAGTGCTCTACGTCGTGTGGCGGGCGCTCAGGATCTGCCTCTTTCCGCTTCTGCAAAAAAAAGGACCTGCAGAACATGCACAGAGCGGCAGGAAAGGAGAGGAGACCAGCCGGAGCATAGGCGGGGTAGGCGAGGCCTTTAAGCAGATCTTCCTCCTGGCGGGCAGGTTTTTGGCCCGCGCGATCCTGGGGACGGCGGCAGGCGCGGTATTTATGCTGCCGATCCTGCTGCGTTTTATGCAGGATCCGAGGGCTTCGGAAGGCGTGGCATACAGCCTGCTGTATCCGGCGGAATATTATAAAGGTTTCCTGGAATCCTTTGTCGGATTCGGGACAGGCTTTGTGCTGTCCAACTGGACCTGCATGGGAATGGGCGGAATCGGCCTGCTGGGCGTGCTGCTGCTCTTTGCCGGCAAAGGCTCTCTGCGCACGCATGCGGATCTGAAGATCGCGTTTGCAGGCATGTCTCTCATGATGCTGCTCCCCGCTGCGGGGGCGGCGCTCAACGGTTTCACATATCCTGCCAACCGGTGGGGCTGGGCATTCTGCATGCTGACCGCCTATATCGCGGCGGTGATGCTCCCTTCCATGAATCGGCTGTCCGCAGGCAGGATGGCGCTGGTATTGCTCTTTATGTCCGTGTATGCCGTGATCTGTGCTCTTCTGGATGCGGGCAGAAGCCTGATCCTGGAGCTGATGCTTGCGGCGGCAGCGGCGGCCATTGTGTGGGCAGCAGGGCAGCTCTTGCGCAGGCGCATGCAGGAGGATGGCGCGAAAGGCCTTTCGGGGCATGCTGTTTCCGTTTTCTGCGGAGCGGTCCTGGCAGGAACAGTGTTCCTGACGGTCGTGCAGCACGGATATATTTGTTTTTATAAAGGTGTGCGCTCCAGCGGGGTGGCAGAATACCAGACCAGCCAGTCTATTGCCGGGATGATGGCTTCGGATGCCTTCGGTATGCGCAGCCTTCTGGGAAATGACACCTTTTACCGATATTCCGGAAGACATATTTCCAATAACTTTGCGCTCTTGAATGACGTGTCGGACACCCAGTATTACTGGAGCCTGTCCGACAGCAGGATCGAGCAGTTTTTCACGGAAACCGGCCAGTACAACGGAATGGTCCATCTGTTTGACAATCTGGACAACCGCACTATGCTGGATGAAATCGCCGGTGTGGGGTATTATAAGCGCGGTGACGGTTCGCTCCTTCCCTTCGGTTATGAAAAGATGGAGGGACTGCACTTCGATAACCGCGATCTTTTTGAAAAAAAGGAGGGCGATCCCCTTCCGGTCTTTGCCTTTTCTGTGTATAAAAACAGATATGCCCTTCCGCTGGGATTTACTTCGGACAGGTACCTGACAAGGGAGACCTATGATGCGCTCACGATCCCGCAGCGCCAGGAGGCGCTTATGCAGGGCATCCTTCTGGAGGAAGAGGGAGTTGAGGTTCTGGCGGGACAGAAGTCGGGACAGAAGGCAGATGCGGCAGGCGCAGCCTCCTCCGGGATCGAGCAGGCAGAGCTTTCATTTACCCATGAAGAGGTTCCGTTCACGGTGAAGACAGGGGATGGGATCAGGATCGAAGAGCAGGAGGACGGCAGCGTACAGCTGACTGTCAGCGCTACGGATGCATCCCTCTCTCTGCAGGCGGAGGAAGAGGCCCTCTCGCAGGCGGAAATCAGCATACTTTTGACAGGAATGACTTATACAGCGCCGGACCGAGAAGCTGAAAGTGAAGATTGGCACCGATATTCCAATACGGATCCGGTCCAGGTCAGGATTCTGGCAGAGCGCGGCGGGAAGAGGATCTCCGACAAGACTGTTGAATATACACTTCCGGACAATCCGTGGAAGACGGGAAGAAAGGATTTTCTGAGCTGCTGCGGCTTCACAGACAAACCCCTGTCAAAAATCGAGCTGAGGTTTGCCCGCAGAGGAGTCTATACATTCCGTCAGATGAAGATCATCCGCCAGCCCATGGAAGAGTACCCTGCGCAGGCACAGGCCCTGGGGCAATATGTTCTGGAGGACCTGGATCTCCATGAACTTTCGGGAAGCGGTGCGACCAGCAGGATCACCGGGACGCTGACGGTACCGTCAGAAAGGATCCTCTGCATCCAGATTCCCCGCTGTGACGGACTGCAGGCCTTTATGGACGGCGAAAAAGTGCCGCTGCTGCAGGCGGACACCATGTTCTGCGCTCTGGCGGCAGATGCCGGGACGCATGAGATTGAGCTTCGGTACCGCACACCGGGACTCGCTGCAGGAGCGGGGATTTCCGCGGCGGCCCTCTTGATCGCGGCGGCAGAGCTGCTGCTGGATCTGAGGCGGAAGAAGAAAAAATCTGCTGCCGCATAGACCGGCCTGAAATAAAGGCTGCATACATTTTGACGAGTATTGAAAAGGGACAGAAAATGGGTGATCTGATCAGTATTATCGTACCCTGCTATAATGAAGAGGCCTCACTGCGGCTGTTTCATGAGGCGGTGAAGAAGACAGAGAAGAGCATGTCCGACTGCAGGTTTGAGATTCTTCTGATCAACGACGGATCGAAGGACAAAACAGTGGAAGTCATGCGGGAGCTTGCAGCGGAGGATCCGGAAGTGAGCTATTTCAGCTTTTCCAGAAACTTCGGAAAAGAGGCCGCCATGTTCGCGGGCTTTTGCAATGCGCGCGGGGATTTTGCGGCGGTCATGGACGCGGATCTGCAGGATCCGCCGGATCTTCTCCCCGAAATGTACCGCATCATCAAGTCCGGTGAATATGACAGTGTCGCCGCGCGCCGTGTGAGCCGTAAGGGCGAGCCTCCGATCCGCAGCTGGTTTGCCAGGCGTTTTTACCAGCTCATCAACAGGATCTCAGAGGCGGACATAGTGGACGGCGCCCGGGATTTTAGGCTGATGAAGCGGGAAATGGTGGACGCGATCCTTGCCATGGGCGAATCCAACCGTTTTTCCAAGGGTATTTTC
>Ga0310695_10011111_pt1 | contig 12952 bp, 7 predicted proteins | sample RumenRJG_04DNA_FD_203882 | JGI IMG/M metagenome (GOLD analysis project Ga0310695, IMG submission 203882) | Bovine rumen microbial communities from Lethbridge, Alberta, Canada - RJG_04 (v2) (version 2) | ecosystem: Host-associated > Mammals > Digestive system > Stomach > Rumen | place: Canada...
AGTAACTTTGCAAGGTTATATGTGGCTAACTTAGATATATGAAACAGACATTTATTGCTGGCCCATGTGTGATTGAATCGGCGGAACTGCTCGATACGGTTGCAGCCAAGTTGGTGGAAATCAACAAAAAACTGGGCACAGACATTATATTCAAGGCCTCTTTCGACAAGGCCAACCGCACGTCCATCAAGTCCTTCAGAGGACCAGGCATCGACAGAGGGCTGCAGATGCTGAACGACGTAAAAAAGAAATATGGTCTGCGACTGCTCACAGACATTCACGAAGCGTGGCAGGCAAAGCCTGTTGGCGAGGTGGTGGATGTGTTGCAGATTCCTGCCTTTCTATGCCGACAGACGGACCTGCTCATTGCAGCAGCTCGCACAGGGAAGACCGTTAACATCAAGAAGGCGCAGTTCCTAAGCGGTCGTGATATGCGATACCCAGTAGAGAAGGCTCAAGACGCAGGCGCCACAGAAGTCTGGCTGACTGAACGCGGCAACATGTTGGGTTACAACAACTTGGTGGTTGACTTCCGCAACATTCCAGACATGTTGGAACTGGTCCCCACCGTCATCATGGACTGCACCCATAGCGTACAACGACCTGGGGGAGCAGACGGGAAAACAGGAGGTGACCGCAGATTCGTACCGCAGATGGCCTTAGCAGCCAAGGCATTCGGTGCCACAGGCTGGTTCTTCGAGGTCCACCCCACCCCAGACCTGGGACTGAGCGATGCCGCTAACATGCTGGAGTTGGAGAAACTGGAGGGGCTGATAGAAAAACTAGTTCAAAACTAGTAAAGCATAAAGAAATGACAATAAGAGAATACGCTATACAATGTATCAAGGACGAGGCACAGGCGGTGCTTAACCTGATACCCAAGATGGATGAAAACTTTGACGAGGCCGTAGAACTCATCATGAGTTGCAAAGGCAAAGTCATCGTTACAGGCGTTGGCAAAAGTGGGCACATCGGTGCCAAAATTGCTGCGACACTGGCCTCTACAGGCACTCCGTCATTCTTCATCAACCCACTGGACGTCTATCATGGCGACCTTGGTGTGATGTCGAAAGGCGACGTGGTGCTGGCCATCTCCAACAGCGGACAGACGGACGAACTGCTACGCTTTATCCCTATGGTGCTACACATGAAGATACCTATCATCGGTATGAGCGGCAACCCACAATCGTTGCTAGCCAAATATTCGACCTATCACCTGAATGTTAGCGTAGATAAAGAAGCATGCCCGCTGAACTTGGCTCCCACAAGCAGCACCACGGCAACATTGGTCATGGGCGATGCTCTGGCTGTGGCATTGATGGAAAAGCGCCACTTCCAACCTCAAGACTTCGCTCAGTTCCACCCAGGAGGCGAACTTGGAAAGCGGTTGCTCACGACAGCACAGGACGTGATGTTGACGGACAATCTACCTATTTTGTCTGAAGAGATGCATCTGGGTGAGGCCATCATTTTAGTAAGCAAAGGGAAATTGGGCCTGGGAGTAGCCATCAAGAATGGACTTGTCTGCGGACTGATTACGGATGGAGACATTCGCCGGGCCATGGAGAAGTGGCAGGCAAAATTCTTTGACCGCACAGTAGGCGACATCATGACGCGCCAACCCAAAAAAGTTGGTCTGCACGCCAAAATATCAGAGATACAAAAGACAATGAACGAATATAAAATACACAATGTACTTGTTGTTGACGAAGGAAACCACCTGTTAGGCATCGTTGACCGCTATGCATGTGTACTATAACAAAAACTACAAGGTAGCTATGAATAAACTGAAAAAGATACTGTTAATCCTCATGCTTGCACTACCTATGGCAGCAGCAGGCGTTTATTTGTTCAAGACACTCGACGCACGTAATGGACTTATCAGCAGTCAAATCAACTGCATCTTGAAAGACCAACGTGGTTATATGTGGTTTGGAACTCCTGCAGGTTTGTACCGCTTTGACGGCTATACCTTCAAAAATTTCCAGAGCAACTCTCAAGACGGTTCTTCGTTGCCCGACAGTTATATCATCAGTATTCAGGAGATGCTTGACGGCAACCTATGGATAGAGACTTCTGCCGGTTTCTGTATCTACCATCCTCAAACCGAAAGTTTTGAACGCGACATGAAGCAGGTCTATTCCAGCATGGGAGTAGACGGAAAACCTAACGTGGTATTTATTGACCGTCACAAGAATTTCTGGGCCTCTATTCCCAATAAAGGCGTTGTCGCCTACAACATGCAGCAACAGACCAGCTTTGAGTTTGCCTACACCAACGACGCACATGGCATTCCACAAGGAAACATCTGTTCTATCAGCGAGTGCCGTGACGGAGCCATCCTCGTTTACGAAGACGGGAAATTAGTATGCTGTGACATCATGCGCCAGCAACAAACCGTTTGGCAGACTGATATAGTTGCCCAGCAGCACTTGCGTAAAAGCAAGTCGTTGAAAGTTTTTGCCGACCAAATGGACAACATTTGGCTCTACGGCCAAGGAACGCTCATGGTCTACAATAAGAATGCCAACACTTGGAATACCAGTATTGGCGACCATTTGGGGCTGAACAGTATTGCTGTTGACCATAGTGTTAACGGTATGGCTGGAGATCGAAGTGGCAATATCTGGATTGGTACGGATCGCGGCGGACTGATTCGCACCAACGTCAACAACTATGAAATGGAGAGTGTGCAGCCACGCAACATCAATGACAACCGTACCTTGGATGACAATATCAGCATACAGAGTGTCTATGTGGATGATACCGACCTTTTATGGGTAGGTACCGAAAAGTCTGGTGTGGCTTATTACGGCAACAATATCTATAAGTTTGCCAGCAATCACATAGGAGATGTTACCGCCATAGCACAAACCAACGACAGCACCATTTGGTATGGTACCAGTTCGCATGGCATCATCGGCTATAATGGCAATCTTGCCAGTTCAAAAGTATCATGCATGGCAAGCACTCCAGACGGAAGCTTATGGGTGGGGTCTAAGCAAAATGGTTTGACACGCATTCAAAACGGAAACAGCAGAATCTATTCATCTGTTCGCGATAGTGTCAAGACGCTCATAGACGATCATATCAATGCTCTCTGCAGCGATAAGTCTGGTAATCTGTGGATTGCCACCAATGGTGGATTGCAAGTATATAATCCCAAAATGGACTCTTTCTCCTCATATACTCGAGAAAACGGTATGTTGAACACCAACAACATTACGTCTTTGTTCTATGGAAGCAACAACAACATGCTGATAGGAACTTCAGAGGGTCTCATCATCTTGAATCTAAACACTCGTGAGAAGCAAGTACTGACAGGAAACACATCAAATCTCACTACATTTACCAACAACTTTATCACACAAGTGTATGAAGACTCCCGTGGATTGTTATGGATTGGTACACGTGAGGGTATCAACATCTTAAATCTGGTAAACGATGAATTGAGCCACCTGACGGAGAAAGACGGACTCTGCAACAACTCTATCTGCGGTATTGCAGAGGACAAGAATCACAACATCTGGATTTCTACCAGCAATGGTATCAGCCGTGTGGTTATACAACGTAACCATGAAGATGGTACTTTCAACTACGGTCTCTATAACTACAGTGTCTATGATGGCCTGCAGAGCAATGAGTTCAATATGGGAGCTATATTAACACGCAATGACGGTGTTGTAGTTTTTGGCGGTCTTTACGGTGTCAACTGGGTACGACAGTCAAGCAAGGACGAACAAGAGACACTGCCTCGTGTCATGCTGACCCAGCTGTTCATCGGTGAAGAGGAAATTCAAACAGGCCATGAATATGATGGTCGTGTCATATTGACTCAGGCTCTCAACGAGAGCAACAGGATTGAATTGTCAAATAGCCAGAACGACATCACCATCAAGTTTGCTGCTGGTAACTATAACCAAGGAGAGCGTCTACAATTCATGTACTGGATGGAAGGACTTGACAACGACTGGCGCAATGGCGATGCCTTATTGCATGGTGTAAGATTCCAAAAATTGGGTAGCGGCAGCTATACGCTCCATGTCAAAGCTGTGAGTGCCGATGGTGCTGTCAGCAACCAAGAACGTACCATTGAGATAACCATAGACCGACACTGGCTATTCTCTTGGTGGATGCTGACCATCTATGTTATCATTGCCATCATTATCCTGGCCGTTTGGCGCTATGGCATCAAGAAAGTCAAAAAGATTTGGAAGAGCAAGCGCACCGTTATTGACGAGTTGAAACGTCAGCGCGAAGAAATCAAGAACACGAGTGAAGACCTGCGACAGCCAATGGCACGTATGACAACCATTATTGGCAATCTTGCCATGAAGGAAGAAACGATGGAAGGCCGTGAGCAGTTGAATTCGCTCCATTTCCAGTTGCTGCAAGTCATTACCCGTATCTCGGAGATGCAGTCCACGCTGGAGAATCCTGAAAAGAAAGCAGAGTCTACGGCTAAAGACCGCATGGAACTGAACGACCATGGTGAGGTAGCTATGATATCGGACACAGCCACCAAGGAACTGACTGCAGAAATCCGTCCTCTGAAGTTTGACTCACAGGCTAAGAAGTTCAGCGTAGTCTTCATTGACTCGAACCATGAGTTCCTTCGTTTCATCAATGCCCATCTCCGCGAGGTCTATGATTTCCATGTGTACGACAATATCAAGGATGCTCTGCCCGACATAGAGATGCTGAATGCAGACCTTGTCATATGTAAGCAAGACATGGATTTCATGACTGGTAGTGAGCTGTGCAATCAGTTCAAGCAGGATCCACGCCGTAGCAAGACCAAGTTCGTCCTGCTTACTGACGGCGTGCTGAGCCAGCAAGACATGGTTGACCAGAACATCACGCTGGCAGCAGACGACTACCTGGCTAAACCGTTCAATATACAGGAAGCAGTTCTCCGCTTCAACAAGCTAATGGGACTTGGACCTATCGATATTGAGACAAATACCATCGAAGGCGGTGAAACGCGCCGGTTAGAGGGACGTAATGCCAGTATGACAACAGCTTCGTTTACATATGACGACAACGGCCCTGTACAGGATTCAACAGCACAAGACGAAGAACCCAAAGTTGCCCCCCATGAGGAAATGGGAATTACACAGCCTGTCAAAAATGCTCCTGAGACAACAGGTGGAGCCCTCATGCAACAGTATTATGGTGACAACACGATTGGCGACTACTCGATGAGCAATTCAATGGATCAACAGCTCATGCGCAACATTGAGCAATTTGTACTGCAGAATATGAGTCGAGGACAAATCAGTCTTGAAGAGATGGCCAGTGCAATGGGAATGGGACGCGTGCCCTTCTACCATAAGGTACGCGCTATTACCACTAAAACGCCCGCAGAGGTTATCCGCGAACTGCGTCTGAAACATGCCTGCACACTGCTTGTCACCACAAATGTCAATATGAGTGAGTTGGCCATCAACATCGGTTTCCAGACAGCAGAGAACTTTGCCAGCATCTTCAAGGAGAAGTTTGGCATGACACCACTTGAGTATCGTATGAAATACAAGAAGTAAATATGTTCCGTACATTTCTTCTTGTCTTCATTGCCACGATTACACTATCAGCGAGTGCACAGACCAGTGACTCGTTGATAGTGCAGACTTTGCGTCAGAACGGCATTCGCTTCAGTACGGACAATAGTGTTGCCCTGCTCTTGTCTGGGCAACAAAAGTTCGACGATATGTTCAAGGCCATTCGCCAAGCCAAGAGTAGCATCCACTTGGAGTATTTCAATTTCCGCAATGACTCCATAGCCTCCCTGTTGTTCGATATTCTGAGGGAAAAGCGCCGGGAAGGAGTAGAGGTACGCGCCATGTTTGACGGATTCGGCAATGATTCCAACAACCAGCCCTTAAAGAAACACCACTTGAAAAGCCTCCGGGCAGACAGCATTGAGATTGTGGAATACTCCCCTATCCGCTTTCCGTGGGTCAACCATATCTTTGGGCGTGACCATCGTAAAATAGTGGTCATCGATGGAAAGATTGCCTATACGGGAGGCATGAACGTTGCCGACTATTATATAAAAGGTACGCAACAGGTGGGTGAATGGCGCGATATGCATTGTCGCATAGAAGGCGATGCTGTCAATCAGTTACAAGGCATCTTCCTACGCATCTGGAACCGATCCACAGGACAGAACGTCAGTGGCATCAAGTATTATCGGGGCGGTACGCCGACAGTCTTTACTGGACTGAAGCCCGACACCACCTATACGGCAGGAAAGAAGATGATAGGCATCATCAACCGCGAGCCACATGTCACTCCGAAGATTATGCGTACTTTCTATATCAATGCCATCAATCAGGCCCAGGACAGTATCCATATCATCAACCCCTATTTCACGCTGATTCCCACTCTTACGCGTGCCTTGACACGCGCTATTCGCCGAGGTGTCAAAGTTGAAATCATGTTGTCAGCCAAGAGCGATATTCCCCTGACTCCGGACTGTGCCCTCTATCAGGCTCACAAACTCATGAAACGTGGAGCGACGATATGGCTTTACAAACCAGGGTTCCACCACTCGAAGATTATGATGGTGGACGGACGCTATTGTACCGTAGGCAGTGCGAATCTGGATGCCCGCAGTCTGAAATGTGATTTCGAGGAGAATGCCGTTATCATTGATCCGGCAACCACCAAAGAGTTAGACGACATGTTCTGGCGCGACAAGCAAAAATCATTCCTTCTGACAGAAGAGTCATGGGATGAATTCCGAACAGGTTGGCAGAAATTTGTCGGCTGGTTCGCTCACCTGTTACAGCCACTCCTCTAAGATAACGACAGGACCAGTGTTTCCATCATATTCATTTCCATCTCGCTGATACCTTTCTTCTTCAGCCACATCTCGTCTAAGGTATCAAAGGGGAACTCGTAACTATGACCAGTCAGTTCGAGACTCTTCTTGATGCATCGGGCAGCCTCCTCTACTCTACCCAAAAGCCACAGGCAATAGCCATAATTCATATAATCCTCCCCCACAGGCTGTTCTGCGGCTATCAGCTGCTGATATAGGTTTTCAGCCTGTGCCAACTTACCGTCACAGGTCAATGCCCACGCCAGCACCCGGTTCACATTGTCATCGTCTGCATGCTCATAGTTCAACTGATACAGCAGCTTCAGAGCATCCTCATACTCCTCCAGTTTGACCAGACAGACAGCCTTGTTGAGCATATAGCTCACTTTTCCCGGATGAATCAGCAGCAGGTGTTCATAGTCATCAACCGCCACCCCATAATTCTCATTGTTAAAGGCCTCACGGGCACGACCGGCCAATGCCTTCTCGTTATCAGGATCAAGACTGAGCACTGCTTCATAGTCTTTCGTCCACAAGAAGAACTGCACATCCTGCATTTCTGGAGGGAAGGTGTCCAGCAGGCATTCTGCTTCTATACCATATCCATAACGCATCAAGACACCCACAATCTCTCGTTTATAAGGCTCCAAAGGAGTGTGCATAAACTGGCGTTTGCTGAAGAAGTCAACTTCTGTATTATGGTTCATTCCTTTTTCAAAAGGATTCTCCATCGAGGAACGATTGGGGAACAAACGGAAGAACCGATACAAATCCATCAAATAGATACGACGGATATAAGCAGCAGACAGTTGCTCTTCCGGCTGTTCAAACTCACCCATGGCAGCCTCACCACGAGCCATCAGGTCGCGCATGCTGACAGGCAGGCGGTCAACAACCTCCTGGAAAGCTATGAGGAACGAATATTTGTCACTATTGCAGAATGGGCCACGCTGCATAATGCTCTCCAAAAAGCGGTTACCCTCCAATTTCTTCACAAACTGAGCAATATCCGGATGCTGCAAGTAGAAAGGAACCAACCAGTTACTTGTGTCATAGAAGAACGGATAACGCTTCATTTGCGAGAAACCGCCAAAATAGATGTCAGCTCCCTGTTTCTGCATGTCAACCATCCTTTGGAAGCTTGCTTCCAGTTTTTCCATGCGCTGTTCGGAAACTTCGGGGTGCAAGACATCTTCCAAAGCATCTTCCTCCACCTCCTCTAAACCATTGCGAGTCACTCGGAACTGATTATTCTTCAGCAGGTCAGGCATAATTTCCTTCTGAATGGTCTTCGTGTCATTCTCTGCATTCTGGGAATATATCAATTGTATCTGCAATTCGGTCAGTTCTTTGCAAACAGCCTCAGAGTGCAACATCTTGGCTACAATCTGGCGCTGTTCCGGATAGACGCGTTGCCAGTCATCGTTTAACACAAGCACCCAGCCCACTAAAGCCCGCTGACGCACATACTCATCCTGCGAATGGCGATAGACTTCTGTCAACAAGCGGAACTTCACCATGTCAAACTGATTCATGGCCGAGAGCATTACTGCAGCAATAATCAACTGCTGGTCAACATTATCCACGGTCGGTGAGAGCAACAAATCGGTAAACTCGCGTCCCACACCCTCTGTCCACATCCGTGATGTCAGTACATAGTTGAACAGCAAGTTCATTTCCTGCTGATGCCGACGGTACAAGTGTTCCCCTTTCCTCGCCCTCGTATGTTCTGGTTCCAGTTCCAGCATAGCCACCTCGCTCACAAAGTTCTCCATCTCGCTTCGAATGGCACTCACAGACCATGTACGGTTCTGCTGGCGAGCTGTATTATAAATACCTGTCAGGAACGAAGAAGCATTCTGACGGTGATAGATGGCCAGATTAGCATACAACACATAGACACGCTGCAGCAACTTCATATACAGTTCAGGCCTTTCGGGGTCCTCTGCCCCCTGTCGCCAGTATACTGCCATCCGTTCGTAGTCCTCCTTGATAGCAGAGAGCCGTTCCCGAGTCTGCTGCTGGGGCCATGCCGTCAGATAGGTTTCCATCTCTGCGATGGCCCTACCGACATTGCCCTTCATCAGTTCCAAACACAGTCGTTCCGTTGCCTTAGCAGTCGTTTCCATATGCTTCTATTTTATACCTAACCATTTTTCCACCAGTTTGATATCTTTCTCGCGCGGTCCTTGTGCATGATCAAAGCGCAGACGGTCTGGCAACGAATCGGCCAAATTCTTTTTCACCCGACAGCGTTTCACTATCACGTCCAGATACTTACGCACGCCATACTTGTTGATAGAGTCACAAGCCTGGTTGTAGGCATTGACAAGCAGTTCCAACTGCTTGGCGCGCTCCTGATGTTGCATTTCTTTCTCACGGAAAGCCAACACTCCCAGCAGGATGTCCTCCTTCCGCGTATCATACACCACGTTATTCTTCAGCATCCTGGCAGCCGTAGCGTGTGGTTCTGCCAGCCACATGGCATCCATCTCATTATTCTGCAACATCAGCAGTCGCACGCTTACATCATTAATCTGAACCTTAAACACGCGGTCTTTGTCCAACTTAACCGAATCTATTACCCGGTCTGTCAAGAGGTCAGTAGCCGAGAAGCGTGTCATAGCCAACATTTTGTCATCCAGCTGTTTCAGCTGATGCACTCGGGCATTACGGTTTGCTATCAGTTGCCAACTGGCATTCGTTGCAGCCGCATAGCGGAGTTTCAACCCGCGTTTTTCCATACGCTTGGCACGTACCAAGTCTGTGATGGAGCCTTCCACTCTGCCGCGCTCCAATGCGGTGTCGCAATCCATCTGGGCCATATAGAACTTCAGTCTCACGCCACCTCGCAGGGTGTCGAACAACTGATAGTGTTCTGCTACATAGAGTGGCAGACAGTCCAAAGTAGGCATCACTGCCACCTTCAGCGCTGCCGAATCCTTCCGCATAGCCTCTCGCCGCTGCTGACGAGTCTGTTTCTTCGTCTCCTCATACGACTGTCCACAGGCAGCCAACAGCAGACATGCTATTATAATGATAGGTACTATTTTCTTCATAACCGAGTGCAAAATTACGAAAATATTTGCAGTTCTGCAAGATTTTCCGTACTTTTGCAATAATTATGGCAAAAGACAAGGTAATGTACGTCTGCTCGAACTGCGGACAGGAATCAGCAAAATGGATAGGCAAGTGTCCGGCTTGTGGACAATGGAACACCTTCAAGGAAATCAAGGTGGCAGACACTCGCAAACAGGTTGTGGCCACATCGGCTGCATCATCTGCAGGCCATCAGCTGCGACAAAACAAGGTGTTGCGACTGAAGGATATTTCTGCCCACGACGACCCACGCATCGATATGCATGACGAGGAGTTGAACCGTGTACTTGGCGGCGGACTGGTACCTGGCAGCATCGTTCTGCTTGGCGGCGAACCAGGCATTGGCAAGTCTACCCTCTCCTTGCAGACCATGCTCCAGCTGACTGACAAGCGTGTGCTTTATGTCAGCGGTGAGGAAAGCGCCCACCAGCTGAAGATGCGTGCTGAGCGCATCCCACACAAGGAAAATGAAAACTTCCTCATTCTTTGCGAAAACTCTTTGGAAAACATCTTCGACCACATCAAGGAAGTGCAACCTGAACTGGTCATCATCGACTCTATACAAACCATAGCGACAGAAGACGTAGAGAGCAGTGCGGGCAGCATAGCCCAAGTGCGCGAGTGTGCTTCTGCCCTGTTACGCTTTGCCAAGACCTCTGGCGTGCCCGTCATCCTGATTGGCCACATTACCAAAGAAGGCTCATTGGCAGGTCCCAAAATCCTTGAACACATTGTAGATGCCGTCATCCAATTTGAGGGAGACCAGCACTACATGTATCGTATTCTGCGAAGTATTAAGAACCGATTCGGAAGCACCTCGGAATTAGGCATTTACGAAATGCAGCAAACCGGTCTCCGCCAAGTGTCCAACCCCTCAGAACTCTTGCTGACGGAAGACCATGACGGGCTATCTGGTGTAGCTATCTCGTCAGCCATCGAGGGCGTCCGGCCCTTCTTGGTCGAGACGCAGGCATTGGTCAGCAGTGCGGCCTACGGTACTCCACAGCGCTCAGCCACCGGCTTTGACCAGCGACGTCTGAACATGCTCTTAGCCGTATTGGAAAAACGCGTGGGCTTCAAGCTGATGCAGAAAGACGTATTCCTGAATATTGCCGGAGGTCTGCGAGTCACAGACATGGCGATGGATCTCTCTGTCATTGCCGCCGTACTCAGCAGCAATGTCGACACACCCATAGAAGAAGGCTGGTGTATGGCTGGCGAGGTAGGTCTCTCTGGCGAGGTACGCCCCGTGGCACGTATTGAGCAACGCATCTCTGAGGCTGAGAAATTAGGTTTCTCACACATCATCATCCCCAAGTACAACCTCTCTGGGCTGAATCGGAAGAAGTTCCAGATAGAACTTGTACCCGTCCGCAAGGTGGAAGAAGCACTCAGGGCACTGTTTGGATAGTAAAAGCGAGACAAATGATGAAACGATATCTGTTGACACTTGCAGCACTGCTCTCTATAGCAATTGCCCATGGAGAGGACAATACTTCGTGCCACACTTCGACTTCCAAGTCGAATAAAGTCGGACTTGTGTTGGGAGGAGGTGGTGCCAAGGGTGTAGCCCATATCGGCGTACTGAAGGTCTTGGAGCGTGCAGGCATGCCCATTGACATCATTACAGGTACCAGCATGGGCAGTATCATTGGCGGCACATACGCCTGCGGGCACCGCGCCCAGGCTATGGATTCCGTAGTGCGTTCACAAGACTGGTCGTTTGTACTCTCCGACCGCGAGGACCTGAGTCATCAGAGTCTGAAAGAACGCGAGAAGCAAAACACCTATTTCCTGTCTAAAGTATTCTATTTCAGTAAGGAGGAAGACGCAGAAACTGGTGGTGGCATCATCTTGGGCAAGAACATCACATCGCTCCTTGACATGCTGACAACTCCTTATAATGACACGATAGACTTCGATAAACTACCCATACCCTTCGCCTGTGTGGCGACTAATGTCGTAAACAATACCGAGTACGTATTCCATAAGGGCATCCTGAGCCGTGCCATGCGTGCCAGCATGGCCATCCCTGGCGTGTTCGCTCCTGTCAGGAAAGACAGCATGGTGCTCATTGACGGTGGCATGCGCAACAACTACCCTGCCGACATCGCACGACAGATGGGAGCCGACTACATCATCGGCGTCGATGTGTCAGACCGGCCGAAAGGTGCCAAGGACCTGAAGTCAACCACGCAAATCCTGTCACAGATTACAGACTTCCTCTGTATGAACAAATACGAGGATAACATCAAGATGACAGACATCGTGATACGAGTCAACACAGATGGCTACAGTGCTGCCAGCTTCACGGAAGCAGCCATCGACACACTGATACGACGAGGCGAGGAGGCTGCCATGCAACACTGGGACGAAATCATCGCACTACGTGACCGACTGGGCATTAAGCAACCTGTCAGGCAGGACAGCCTGCCCGACGTCATCTCCATGAAGACTGCCCACAAAATTGGAATGGTGCGATTCGAGAACATGAGCCCGAACGAGGAGTCCTACCTGCGCCGTAAATTCAATCTGGAACCAGGCGACAGCATCAACATCGAACAGGTGGAAATCATCTTGACGGCCATCCGTCAGGACTTGCACTACCATACCGCCAACTATCGGCTCATAGACCATCCGCAGCGTGGCGATGCCACACTGACACTGGCTGCAGGGCAACGCAGAGACACCCAGGTCAACTTGGGTGTACGCTTCGACAACGAGGAAATGGTAGCACTACAGACTAATGCAGAGATGCCCATTCGCACGAAGATGCCGATGGACCTGGAACTGACTCTGCGACTGGGCAAGCGCCTGATGGCACGTATGGACTGGACACTCCATCCCACCAGTTTCTTCCAGCCTACCATCTCGTATGCCTTCCGCAACAACGATGTGGCTTTCTACGAATATGGCAATCAGGCGTTCAACCTCACTTACAACCAGCATTCTGTCAAGTTGTCGCTCCTCAACTTCAATGTCCGTAACTTCAATATCAGCATCGGAGCCAACTATGACTACTACGAC
>Ga0310695_10011112_pt1 | contig 12952 bp, 6 predicted proteins | sample RumenRJG_04DNA_FD_203882 | JGI IMG/M metagenome (GOLD analysis project Ga0310695, IMG submission 203882) | Bovine rumen microbial communities from Lethbridge, Alberta, Canada - RJG_04 (v2) (version 2) | ecosystem: Host-associated > Mammals > Digestive system > Stomach > Rumen | place: Canada...
AGTTGAGACAATCACTCACTACCGCGCCGCAGAATTCTTTGTTCCGGGCGTTGAGTTCCTTCTCGACATCGGCGGTCAGGACATGAAGTGTCTTCGCATGAAGGACGGAGCTATCACTTCAATCCAGCTCAACGAGGCATGTTCAGCAGGATGTGGTTCATTCCTTGCAAACTTCGCAAACTCAATGAACCTCGACATAAAGGAATTCTCTAAAAAGGCTCTCCTTGCAAAAAAACCGGTAGACCTCGGTTCACGCTGTACAGTCTTCATGAACAGCCGCGTAAAGCAGGCTCAGAAAGAAGGCGCTACAATCGACGACATTTCAGCTGGCCTTTCATATTCAGTAATCAAAAACGCACTTTTCAAGGTAATCAAGCTCCGCCGTGCTTCTGAAATCGGCACTAAGGTCGTTGTTCAGGGCGGAACTTTCTATAACGATGCCGTTCTCCGTGCATTCGAAAAAATCGCGGGCGTAAACGTATTCCGACCGGACGTTGCAGGATTGATGGGTGCATACGGTTCAGCCCTCATCGCTTACGACCAGTGGTGTGACCTTACGGCTCCAAAACCTGGTCAGGAAAAGAACTGGGTTCCGCCAAAAATCGTTTCAAACATCGCAACCCTTGAGCAGCTTGAATCTTTCAAGGTTGACCTTGAGCTTACACGATGCGGCGGCTGCCAGAACAACTGTCTCCTTACAATCAACACATTCACAACAGGCGGACAAAAGCGTCAGTTCATCACAGGAAACCGCTGTGAAAAGGGTCTTGAACGCCATCAGCTCAAAGACGAAAGCGCAAAAACAGTTGACGGCTCAAACAAGGAAAACACAGGAATCGAATCAACAGGCTACGAGCTTCCAAACCTCTTCGACTGGAAATACAAGCGACTTTTCAATCATTACGTTCCGCTCAGACCGGAAGACGCGCCAATGGGTTCAGTCGGAATTCCGCGCGTACTCAACATGTACGAAAACTATCCGCTCTGGTTTACAATCTTTACAAAACTCGGCTTCCAGGTCAAAACTTCACCTCGCTCAAGCCGAATGATTTACGAGCGCGGCATCGACTCAATTCCTTCAGAATCAGTCTGTTACCCTGCAAAAATCTCTCACGGACACATGGAATCCCTGCTCAAAATGGGATGCAAATTCATCTTCTATCCGTGTATTCCTTATGAAAAACTCGAAGACAAGGGAGCAGGAAACCACTACAACTGTCCTGTCGTCACTTCTTATCCGGAAGTCCTCAAGCACAACCTCGACTCAATCAACGAGGCAAAAGATTTGCTTTTCATGAATCCCTTCCTTCCGATTTATGACCTGCCACGCCTCCGCGAGCGTCTTTATGAAGAACTTCACAAGCACTTCCCTACCCTCATGCGCGAACAGGTTTTTGCCGCAGTCGATGAAGGCTGGAAGGAGCAGGAACAGTTTAAGGTTGACACTCAGAGGGCAGCAGAAGAAGCACTTGAGCAGCTGGTCGTAACAGGCGGCAACGGTATCGTTCTTGCTGGCCGTCCGTATCACCTCGACCCGGAAATCAACCACGGTATCCCGGAAATGATTCACGGACTTGGCCTTGCAGTATTCACAGAAGATTCTGTAGCACACCTTGGCTCAGTCGAACGCCCGCTGCGAATAATTGACCAGTGGACTTACCACAACCGACTCTACCGCGCTGCAAATTTCGTTGCAGGAATGCCGAACCTTGAGCTTGTTCAGCTTACATCATTCGGATGCGGTCTTGATGCCGTAACGGCAGACCAGGTTGACGAAATCATGAAGTCAAAGAGCCGCATGTACACGCTCATCAAAATTGACGAAGGAAGCAACCTGGGTGCAGTCCGAATCCGAATCCGCTCGCTCATTGCGGCTGTCAAAGCACGTCAGCGAAACCGCAAGAAGCTTGATACAAAGAGTGCGGCATATCAGCGCGTAATCTTTACCGAAGAAATGAAGCATGAATATACGATTCTCTGTCCGCAGATGTCGCCGATTCACTTCCGCCTCTTGCAGAAGGCTTTCCAGTATTCAGGCTTCAACTTCGTCGTACTCGATTCTGTTGATCCTAAAGCAGTCGATGCGGGCCTCAAATTCGTAAACAACGATGCATGTTATCCTTCTATTCTCGTAACAGGCCAGCTCATTGAAGCCCTTGAATCAGGAAAATATGACATCAATAAAACGGCAGTAATCATCTCTCAGACAGGTGGCGGCTGCCGTGCCACAAACTACATCGGATTTATCCGCCGTGCCTTGAACGATGCAGGCTGGAGCCATGTTCCTGTAATTTCCCTCAACGCTCTGGGAATGGAAAAGAACCCTGGCTTCACATTCACAGCCGGAATGGTTCACAAGGCAATGATGGCAGCATTCATCGGCGATCTTCTCATGCGCGTACTTTACAGAGTTCGTCCATACGAAGCAGAGCCGGGCAGCGCAAACCGCCTCTACGAAAAATGGAATGCAAAAGCTGAGCAGATGCTCAAATCAAACTCAATCTTCAAGTACCGAAAGCTTATCCGCGGAATCGTGCGTGACTTCGACCGTCTGCCTATCCTTCCGGTTAAAAAGCCTCGCGTCGGCGTTGTCGGTGAAATCCTCGTAAAATTCCACCCGACTGCAAACAACGACATGGTAAACGTAATCGAAAAAGAAGGTGCAGAGTGCGTAATGCCGGACTTGATGGACTTCCTCTTCTACACATTCTCGGACGGTGCTTTCAGGACACGCGAACTTGCATTCCCTAAATCAGAAGAAAGAAATGCAAAAATTGCAATATGGGCGCTTGAACTTTACAGGAAATACATGAAGAAATGTCTGCGTAAGAGCCGAAGGTTTGAGGCACCAAACTCAATCTGGGATATGATGAAGAGTGTAGAAGGCTTGATTCAGACTGGTAATATTTCCGGTGAAGGCTGGTTCCTCACAGCAGAGATGGTAGAATTGATTCACTCTGGTGCGCCAAGCATTGCCTGCGTTCAGCCATTCGCATGTTTGCCAAACCACATCACTGGTAAGGGCATGATTAAGGAACTCCGAAGAAGATTCCCTGAGTCAAACATCAGCGCAATCGATTATGATCCAGGTGCATCCGAAGTCAACCAGCTCAACCGTCTCAAACTTCTTCTTTCAAACGCGCCAATCGGCAAAAACCCGGACGAGCTTCCAAACGGCAAAATCTGGACTAAAAAAGGCGAAGTAGAGCCAATAATCCAGTACGCTTCGGGTGGCGCTCAGTTTGTGGACGATGACCCGATTGATGCAAAGAACGTGGTTCCGGCAACAACAGCCGTATAAACTCCGCGAGACGCTGACTGCCAACTCCGCGAGACGCTGACTGCCAACTCCGCGTCACGCTGACTGCCAACTCCGCGTCACGCTGACTGCCAACTACTTGCGGGCAACGATTACCATAGTCCGTGCATTCTGATTGTACGGGCTAAAGTCAAAATCTCCGTAAATTTCTACCGACTTAAAACCAATTCCAATCATTACGCGCTTCAACTCAATTGCCGAATAAAGCCGCTGGATGAATTCGTGCTCAATACGCTCGCCAGTCTTGTTGTCAATCAAAATCCAGCGTGAGCGCAATCCTTCCCAGGCTCCCACGACAGAAAAATCTGTGAGTACGGTCTTTCCAGCTCTTTCGAACCATTCCCCTTCTGTGAAATCTTTGATTGCAATCTCACGACTTATGTTTTCCAAAATAAAAAAACCGCCATCACGCACGGAATTGAAAATCGATTTCAAAATCTGCACATCTTCTTCAATAGTGTCGCAATAGCCAAAAGATGTGTATAAATTAATTGCACAATCAAACTTTTTTTCGCTTCTGAATGTACGTAAATCTGCTTTTATAAGTTCCAGATCAACGCCCTCAGCATTTGCACTCTCTGCGGCGGCATCTAATTCTGATTGAATCAAATCAACACCTGTAACTTCCAAACCACGGCTTGCAAGCTCTACCGCTATTCTTCCCGGCCCACAGCCTGCATCCAAAATCTTCGCGCCTTTTCCAAGCCCTGCAATCTTGCACACACTTTCAGCAACAGAAGGAGCTTCTGCCCAACGCGCCGCATCAAACATAATTGGGCCGTAATTGTTCCAGAATGATTCTTTTTCAAACCATTCGGCCTTTTGAGTTATATTCTGATTTACGATATTTTGAACTGGCACTTTGGCTGAAGGCTCTGTTTGAGTTTTCAGTTTCGCACTCTCATCTTTTATTTTCTTGGACTCTTTCTTTTTTGCCATAAAATCCTCCATAAATATTCTATCACAAAAATCCACATAGTCAAAAGCAAGGCAAGCAGCCGGCATAATGTGCAAAATCTCCAAATTCAGCATTTCCAAACTTAAAAATATCATAAAAAATCAGCATTATTTGACTTTTTTTCACTATATATGTAGAATCACATCATGAACGTTCTTTTCGGTCTTTCAGCATCAAGCGGCATTGGAATTGGCAAGGCTTTTATAATTCCAGAAACAGAAAAACGGATTATTTCCTCAAAAAGAATTAAAAATGAAGACAAACCTAAGCATCTTGCTAGATTTGAATGTTCTCTCGCAAAAATAGTCAGCCAAATTTCTGAACAGCTTGAAATAGTAAAGAATGATAAAACGCAGTCCCAGATTTTTGAAACATACTTCCTAATGCTTAATGACCCAGAATTCTTGGGTGATGTCAGAAAAACTTTTGAAAGTTCAAATTTTTCAATAGAATTTATCCTTAACCAAAAAACCGAAGAATACGCAAACAAGCTCCGCTCGAGCGGTAATGCGTATCTTGCAGAACGAGCCGAAGACATTTGTGATATTTTTGGCCGGGTCCTCAATGACTTGCTGGATTTTCATCCTTTCAACATCGAAAATATTCCTGACGATGTGGTCGTCGTTGCAAAATCAATGGCTCCGAGCGACACGGTAATTCTTTCAAAGCGGAAAATCGCAGGTATTGCTCTCACGGACGGCGGTGTTTCTTCGCATGTAGGAATTCTTGCACGAAACTATGGTGTGCCAGCAGTTTTTGGTATCGAAAATATTCTTGATGAAATCTCACCAACTTCATTACTGATTGTTGATGGTGATTCTGGAGAAGTAATCGAATCTCCAGATGAAACAACACTTTCCGACTACCAGAAGAAAATCGAGATAGCAAAAGAACATGCACAAAAACTAAAAAGATTCCGAGATTTACCAGCAATGACTTCCGATGGAGAAGCTTTTCAGCTTATGGCAAACATCGGAACAGTCGAAGAGGCAAAAATCGCTGTAAAAGAAGGTGCTGATGGAATCGGTCTTTTCCGAACAGAGTTTTTGTTCATGAGCGAGGCAAACAACACAAACATGGGCTCCGCACATGCAAAAGTTGTTGCTTTCAGCGAAGAAACTCAATTCAATGCATATAAAGCTGTTCTTGAAACAATGAAGGGAAAGCCTGTCACAATCAGAACTTTGGATGCCGGTGGAGACAAAATAATCTCTTCTCTTGAGCAAACCCATTCAACAAGCGAAGAAAAGAATCCTCTCATGGGATTGCGCGCGATTCGTCTTACTCTTGCAAATCCTCAAATTCTGCGTACCCAGTTAAGGGCATTATACAGGGCCAGCGTTTATGGCAACCTGAAAATCATGCTTCCCCTCATAACCAGCGTTGAGCAGGTAAATGAAACGCTTGCTCTGGCGGCAAAAGTCCGCGAAGAGCTAAAAGCCGAAAACATTCCTTTCAATCCTGCCGTTCCAATCGGCGTTATGATTGAAACAGCGGCGGCGGCCTTGATTTCGGACTGTCTTACAGGAGTCAGTGACTTCTTCTCAATCGGTACAAACGATTTAACTCAATATACAATCGGAGTTGACCGGGAAAATCCTCTGGTTGCTCCGCTCTATGACGAGTTCCATCTTGCAGTCCTTCGTCTTCTGAACAAAACAATTACCGAAGCAAAAAAAGCTGAGATTCCACTTTCCGTTTGTGGTGAAATGGCTAGCCGTTCAGAGAGCGTTATGGTTCTGGCAGGAATGGGCGTGCGCACTTTGAGTATGAGCCCCAAATTAATCACAAGCATCAAAGAATTACTCTCAAAAATCAGCATAGAAGAGCTCAAAGCCATTTCCTCAAAAAGACTAAATAGTTTATAATAGTCTCATGGCAAAAGCAAAACGAAAACCGGATTTCTCAAAACCAAAACCTCAGCCAAAAACTGAGCTTACAGAGCAAGAATTTATTCCTCAAAATGATGCGGACGAACTTAATTCTGATTCAGAAGATTGGGATTTAAGCGACACAAGTGATAATGCAGAGGATTCTGAAGAGCTTGAAGAATATAAGGCGCAGGCAAAAGAAGCAGGCTATGACACTTCAAAATACTATGTAAACCTGCCTTTGGTGGTAATCGCAGGCCGCCCGAACGTAGGAAAATCAACACTCTTCAATAGATTCATGCATCGCCGGCTTGCAATCGTTGACCCCACACCCGGAGTCACCCGCGATCCTGTTGAGGCAAACGCCTTCATCTATGGAAAGCCGGTTCGCCTCGTAGATACAGGTGGATACAAGCTAGACCGAGATCCAACGAGCCGAGAATCAGAGATGGATGAGCTTGTCGTTCAGAAAACCCTCGAAACAATAAAAATCGCCGACAAAATTCTCCTTCTTTTGGAAGCTGGCAAAATCACAGGTGAAGACGAAGAATTCATTCATCTTTTGCGACCTTATTGGAATAAGCTCATTGTTGCCGTAAATAAATGTGAAGGCGGCAAGGGCGAGGCTGTTGCATGGAACTATCTTCAGTACGGATTTAAGGAACTTCTTTTTATTTCCGCAGACCACGGAGATCACATCACAGATCTCGCAAAAAAAATCACTGAAGGTTTGGATTTTTCAAAAGTCGAAGAAGGCGAAAAACCAGAAGAGCCAATCAGAATTGCAATCCTGGGCAAGCCGAACACTGGCAAGTCCACACTTTCAAACCGGCTTACACACTCCGAAAAATCAATCGTCTCCGATTACGCAGGAACTACACGTGATGTCGTTGAAGGCAAGTTCCAATATGCAGGGCGGAATTTCGAAATCATGGACACGGCAGGAATCCGCCGCAAAAAGAAAGTCCATGAAAATGTCGAATATTACTCAGTCAACCGCGCAATCAAAACTTTGGACAAGTGCGATGTCGTATTCCTTATGATTGATGCACAGGAAGGTCTTGCCGACCAAGATAAAAAGATTTGTTCGCTTGCCTATGAGCGTGGAAGAGGCATTATTTTGGTCCTCAACAAATGGGATACGCAAGAGCAAAGCAAAAAAACACTTAGAAATACAGTGGATTACATCAAAACGATGTTCGGCCACATGAATTGGGCACCGATCCTGCCGCTTTCTGCGCTCAACGGAGAAGGCATCAAAGATTTGCTGAATAAATCCATCGAATTGTACGGACAGCTCACTCGCAAAGTCGAAACATCCGCACTCAACAAAGCTCTGGCCGACTGGCTCTTCCATTATCCGCCACCAGCAAGCAAAGCAATTCACTTCAAAATCCGCTATATGACGCAGACAAGTACGAATCCTGTCTCATTCAGGATTTTCTGCACAAGCCCGGATAATGTTCCCGACAGCTACGTAACATATCTCAAAAATTCGATTCGAAAGGACTTGGGATTTGATCAGATTCCAGTTGAACTTAACCTAAAGCCAAGCCGCAAGCGATGGGAAAACCGCTTCGAAAGCGAAGGTGAAGATTGACTTACACAATTGGAGAAGTAGAAGATAGGGAGCGACGGCGAAGCCGGAAAAACGCTTGAGAAGCGTTTTTAGCGAGTCTCGGAAAAATCTGTGATTTTTTCGCATTGTTTTGGAGCCAGTAATTGACATATACTATCGGAGAAATTGAAGAACTTAGCGGTATCCGCCAAAATGTTCTCAGGTACTGGGAGACTGTAATTCCAGGCTTTGCTCCCCGAAAAGATTTGGGGGGCAGGCGTGTTTATACCGAACGAGATTTCGAAATCATTCTCCGGCTGAAGCATTTAATTTATGAGCGGAAATTCACGATTGAAGGCGCACGTAATGAAATTCTGCATGAAAGTCAGGCCTATGAAACCAACGCGGAAGCAATGAACGCAATCCGTGAGCTGAGAGCACAACTCACGGAGCTTTATTTCCAAATCAAAAAATTAAAAAAGAATTAGATTTCATCTATTTTTTTAGCAATTCTTCCAGTTTTTCTTGGGCTGTATTCAACGCATATTCAATAGATTTTGATTTGTCCATTGCGGCCGCCATTTCTGGACCAAGAATATCACAGAATTCTGGCCATTCTGCAATAACAGGGCGATAAACACCTTTTTCAAGAGCGTTGCAAACAATCTCATACTCAGGATATTTCTTCAATATTTCTTCGTTTCTAAGGCATGAATAACGGCATGGAACTCCGCCAAAAGGAATCGTCTCCTTTTGGACTTTTGCATCCATTAAATGCTTCAAGAGTTCTATAGCAAGTTGCTTATGCTCACTTGCAGCTGGGATTCCAAGCATCCACGTTCCATAAATATTGCTGGCAAAAGCTTTGCTCGTGTTGGACACTTTTCCCGTCAAAGCCGTATATTCCATAGAGGAATTCTTTTTGGGCGTATACCAGCCCGGCCAGCCGATTGTCATTGCCGCACTTTTAACTTCGATTGCAGTAATCAAATCAGCCTTTTTGGCAGAACGCCCGGTCGCAGTAAGTTCCATGTACATTTTTAACGCAGCCTGAAACTCCGGCGCATTTACCGTTGGATTATTATTTTTGTCCACCAGCCATCCGCCATAAGAAAGCAAAACCGGAAGGAAATCTGTCACAATATTGAAATTCGTGTCACCGCGATACATAAAGCCGATTAAATGCCTCTTGTTGGCAAACTTACAAATTTCAAGCATATCTTCAATGGAATTGATTTCGTAGGAAGCAAAACCAGCCTCTTTCGCAATAAGGCTGTTATAAAGCAAAACCGTCACATTTCCATAATACGGAGCCAGGTAAAGGCCGCCATTGTGCCGGCAAATAGCCGTAGTTGCAGGAATAATATCCCGGTCAAGGCGAAAGCCCAATTCTCCAAGATCGGCAAGCTTGTTCTGGGCATAAAAGGAAGCGACCCACTGAGAATCAACCATGCACAAATCACATGAATCCTGAAGTCCCTGACGAAGCTCCTCCTGGCCAAGCTCTTTTACGATACATTTAACATTATGCTCAGCTTCAAATTCTGGTAAAGAATGTTTTACAGCCTCTGCATAAGCTCCAGCCCTGAGAGCAAGAACAAGCTCGGCCTTTTCATTTTTTGCGGCAGACTTTCCATTACATGAAAAGAAAGTTGAAACAAGAGCACACAAAAAAATGACCGAAGTACATTTCAATAATAAACTCTTCATGAATAAATCTCCAATTAATAGTAAAAAAAGCTCCAATGTTATTTTCGTCATATATTGAAGGAATATAAAGAATATTACTATATAATGACACTATCAGCAGATATGTGATAATATAAGCCTAAGAAAATGATGATAGAGAAAGACAAAAAAACAGAAAGGCAAAACTCAAAGCCCCAGAAAACCGAACGGAAACGCAGTCATCTGCATCGAAAAGAAGCCGGACTTCAGAAAAAATCAGCTTCAATCAGGCGGGAAATGTTTTCAACAGCCGCAATTACTCCCGAAAGCAAAAAAATTATCGAAAATTTTGATGATATTGTCGCCGATGTCCGCAATTTAAGCGGCAAGCAGCGGATCTCACTTTACGGGGCAATCAAAAGCCTCTCCCATCAGCTCACCGATGACAGGAATTCCCGTCGCCTCGGCTACATGAACGAAGCAAGCTACATAAGCGCATACATCAGCTATTTTATGTGGTGGAATTTGGTGCGCATGACGCGCCTTTTTGCAAACCTGCCTAAATCTTCTTTTGAACCGCTTATAAATTCCGAAAATCCTGTCGCAATCGACGTCGGAAGCGGAACTCTTACCCTTGTAATTGCCCTCTGGCTTGCACGACCGGAACTCCGCAGCAAAAAAATCACCTGGTACTGCATGGATTTAAGCCAGACAGCACTTTCGGCAGGCGAGGATTTGTTTCTTTCGATTGCGGCAAAGACGATTCGAGAAACGGGAGGGGAAGGCACTTCAGGCACAGCAACTCCCGCAACATCCCACAGCGCAACAACAGAGCCATGGAAAATCGTGCGTGTCAAAGGTGCTTTCGGAACATCAATCAAGGAAAAAGCAGATTTTATTACCTGCGCGAACGTGTTCAATGAAATTATTCAGAACAATGAAATGCCCACGGATTTTCTTGCCAAAAAATACGCGAATGAATTGCTTTCTTATCTCAAAAATGAAGATTCAGCAGTCCTTCTCGTTGAGCCGGGCGATCCACACTCTGCAAGATTTATCTCGCTCATGCGTGATGCTTTAATCCGCCAGAAATACAGCCCTGTTGCTCCATGCCCGCACGCCGGAACATGCCCAATGGCAGGCCGCACCAGCGGAAAGACAACCAACACTTACGGCAAAAACGCAAAATGGTGCAACTTTGCCTTTGACACGGAATCTGCTCCAAGCCGTCTGCTCAAACTTTCTGAAAAAGCAGGCCTTCCCAAAGAAAGAGCAAGCCTGAGTTTCGTTATTTCCAAAAAATCCGCAGAAGCAAAAAAATCAGCAAGCTCTTCAAAGAGCACGCCTGCCGAAAAAACATTCATTCGTATTGCATCTGATTTTATCCGCCTGCCAGAATTGCACAAATCAGGCTACTACGCATGTAGTGAATTCGGTATGCTGCTCGCAATCGATGAAAGTAATATCCATCCAAAAAACGGTGAACTTTTGCAAATAAAAACCCCAGAAGATTTGTCGGAGCGCGACAAAAAATCCGGGGCATTGATTGTAAAGATTTAGGATAAATAGCGAGTTTTAAGATTCGAAATATCCGACAAGTTCAAAACCTGCCATTCATATTACTTAAACAGTTTCTTAATCTCGCTTGAATAAATCTCGTTGATTCGGTAGCGCATGATTTCCTGTTTTGCAGAAAGTTCCACGCCCACCTCAAACGGCTTTTCAAGAAGCGCGATTTTATTGATTCGCTCGTAAGACTTGAATCCGTTCTTTGCGTTGACTCGTGTCGCTACCTCGGTTTCAATCAAGTGCAAAACTTCCTGACTTTTTACCATGTCAGAATATTTTTTGTACGGCAAATCAGAATCTTTACAGAAAGACTCAACTTCGCTCTGCTCAGGAACGACCAGTGCCGCGAGATACCTCTGATCCTGACCAAGGACAACGGCTGTCTGAATAAAGCGTGATTCCTGCATTTTCATTTCGATTGGAAGAGGCTCCACGTTTTCACCGCCAGTCTGAACGATAGTGTCCTTCATGCGGCCACAGAGTACGATTTCATTGTTTGCAGTGAGCCGTGCCAGGTCGCCGGTGTCGAACCAGCCGTTCTCATCGATTGCTTTTGCCGTAAGCTCAGGCTGCTTGTAGTAGCCTTTCATGACAGTTCCGCCCTTGATTTCGAGGACACCCTTTTTGCCCCGTTTGAGAGTTTTTCGTGTGAGCGGGTCAACGACACGGGCAGAAACTCCACGTACAGGAGAGCCAACATTGCCCAAAACAGGGCGTACAATCGGTCGGACAGAGATAATCGGTGCGGTTTCGGTGAGGCCATAACCTTCAGAAAGCTTGATTCCGATAGCCCAGAAGAATTTATCGACATGCGGTGGAAGCGCGCCACCGCCAGGAACGCCAGAACGGAAGCCTGTTCCGAGCATTTTTTTGATTTTTCGGAAAATAATTGCGTGGCCGAGCAATTTGATCGGGTAACAAATAAGCCACGGAAGCACGAAAGCAGGCCACTGAAGCCAGCGTTTATCCATGCCATAGCGTGTGGTGCGGTCAAAAAGAACTCGGTCAAGCTTTGAGTGAAAAAGGGCGATTGCAACAAAGAATTTGAAGAGACGGAAAACAATGCCGCCTGTTTTTCTCATGTTGCGCCAGATTCCGTCGTAAACAGCCTCGAAAACTCGTGGTACAGCAGGCAAAACCTGAGGATTGAGTGTTTTGAGGTCAGAAAGCAGGATTGGACCAACCGGCTTTGAATAGCAAATTGTTGCACCCTGATTGAGAACGACATATTCAACGGCTCTCTGATAAGCGTGCCATACAGGAAGAACCATGAGACCGCGGTCGCCCGGATACAAATAGATTCGCTCACAAACTTCATCAAGCTGAGTGATGAAGTTCCCGTGAGAGAGCATTACGCCCTTTGGCTTTCCGGTTGTGCCCGAAGTGAAGATAATCGTTGCCAGGTCATCCCATTTGCCTTTTTCGATTTCTTCATTGACTTTGCCAGGATTTGCTTCGTTGTATTTTTTGCCTTCTTCGATAATCTGATCAAAAGAATAAAGTGAGACTCCGGCATTTTTTGCAAGTTCCAGGTCTTTTTCGGATGGTGTTTCAAAAACAATAAGTTCGTTTACAAGCGGAAGTTTTTCTTTGATGCCGAGAATCTTTGCAATCTGAGAGGAATTCTCGACGATTACGCGCTTACACTCTGCAAAAGAAAGAATATATTCCAAGTCACCGATTGTAGCGTCACAGCCTCGCGGAACATCAATTGCACCGAGCATCATCAAGCCCATGTCGCTCTGTTCCCACTCCTTGCGGTTGTCAGAAATAAGACCAATATGCTCCTCGCGCACAACTCCGTGAACCAAAAGACCGCCTGCAAAATTTACAGCAGTCTCGTAAGCCTCTTTGTAAGTTGTAGGCTCAAAATGTCCGTCCTTAAAGCGGCTCATCTGAAAAGCAAGTTCCGGGTATTCTGAAGCTCTTTTCCTAAAAAGGCGGGGAAGTGTAGTTTCCATAAAATCTCCAATTTCTGCAAAAAAATGAATGTTTTTCCATTATATAAT